>Ga0302274_10000318_pt1 | contig 50737 bp, 40 predicted proteins | sample III_Bog_N2_1_FD_198755 | JGI IMG/M metagenome (GOLD analysis project Ga0302274, IMG submission 198755) | Peat permafrost microbial communities from Stordalen Mire near Abisko, Sweden - III_Bog_N2_1 | ecosystem: Environmental > Terrestrial > Soil > Wetlands > Peat | place: Sweden: Abisko...
TGGCCGTCTATGGCGGCATCCTGCTGATGGCCGCCATCGCGTATTATATTTTGCAACACACCATCATCAAACAACAGGGACCCGACTCGCTGCTCGCGGCGGCCATCGGCCGCGACTGGAAAGGCAAAATTTCGCCCTTGTGCTACCTCGCCGCCATCCCGCTCGCCTTCGTGAGCGTATGGATCGCGAACGCCCTGTTCATCTTCGTTGCCATCCTCTGGCTGGTGCCCGACCGCCGGATTGAACGCGCGTTGAGCGCGCGGGAAACGGAATGAAAACGCCCGCGGCCACGCCAGATATATTTGCACCGGACTTTACAATCCTCCAGCCGGCCAGCACGATAGCCTTCCCTCCGGTGAAACTGTCATGCCGCAGGGAAGACAACCGCAGAATAAATAAAACCTATGGGCGATAAATCCCCGAAAGCCAACCAGAAGAAATCCGGCCAGAAAAACGCGAAGACCAGCAGCGTCAACGCCAAGAAAAACGCCGCCGTCGCCGCCAAGTCTGCCGCCGCTAAAAAACGGTAACCAGCTGGCTTCACTGTCTCCCCGGATTGAAAGCAACGGGGAGACAGTTTTTATTTTTACCCGGCAGCGGGGGTCAGCCGGAATGGTCTTCGGGCCTTAGCCGCTTGCCCCACCCGGAGCTTCAGCTGGGTCAGACTGGGCTTTCCTTCAGCAACGCATCCAGATCCAGCGCGCGGGTGAACATCGCCAGCCGACCGTCGGACGTGCGCGGCCATTGCGCTGGTGGCCGGTCCCGATAAAGCTCCACGCCGTTGCCGTCGGGATCACGCAGATAGAGCGCCTCGCTCACGCCGTGGTCCGCCGCGCCGTCGAGTTCCACGCCCGCCGCGATCAACCGTTGCAGCGCGTCGGCCAGCGATGCGCGGGTCGGATACAAAATCGCGACGTGATATAAGCCTGTCGTGCCCGGCGGCGGCGGCGAACCACCCGCGCTCTCCCACGTGTTCAGGCCGATGTGGTGATGGTATCCGCCCGCCGAAACGAACGCCGCCTGCGAACCAAAGCGCTGCTGCAATTCAAAACCCAGCACGCCGCAATAAAACTTCAGCGCCCGTTCCAAGTCAGCGACTTTCAGGTGGACATGGCCGATGCCGACACGCGGATCAATGGGGTTTGCCGGTTGTTTCACGCCGACACTTTAGCACCGGACCGGCCAGCTGCAAAGCGTGGGAAGTGCATGATTGAGTTTTAAGGCGGGAAACGGCTATCCTGAATCTTTATGACCAAATCAGCCTGCCCACTGTGCGAGATGAACGAGGTTTTGGACCATCCTGATAAATGGGAATGCGTCACCTGCGGCCACGAATGGCCGCGCGAAGCCGCGCCGGAAGCGCCCGCCGGCCCGCGCGTGGTCAAGGACGCCCACGGCAACGTGCTCGCCGACGGCGACTGCGTCATCCTCATCAAAGACCTGAAACTCGGCGGCTCGTCCGTGCTCAAGGGCGGCTCGAAGTCCAAGCCCATCCGCCTCGGCGACGGCGACCATGAAATCTCCTGCAAAGTGGACGGCATCGCCGTCGGCCTCAAAGCCTGCTTTGTGAAGAAGGCCTAAGCCGCGATACTACTTGCCGGGTGTCCCCGGATGTTCCTGGAAGAATTTAACGATCAAGGCCGGAGCGGCCGGGTTGAACACATGGCCGCCGGGAAAAATGAACGTGGCCAGCGGCGTCCCGCCGGTGGAGGGATAAATGGTGCATTGGCCGGCCCACGGTTCGCCGGCGGCCGAGCAGCCGTTGAGCTCGCGAACGGCGTCCATCGTCCGCTGTTGCCAGGCAAATTTCACCAGCGGATCGTGCGTGCCGCCCATGATCAACGCCGGCTTCGGCGGGAGCTGCCGGGCGTACTTCGCCGCGGCCGAGGAGGGCGCGACGGCCGCAAATACTCCGCCCCGCGCCAGCCACAGCAGATAGGTGAAACTGCCGCCGTTGGAATGGCCGGTGCCGTAAATCCGTTTCGCGTCCACCGTATAATCCTGCTTGATCCGCGCAAGCACGGCGTCGAAGAATTTCAGATCCCGATCCCCTTCCTCGCCGAGAGCGGCCTGCCAGCCCGGACGGTTCCCCTGCGAATCAGTGAGCTGACCGGGAGTGTTCAGGCCTTGCATGTAAACGACGATGGCCTCCGGCCATTCGCGCTCGAGGTGAAAGTTACGCTCGGCCTGGCGCGCAGTGCCGCCGTGGCCGTGGAACACGAAGACCAGCGGAACCGACACCGTCTTGGCCGTTGCCGGCACGGACACCAGCGCTGTGCGCGCCACGCCATCCACGGTGAATGACCACGGCTGGAGTTCGTCCGCCGCCGCGGACGCCAAGACGCCGGCCAGCAGCAGCGAAGCCATCAGAAACCATTGCTTAAACATGAACCGCCAGACGTACCGACAGACCGGAAAGTTACTTCATCGGTGACACAGCCGGCCCTTCTGACCACGCCGGCAGATGGACGAGGAAGGTCGAGCCTTTGCCCAAGGCGCTCCGGCATTCCACGACCCCGCCCATCGCCTCGGCCAGCCGCTTGACAATGGAGAGGCCAAGCCCGTTGGAGGATTCACCGCCGGTCGGCTTGGCGCTCAACCGCGTGAACTTGCGGAACAATTGCTGCTGGTCGGCGGGGCTCAAGCCCGGCCCCTCGTCGATGATGGCCACGGTGACGCGGCCATTCGCGGCCAACGCCTGCAGCCGCACGGTCGATTTGAGCGGCGAATACTTCACGGCATTGGAAATAAAATTATCCAGAATCTGCATCGTTGCCGCCCGGTCGGCGCGCGCCCAGGCCTCGCCGCTGGACAGCATCGTCAGGCTGATCTCCTTGCGCGCAGCCGCGACGGCGTTGTGTCCCGCGCCTTCGGCCAGCAGCGTGACGAGGTCGCACCGCTCGAGTTTGGAAGTGAAGCGGCCCTCCTCAATGGCATTCGCGTCCAGCAAATTGCTAATGAGGTCGCGCATCCGGGTGCCGGCCTCGACGATGCCACGGATGATGTTCTGGTGATGCGGCGCCGGATTGGTGTTCTGCATCATTTCCGAACCCATGATGATGGTGGTCAGCGGATTCTTTAGGTCATGGGCGGCGATGCCGAGAAATTCATTCTTCTCGCGGTTCAAGTGGACGAGCTGTTCGTTCGAGGCTTTCAGGTTGCCTAGGGCTTCCTGCATTTTATTTAACGCGCGTTCGCGACCCGTCTCAAAAATGACGCCCAGGCAGTACATGAAGACGATCAGCGCCAGATAACCCGTGGCCGAGACGAGCAACCGCAAGTGCGCGGGGTAGGTCGTGGGCCATGGGACGCCCGCCAGCGTGGTGCCGATGACGCCAGCCGCCGCGAGGAAGCAGATGACCAGCCACCATTGCGCCGCGCGCCGGCCCACCAGCAGCAGCGCGCACAGCGGCACCACTACCAGCCACGCGATGGCGTGACCGTCCAGCCCGCCCTCCACGCAGCACAACGCGGTGAACCCCGCCGTCATCAGCGCCGCCAGCAGATTGCCCGCGAAGGCCAGTGACCGCGTCGCCCGCATCAACCCCGGCGTCGCGGCGAACCCCAGGCTGCACGCCGTTACAATCGTCGCGCCCCAGCGATGGCCGATCACCAGATAAAAGGCCGCGAACACCAGCCCGAACAGAAACCCCAGCAGACCGAACCGCGCGATCAGCCGCCCGCGCCGGCCCTTTTCCGGATCGGTGAGGCAATCGCCGAACAGAAACACGTCGGCGAACGCCCCGGCGCGGGCGAGGAGCCGGTCCAGCGGTTGGCGCATGGTGTTCAATCAAGTCGTTGCGGGCCGCAGCTTTCTAAAACGGTTTGTTTCCGCACCTTGAAACCAATAAACCTTCCGGGTGGATTCGTCCAGTGCGGGAACTGCTTAATCCGCTCCGCCGGCGCGGGCGAACCCAAAACTCTTTAGTTGGGCGTCACGGAGCGAAGTGAGCCACGAAAGGTTGTGCGCTTTTCTGATTACCCGCTTGCGTTCGTGCCCGGCCTGAATTAAGTCTCAGGTCGCTACGAGCCGCAACCGCGGCCGCAGCCAAGGACAAACCTTAACCCTTTTGATTGAAATTTATATGAAATCCTGGAAATCCCTGTCCGCCAGCGTGCAAGTCGGCACGCTCACCGAAGGCTGGACCCTCGCCACCCCCTCGACCGAAACCCACGATCAAATCCGCGTCCTGCGCTTCGCAGTCTATTTCAGCGCGCCGTTCGACGCACCGCCCGTCGTCCACCTCGGCCTCACCGGCTTCGACCTCGACCAGCGCGACGCCAGCCGCCTCACGCTCACCGCCACGGAAATCACTGGCACCGGCTTCATCGCCGAGATCGCCACCTGGCGGGAGACCCGCGTTTACTCCGTCGCCTTCAGTTGGCTGGCGCTCGGGGCGTAACTTTCGGCAACGGCTTCAGATTAGCCGGAAAATAAACGGGGAAGCCACAGAGGCACAGAGACTGTAGCGGCGCTCTGCGAGCGCCGGTCCAACAAAAGAAAACGGCGGTCATAGACCGCGGCTACAATTTTTCCTCTGTGCCTCTGAGTCTCTGTGGCTAATTCAGTTTAAACCTTCAACGAGCCCCGAAATCCCCGGCCGCTGTAGTAAGACTCCGCGCCGTTGTGGCCGATGAAGACGCGACCGTAACGGCGATCCCCATAGATCGCGCCGCCGAGTTTGCGGATCTCCGCCGGGGTTTTCAACCAACTCGATGACTTTGTGTCGAACTCGCCGAGTTTTTGAAGTGCGAAATATTCCTCCTCCGTCAACACCTCCACGCCCATGTCCGCCGCCGCATCCATGACGCAGTTTTTGGGTTTGTGTTCCTTCCGTGAATTCAACGCCGCGCGGTCGTAGCAAAAACTGACGCGGCCCTTGGGACTTTGCGCGGAACAATCCATGAAGATGAACTCGCCCGATTTTTTATCCTGACCGACCACATCCGGTTCACCGCCGGTGCGTTCCATTTCCGCGAGCGACCACAACTTTTCCGGCCGGACCTCCAACCGCGCCTGCACCTTGGCCCACACCAAACCCGGGTGACGGGCCTTGTTCGCGTCAAACCGGGCTTTCAACGCGGCTAGTAACTCGTCGCGTTGTTTGGGGGATAATTCGTTTTTCATTTCAATTAATATGTTTTTTATTTATGGGCAAAGCGGCAGCTTTGCCCTACCGAATCGATTCACGGTAGGGCGGAGCTGCCGCTCCGCCCCAATTTTCAATCCGCCGGAAAATGAATCTCATTCACGCACCCGCAATACGGCCAATCCTCCAGCCGCGTCACCAATCCGGATCGCACCGGATTCTCGCGAACATACTGCCACTTCTGCGCGTAACTTTCGCCGTCGCGCAGCCGATGATGAAATCCGCCGGACTGAAATTTCCCTGCATCGGGAGATGTTTTCGCCAGCCGGTCTTTCCAGAAACCCATCCAGCGTTCGAAGGTGAATTTCAAATCGTGCGGCGCGCAGAACAAATGCAGATGATCCGGCATCAGCAAATAATCGCTCACGAGCCATGCCGTCGCCGTGCGTTCCCAGATGTCGTGCAAGGCGCGTTGCACGGTAGTTTGCGCCAGCCAGCTTTCACGTTTATCGGTGCAAACGGTGAGAAAAACCCAGTTCGGTCCGCCGAGCGAAACGCGAACTCCTTTGGCCGGCGTGTGACGGCCCGGTTCGCGGAAAGGCGTTTCGCTCATGCCAATTTTTTAACGTATCGAAGACAAATGGGAAAGCCAAACGTGGATGGGGAATTAAAATGGGCAGAGCGGCAGCTCTGCCCTACCAAAATTAAATCTCGGTAGGGCGGCGCTGCCGCGCCGCCCAAACTTCCCGGCGGTTGGCTACCAAGAAATCAAATGACGGTTTCCGTGAGAATAAAGCGGTCGAAATCGCATCCCATTTGAATAAGGGTTGGACGATGAGGTAGATGAGAAATGACCTCCATCACCTTTTCTTTGAACTCCGCTTTTATACGCGCGCCCAACCGAATTTCTTTGATTGCTACCGGTTCAAACGGAATCAAGCGAGGCATGCCTTCAATGTTCACGGGAATCCGATACTCATCTTCAAACTTCCATTCCTCAGCTTTTCGAAGCGCAATGTGATTGGCAATTTCAGTTGGATCGTTTTTAAGACAGGCAACAACATCAAAGGGCTTATCCGGATTTTGGTAGTTGCAGCTGATTGCGACATTGAATGGTCGAAACTTTGTATCGTATCCGACACAAATACCTTTGTGAGACTCTGCATAATATGCCCACATCCGGATTGAGTCTGGCTTGGCTGCAAAACAAACGATGCCTGTTTGGGATGTCTTCTGTCTCAATCCTTCAGTCATTCTCTGAACACCCCACTTCCATGACGCCTCAAATTCGTTTAAAGCTTCATTTGCTGAAAGACCACGCATGGGAGCGTATTCTTCCAACCAATGCTGTTTCATCAAATCAACGTTCCACATGACCGGAGCAGAACACTCAAATGGGTCGTTCAACTCATCCGGCTTTGCCGCATAAAGTTCGCATTTGTAAATCTCAGAAATCGTCCAATCAGTCGGCCGTCGATAGCGATACAGTATTGAAGGCGGATTCGCCCGAGCTAGAAATCTCTGAGCTATTTCAGCTTCGTTCATTCTCTTGTCACGCCTTCGCGTAAACCTCCGCACCCTTCTCCACGAACTCCTTCGACTTCTCTTCCATCCCCTGCTTCAACGCCGCTTCCTCGGCGATGCCCTGCTCGGCGGCGTATTTGCGCACGTCTTCGGTGATCTTCATGGAGCAAAAGTGCGGGCCGCACATGGAGCAGAAGTGCGCGGTCTTGGCGCCGTCCTGTGGCAGCGTTTCGTCGTGGAACTCGCGCGCGGTCACGGGGTCGAGCGCGAGGTTGAACTGATCTTCCCAGCGGAATTCAAAGCGCGCCTTGGAGATGGCGTTGTCGCGGTATTGCGCGCCGGGATGGCCTTTGGCGAGGTCGGCGGCGTGCGCCGCGATCTTGTAAGTGATGACGCCGTCTTTCACGTCTTTCTTGTTCGGCAGGCCGAGGTGTTCCTTGGGTGTCACGTAGCAGAGCATCGCGCAGCCATACCAGCCGATCATCGCCGCGCCAATGCCGCTGGTGATGTGGTCGTAGCCGGGCGCAATGTCGGTGGTAAGCGGCCCGAGCGTGTAGAACGGCGCTTCGCCGCACCATTCGAGCTGCTTGACCATGTTCTCCTCGATCATGTGGATGGGCACATGGCCAGGACCTTCGTTCATGACTTGCACGCCCTTGGCCCACGCGCGCTTGGTGAGTTCGCCCTGCGTTTCGAGTTCGCCGAACTGCGCGCGGTCGTTCGCATCGGCAATCGAGCCGGGACGCAAACCGTCGCCAATGGAGAACGAAACATCATATTTGGCCATGATGTCGCAGATGTCGTCCCAGTGCGTGTAGAGGAAATTTTCCTGGTGATGCGAGAGGCACCATTTGGCCATGATGCTGCCGCCACGAGAGACGATGCCGGTCATGCGATTCGCCGTCATCGGCACAAAACGCAGGAGCACGCCGGCGTGAATGGTGAAATAATCCACACCCTGCTCGGCCTGCTCGATGAGCGTGTCGCGGAAGAGTTCCCACGTGAGGTCTTCCGCGCGGCCGTTGACTTTTTCGAGCGCCTGATAAATCGGCACGGTGCCGATGGGCACGGGCGAGTTGCGCAAAATCCATTCGCGCGTGGCGTGGATGTTCTTGCCGGTGGACAAGTCCATGACGGTGTCCGCACCCCATTTGATGGACCAGCGCATCTTCTCGACTTCCTCCTCGATGCTCGACGCCACGGCGCTGTTGCCGATGTTCGAGTTGATCTTCACGAGGAAATTGCGGCCGATGATCATCGGCTCGTTTTCCGGATGGTTGATGTTCACCGGAATGATGGCGCGGCCGGCGGCGACTTCGCTGCGGACGAATTCCGGGGTGATCTCTTTCGGAATGCGCTGCGGAAATTTCTTGAAAACAGACGGCGTGAATTCGCTGGCCGCAAGCTGCTGGGAACCGGCATGCTGCTTGTCGAGCTGGTTGCGGACAATGTCGTTGGCCATGTCCGAGATGCGGGCGCGACCCATGTTTTCGCGGATGGCGATGAACTCCATCTCCGGCGTGATGATGCCGGCGCGGGCGTATTGCAACTGCGTGACGACCTTGCCGGCCTTCGCGCGCAGCGTGCGACGGCGCTGGCTCTTGAGGCCGGGAAATTCCACCAGCCGGTTCTTCTCCGCCGCGCTGGCAAATTCGGCGTGCTTGCCGGAGAGATAACCATTGTCCTGCGGCTTGACCTCGCGACCGTCGTATTCCTCCACGTCGCCGCGCTTGAGAATCCAGTCACGGCGCAAAGCGGGCAAGCCTTCCTGGGACGTGCCGGTGAACGCGGGGTCGCCCCAGGGCCCGGAGCAGTCATAGACGCGCACGGGTTTGTTCGGGCGCACGTCGCATTCGCTGACCTTGGTGGGCGTGAGTTGAATCTGGCGCATCGGCACGCGCACCTCGGGATGCAACTGGCCGGCGACGTAAACGCGCTTGGAATTGGGCAGTTGCTCGCTGCTGTGCGGTTCGAACGATTCTTTGGTCGCGATCATAATTATTTTGGGAACGGGGAAAGGGCGAGGAGTTTGCCTACGCCGGAATTACCCGGATCAGGTTCAATGGGTCGGCTGCGCTCCCGCGCAACCCTCTCAGCCTTTGCGCCGCACCCGCGACGTGGTTAGCTCCCCGAACGGCCTTAAACTAGCCGATTCGCCGGAATCGTGCAAGAAAGGGAATCAGCCCGTCAAAACTCCCAATGGACCCGCGCGCCGAAAACCGATACCGGCCCGCGGTCCCGGTTGAAGGCCGGATTATCGATGAATTGATAATCTAGCGAACTATGAACGGAGTTCCAGATTTTGAAATCGTAGTAGGTTTCGAGAATTTTCTCCCAGCCGTAATTCAAGTTGCCGTCGCCGGCGAGAATGCCCGCGCCGCCGGCCGCGAAAAATTCCTGGTGCACATGGGAAAGGCCGTTGGCCACGCCCGCGAGGCTAAAGGTGTCGCCGGCGCGGTGCCACGCCTCGCCCTTGAGACTGAGACCGGCCGTGGCCGTGTAGTCGACGTCGCTGAAAACCCAGGCCTGGTTGTTTCCGTCGCTCCAACCGAGGCGGGAAAAGACGCCGACATTGCCAACGATTTCCTGTTCGAGGTTCAGGCCGAAACCAAATTTGTAACGGTAGGCCGCCGAGGCCGTGAGGTCGGCGGGACTCGTGGGCGTGGCGCTATCCACCGCGTCCTGATAACTACCCATGTGGGCGCGGTTCAAATAAGCCAGAAACCGGATGGTCCCCGGATGATCCTTGAGAGTGTAACGCCGCTCAAATTCCGTCATCATGCCCCAGGCATTTAAAATCGGGCTGTCCTGCGCCGAACCGTCATAGGGCCACTTGAAAATCCGATCCTCGGCGGTCAGCGAATTCGAATAGCGCGGCATTTGGAAAACGCCATAGCGCAACGTCCATTGCGGCTGGTTCAGTTCCACGGCCAGTCCGGTGGTGTAGCCGATGGCGTCCGCCGGATAATCCCAGGCTTCGTTGGCCATCAACGCCCAGTTCATGAACTGTGTGCGCGGATCGTTGGCGTAGGCGTTGTTGTCGAAAATATCCTTGGCGCTGAACCGCCCGAGCGTGAACGTGAGCCGCGAAACGTCCGGTTTACCGGCGAGCGTGAACTGGTCGTCCTCGATGTTTTCCGTCTCGCCACCGAAACCAATCGTCTGCCGGATGAACAGCCGCGTAATCGCACCGTTCGGCACCCCGGTGCCGAGCCGGAAGGCTTCGCCGTTGGGAAAACCATCCACGCCGAGCGTGTTGTTTACGCCGAAGCCCTGCCACATAAGGCCGTCAATATGCGCCTCGGCCCCGCGCCACAGGCGGACTCCAGCCATCACATCCAGCGAAACAGATTCCCGCGTCTCGCCGCCGGCCGGCAAACTGTTTGGCCCGGAATATTTCGAGGAAAAGCCCGGATAGCCCTGGACGATATCGGTGTTCTGAACGTGGAAATTCCAATCCGGCGCGCCCGCCGGGGAATTGGTGGCCGGTACCACCCCCGCCGGCCAGACCGCGGCAACCAGCGCCAGCATGGTTACCGGCAGGCAACTTTTTTCATGCCGATGCAGAGCGCGGTTGACAAGAAGCACGGCGCCATATACCCCTACCCCCTATAACTGGTCAAGCGACAAACCTGAGTACCGTCTGACCGTTAGCAGATTTTTATATTTTGCCATGAAAACCAGACATATCCGACCCGGACTGCAAAAGCGCGCGCTGGTCGTCCGCCTGCGCCGGATCAAAGGCCAGGTGGAGGCCATTGAAAAGATGGTGGAGGCCGATACCGATTGTTCGGATGTGCTGATGCAGGTCGTCTCCGCCCGGCGCGCCCTGAAATCGTTCAGCGAAGAAATGATTGAATCCCATTTGCACGAATGCATTGAGGGCAGCACCAGCCAATCCGAAGGCCGCCGTGAATTGCGCTCCCTGCTCTCCGTCCTGAAACGTTACGCCGTCTAAATTCATTATCTATGCCAGCCATGACCAAAACCGAAGGCCAGCAAACCGCCGACTTGGTGCGCGACGCGGCCACCGGTGAAATCGCCGCCGTGCTCCAGCGGCTCAACACCACGCCCACGGGCCTCAGCGAGGCGGAGGCGGCGGAGCGGCTCGAAGTGTTCGGCCCCAACCAAGTGGCGGAGGAAAAGCATCACGGCTGGCTGCAACGGCTGTATGTCGCCGTGCGCAACCCGCTGGTGATCCTGCTCTCGGTGCTGGCGATCATCACGTTCGCCACGGCGGGCGAGCCGTCGGATGTGGCCGGCGGCGTCTTGATGGTGCTGATGGTGGCGCTGGGCATTTCGCTGCGATTCATCCAGGAAACGAAGGCCGACAACGCCGCCGCGAAGCTCAAGGCGATGATCAGCGTCACGGCCACGGTCGTGCGCGACGGCCAGCCCAAGGAAATTCCGCTCAAGCAACTTGTGCCCGGCGACGTGGTGAAGCTGTCGGCCGGCGACATGATTCCCGGCGATGTGCGGCTGTTGTCGGCGAAGGATCTGTTCATCATCCAGGCCACGCTCACCGGCGAATCCATGCCCGTGGAAAAAAATGACGCGCGAGATCCCCGCACTAACGTTTCCGCGATCGAACACACCAACCTCTGCTTCCTCGGCACCAGCGTGGAAAGCGGCGCGGCCACGGCGGTCATTGTCGCGACGGGCGCCCAGACGTATTTTGGCAAACTCGCCGGCAGCCTGGCCGGCCAGCAGGTTGAGACCGCGTTTGACAAGGGCGTTAAAAAATTCACCTGGCTCATGCTGCGCTTCATGGCGGTGATGGTGCCGCTGGTGTTTCTCATCAACGGCATCACCAAACACAACTGGGGCCAGGCGTTTTTCTTCTCGCTCGCCGTGGCCGTCGGGCTGACGCCGGAAATGCTGCCGATGATCGTGTCCGTCTGCCTGTCCAAGGGCGCGCTGGCGATGTCCAAGAAAAAAGTCATCGTCAAGCGGCTGCACTCCATCCAGAACTTCGGCGCCATGGACGTGCTCTGCACCGACAAGACCGGCACGCTCACAATCGACCACGTCATTTTGGAAATCCACTGCGATGTCTTCAAAAAGGAAAGCGGCGAAGTGCTGCGCGACGCCTATCTCATCAGCCATTTCCAGACCGGCCTGAAAAACGTGCTCGACCGCGCCGTCTTGAAATACTCGGAATTGCATCACGAAATGTCGGTGGACAAATATATCAAGGCCGACGAAATCCCGTTTGATTTTTCACGCCGGATGATGTCGGTGGTGGTCGAAGGCCCGGACGGCCAGCGCCAGTTGCTGACCAAGGGCGCGCCGGAAGCCGTGTTCAAAAAATGCACGCACTTTGAAAGCGACGGCGAGATTTTTCCGATGGAGCCAATCCTTGTCGGCAACCTCATCGAACAGGTCAACGATTTGAGCTGCGACGGTTTCCGGGTGCTGGCGATTGCCAATAAAAAAGTGGGGGTGAAAGCCGCTTATGCCAAAGCTGACGAGGATGAGCTCGTTTTGACCGGCTATCTCGCGTTTCTCGATCCGCCGAAGGATACCGCCAAAAAGGCCATTTCGGTTTTGCGCCAGCAAGGCATCACGATCAAAGTGCTGACCGGCGACAACGATCTGGTTTCGCGCAAGGTCTGCACCGAGGTCGGCATCAACGCGGAAAAGATCGTCCTGGGCAACGATGTGGAAAAGCTGTCGGACGAGCAGCTCGCCGTGGCCGTCGAGACGACGGACGTGTTCGCGCGCCTTTCGCCCGCGCACAAGAAGCGCGTCGTGATGGCGCTCCAGCGCAACAAACACGTCGTCGGTTTCATGGGCGACGGCATCAACGACGCGCCCGCGCTGCGCGCCGCCGACGTCGGCATCTCGGTGGACAACGCGGTGGATATCGCCAAGGAATCCGCCGACGTCATCCTGCTCGAAAAAGATTTGATGGTGCTGGAAGAAGGCGTGATCGAGGGCCGCAAGGTGTTCGTGAACATATTGAAATACATCCGCATGGGCGCGAGCTCCAACTTCGGCAACATGTTCAGCGTGCTCGGCGCGAGCGCGTGGCTGCCGTTCCTGCCGATGCTGCCGATCCAGCTGCTCACGAACAACCTGCTCTACGATTTTTCGCAGGTGCCGATCCCGACCGACAATGTCGCGGCGTCGCAGATCGCCAAGCCGCGCCCGTGGGCGATGGGTGAGATCGCGCGTTTCATCGTGTTCATCGGTCCGATCAGCTCGATCTTTGACTACACGACCTTTGCCGTGATGTGGTTTTTCTTCAAGTGCAGCGACCTGGGACACGTGCCCGTGGAGATGGCCCACCGGTTCGCCGGCGTAACGGATCCGGACAAGCTTTACGCCGCGTCGCTGTTCCAAACCGGCTGGTTCGTCGAGTCGATCATGACCCAGACGCTCATCATCCACGTCATCCGCACCAACCTGATTCCCTTCGTGCAATCGCGGTCCAGCTGGCAGCTGTCCATGACCACGATCCTGATCATGGCCATCGGCGCCTATCTGCCCTACTCGCCGCTGGCACCGATCCTGCATTTTGTGCCGCTGCCGTGGCAGTTCTGGCCCATCCTCGCCACGACCCTGCTCTGCTACGTCGGCCTGACGCAAGTCATCAAGACTTGGCTGGTGCGAAGAAACTGGATTTGAAGTCTCAAAAAGGTGCGAAGCCAGACGCCGTTCCGAGGGGATCGGAACGGGGTTTGGGCCAAGATGTTAATTCACCAACGCCGTTCGCTTCTTCTCCAGAGAATCTGTCAACTGCGGGAACAAATTTTCCATGCGGTCGATGAATTTATCCAGGGCGTCCACGCCGAGGGTTTTAATCAACGGCAAAGCCTGCACGCCGGCTTTTCGCATCCAGAATGCGTCGGGCGACTCGCCCTCGCGATAAAACCCGCTGTCCGGATAAAACACGGCGAGATAACAATCGTCCCGGGCTTGCCTCAGGAGGTCGGACGGATCGCCACCCTGAGCGGCGATCTTTTCCAGCAGGCTGCCGAACGCGATTTTCGCTTCGCTGCGGATGGAAACACTGGCATAGGGCGAATTAAAAACCTGCGCGAAGGCGTTGGTGGCGGCGAAATAATTCATCAACTGCCGGTAACATTTGGCCAGTTCGCAGCCCGCCAATGCACCGAGGTTGTTGGTCGGATTGGCCTGGAGGATTTGCATGAACACGTTCGTCGCCAGTTCGTAGTTCGCGAAGGGCCGGTTCGTGTCGGCCAGGTCCCAGCTCATTAAAACGCCGCCATAGGCGAACATTGCCTGCGTCATCAGCGGGGGCGGGCAGTTCGTGTCCGCCAGTAGCCGGACCAGATAATTTGCCGCGTTCTGATAGTCCTGCCGCCCGGCGGCCGCCCGGCCCGCCATCAGCTGCGCCGCATAATTCAGGGCGGCGTTGGTCCAGCCCGGCGTCTGGAAGATCAATTCGTAGTTCTTTTCCGCGTCCAGCAGGCTGGCTCCGCCTAGCCGGAAAAAATGATCGGCCACCCACCATTGCGCCAGCGGCGCGTTACGGTCCGCCGGAAACCGGGCGATGAACGCCGTGAAGATCTGAAAGGCGTTCGTCTCCCGGCCGGCCGAGTAATTGGCCCGGCCCAGCGCGTATTCCACCGATGGCCGCAGGTTGTTAGTGGGATAACTGGTGAGCCAGCCCTCGTAGTTGGTGATGGCCTCCGACCAGTTTCCTTCCGGTTCAAACGTCCGCGCCACCGCCAGATCCACTTGGGGGCGGAGCGGAGAATCGGGAAATTCTCCGGCGAATTGCTGGAACACGGCCCGGGCTTGCTCCGGCCGGCCGAAGTCCGAAAACGCCTCCCCCAGCAGCAGTGCGCCGGACTCCGCCAGCGGGCCCGCCGGCAGCCGCTGCAGCAATTGCCGCATCGCCTGCTCCGCCCCGTCCGCGTCCTTTAATTCAAGGTCGGCGCGCAGGATCTGATAAAGCGCACGGTCACCCAGGGATTTGGCCACTTCAGGAAAGCCCGCAAAGCCGTTCAGCACGGTCTGGTAACTCCGCCGCGCGGCGGTGAAGTCCCCCGCCATGAACCAGGCATCGCCGGACTTGAAGATCGCCAGAGCCTGTTCCGGGGAGGCCGGCAGCCGTTGCGCCGCCGTCGAGAAATCCGTGAGGGCGGCATTCGTCTGATTCCCTAGCCATTCGCACCAACCCCGGTCCAAGTACGCCCGCCCGATCAGCGAACTGTTAGGATAAGCCGTGATGAACTGGTTGAAATTGGAACAGACGGCCGCGAGCTGGTTCGGGTCCACCGGCGGGGCGAGCGAAGCCTTCAACTGCAATTCGCCAAGCGTCAGCAGCGCCAGTTCGGACTCGGCGGCCGCGGGAAACTGGTTGAGAAATTTTTCCAACACCGTCACCGCGTTGGTCAGATTTTCCCGCGCCACCGCCAGAGCCGCAATTTCCAGGATGGCCGCCTGCTGTTTCCCCCCCGGCGTACCCGGCAAAAGATTTTGCTGATAGGCCAGCACGGCCTCGTTCGTCCGGCCCAGCGACAGTAACGCGGCGCCCTGCGCCGCCCAAGCCGTGGCCAGCCAGTCCGGATTGGTTGGCAAACTGGCGATCTGGACGAGATTGGTCGCGGCCGCCAGCGCGGCGGCGAAATCACCCAGCTCCATTTCCGCCAGATGCTCCAAATAGATGGCCTGACCGCGTTGCTGCTGGTTGAGCAGCGGCCAGGCGTTGGTCAACCGGCTGTAAACGGCCAGGACCCCGGAAAAATCACGCTGCTGAAATTTTGAATTCTCCCGGGCCAGCTGTCCGGTCAGCACCAGTGGGTTGCCCGGATCCCGCTGCGCCGCCCGCTGGAAGACGCCGTCCGGATTGTCCAGCAAGGCGTCGTGGCGCGGCCAGTCGCCGAGCCGGGCGTAGGCCGCCGCCGCCTCCACCACCGCCGTTAGCTGCAACGCCGACGCCGGAAAATCGCGCGGGAGGGAGGTCAAAGTCGCCGCCGCCGCTGCAAAATCGCCGTGGCCGGACTGGGCCTCACCGATCCAATATACGTACTGGTCCGCCAGATTTCCCGCCATGGCCTGGTGGTCGTGGAGCGTGGTCATGGCGTCGGTGAACTCGCCCTGGTTGAACTCCGCCCGCGCGAGCCACAAGACGGCTGCCGGCACATTGGTGGAATTGGGATATTTGCGGATGAACTGGGTAAGGTTCGTCGCCGCGTAACTCCACAATCCGTCCTGAAATGGCGCGACCGCCGCCGCATAGGCGCGCTGTTCCCGGGGGCCAGCCCACAGCTGGCCGGCGCCCAGAACGAGCACGCCGCCAATCAAGAGCCAACGCCGGATGAAAGCCATGAACACAATCTAAACGACGAGCCGGAATGACAAAAGCGGCAAATCGCGCGCTTCAGGCCAGAACACTTTTCAAGTAATGACCGGTGAAACTCGCCGCGCAGTGGACGATTTTTTCCGGCGGCCCTTCGGCCACAATCAAGCCGCCACCGGAGCCGCCTTCGGGTCCTAGGTCGATGATCCAGTCAGCCGTTTTGATCACGTCCAGATTGTGTTCAATTATGAGCAATGTGTTGCCGGCGTCGCGCAGGCGGAACAACACCTCGAGCAGCTTGGCCACATCGTGGAAATGCAGGCCGGTCGTCGGCTCGTCCAGAATGTACAGCGTCCGGCCCGTCGCCTTGCGGCTCAGTTCCGTAGCGAGTTTCACGCGCTGCGCCTCGCCGCCGCTCAGCGTCGTCGCCTGCTGCCCGAGGCGAATATAGCCCAGCCCGACTTCCGCCAGGGTTAGCAGGGGATCAAAAATCTTTGGCACGGCGCGGAAAAATGTCACCGCCTCCTCCACCGTCAGGTCTAAAACATCCGCGATGTTTTTTCCCTTGTAGGCGATCTCCAGCGTCTCCCGGTTGTAGCGCTTGCCGTTGCAGGCCTCGCAGGTCACATACACCGCCGGCAGAAAATTCATTTCAATTTTCAGCACGCCGTCGCCCTCGCATTTCTCGCAGCGGCCGCCTTTGACATTGAAACTAAACCGCCCCGGCTCGTAGCCGCGCACTTTCGCCGCCGGCAGCCGGGCGAACAAATCGCGGATGTGATTGAACATGCCGGTGTAGGTCGCCGGATTGCTGCGCGGGGTGCGGCCGATGGGCGACTGGTCGATCACGATCACCTTGTCGAGGCTTTCAAAGCCCTTCAGCGCCCGATGTTCGCCGGGCTTTTCCTTGGAACCGTAATACTTGCGGAACAGCGCCCGCTGTAAAATGTCGCTGACGAACGTGCTCTTGCCGGATCCGCTCACGCCGGTGACGCAGGTGAACGTGCCGAGCGGAATCCGCACGTCGATGTTCCGCAGATTGTTTTCCGAGCAGCCCAGCACTTCCAGCCATCCGCGTTCCTCGGTCGGCTGATTGCGCTTTTTCGGAATGGCAATGTTCAACTCACCGGTGAGATACTGGCCGGTCAATGATTTCTTGGCCGCCAGAATGTCCGGCAACGTACCCGCCGCCACCAGTTCGCCGCCGTGCACGCCCGCGCCGGGGCCGAGATCCAGAATGTAATCCGCCGCGCGAATCGTGTCCGCGTCGTGCTCCACCACCAAAACGGTGTTGCCCAGATCGCGCAAGCCTTTGAGCGTGGCCAGCAACCGGTCGTTGTCGCGCTGATGTAGCCCGATACTCGGTTCATCCAGCACATACAGCACGCCGACGAGCGCCGCGCCGATTTGCGTGGCCAGGCGGATGCGCTGCGCCTCGCCGCCGGAGAGCGTGCCGCTCTCGCGGTCGAGCGTGAGGTAGCCGAGGCCGACGTTTTTCAGGAAGCCGAGCCGCGCCCGGATTTCCTTGATGACTTCCGCACCAATCTTCTGTTCAAACTCGGTCAGTTTAAGCGCGGCAAAAAATTCATCGGCTTTTTCCACGGACAACCCGCACACGTCCATGATGGACAAGCCGGGGATTTTAAGTGTTTTGGATTTTGAATTTTTGGTTTTCAGCTGGGAAACAAACTGGGCGCCGCCGAGCGTCACGGCGAGGATTTCGGGCTTGAGCCGCTTGCCGCCGCAGGCGTCGCAAAACTCCGGCGCCATGTAAGCCTTGAGGCGGTTGCGGATGAATTCGCTTTCGCTGTCGGTCGCCAGCCGTTCGAGGTTCGGCAGGATGCCTTCAAACGGACGGGTGATGGAGCTGACTTTTCCCGCGCGCCAGAATTTGAACTCAATGTCGTCCGCGCCGGAGCCGTGGAGCAGGACTTTTTTGAAATCTTCCGGCAGAGCCTTGTAGGGCGTCTCGGTGCTGACATTGAAATGCGCCGCGACCGAACGCAGCATGGCCTTGTAATAAATGATCAGCCGCTTGCCCGCGCGCCGCCACGGCTGGATCGCGCCATCCAGCGGCAACTCCATGTCCGGCACCACGAGCGCCTCGTCGAAAACCATCTTCTGGCCGAGGCCGTGGCAGACGGGACAGGCGCCCGCCGGGGCGTTGAAGGAAAAATGTTTCGGGGTCGGCGGGTCGTAGCTCTTGCCCGTCGCGGGCGAACACATTTTGTTCGAATGCAATGTCTCGACCCACGCGTCCGATTGCGGAGGGCGGAGGGGGGAGGGTGGATTGGCGACAGCTTCGCCGGCTTTGGACTTTGGACTTTGGACTTTAGCCTCTTCGGGAAGTTGATGCAGGGTGAACATCACGCCTTCGCCCAGCCGGAGCGCCGTCTGGACGGAATCGCCTAGGCGGACGCGGATTTTGTCGTCGATGACCAGCCGGTCCACGACGGCTTCAATATTGTGGAACTTCTTTTTGTCGAGTTTGATGCGGGCGGCCTCCTCGCCCAGCTCCCGGATTTCACCATCCACGCGCACGCGCACGAAACCTTCGCGCGCGAGCCGTTCGAACACGTCGCGGAACTCACCTTTCTGCCGGCGCACGACCGGCGCGAGCAACATCAACTTGGTCTTCGGCGGCAGCGCGAGGATTTTGTCCACGATGTCGCTGGTGCTTTGCGTGGAAATCGGCACGCCGGTTTCGGGACAATGCGATTTGCCGATGTGCGCATACAGCAGGCGCAGGTAATCGTAAATTTCCGTCGTGGTGGCGATGATCGAGCGCGGGCTGCTGCCGGAACTGCGCTGCTCAATTGCAATGGCCGGCGACAAGCCCTCGATGAAATCCACGTCCGGCTTCTGCAACTGGTCCAGGAACTGCCGAGCATAGGCGGAAAGCGACTCGACATATTTGCGCTGGCCCTCGGCGTAAATGGTGTCGAACGCGAGCGACGATTTGCCGCTGCCGCTGAGGCCGGTGACGACCACCAGCTTGTCGCGCGGAATTTGGAGCGACAGGTTTTTGAGATTGTGCTCCCGCGCGCCGCCGATTTTGATGAACTCTTTGCTCATGAATATGAATTTCCGCTTCTGCCGAAAGATGGAAACTACGCCAAGTGGCGCGGAATGCAAAGCGAGAGTTGCCCGGTAAATCCGGGACAAGGTTTGGGACACCCGCTCCGCGTCCACCCGCCGGGGCTTTTTTCCAAATGAATAGTTCCGGCCATGCTTATCCGGTTGGTTGCCAACTTGGATAACGGATGCGCTTTTGAAAATAGCCCAGCGCTTGAGCGCTGGGCACCAGATCTCTCATAAGCTCAAGTCCCGCAGGGACGAAAGAAGATTCTTTCGTCCCTCGCGGGACTATCGTTGCGCCTCCGCAAACCCAGCACTGAAGTGCTGGGCTATTCTCAGAATCTCGCTTGGCAACCAACCGGATAAGCGCGGTTTCGGCTAAGGCAGCCGTACCAGCCGGTAGAAGCGCATGGGGCCCCGCGGCGCGGTCTGCGATCCGTTGTCGGTGAAGGCGGCGATGCCATTGGAGATGGTGGTGGCGGGATCGGTGATGGTGTTCCACGCATTGGTGAGGCTGTTCTTCCATTGCACTTGATAAGTTGCCCCGCCGCTGACGGCCCAAGTGATCTGCGTGGCTCCGCCGCTGACTTTGACGCCCTTGATCACAAACGACGGCAAGACCGAGTTCGTGGAGTTGCCGTGGTCAAAATCCACCTCGACCGCGTTGGTCACGACAAAGCTGTTCGTATTCTGCACGCCGAGGTAATACGTGCCCCCCGGAACAATGTACGGCCAGGTCGCGGTGTTGGTGAACATTATATAAGGACTGGCGGTATTGCCGATGGAATTGGTCAACAGTTCCACATCACCGGCATTGGTGATGGTCTGCGGTGAGTTGGTGCTGAACCAAAGATTCACCGGCGCGGTGGAGAAGATCAGGATATTCGTGGCATAGCTGGCACTGGTCGGAACATTCACGGTGTACCACAATATACTGCCCGCACTCAGGCTATTGGTGCCAACCGTATTGGTCTGCGGAATACCACCGACTAACAAATTCGTGGAGGGCAACTGACTGGCGTTGGCAAAGTTGAATTCCAACTGCCAGCTCTGGAGCGAGGGCGCGGGATTGGTGGCCCCGGCACGGTTGTCGAGGACTTCCAACTGCCAAATACCGGCGGCGCTGATGCCAATGAGCGGCGAGAGGGATTGTTCGGCCAGGTAATAAACATTGGTAGCCATGAGGTTGGTCATGACCACAGAATTGGTGCCGAACGCATTGGTGAATACATTGGTGAATACAGTGGCTAACGAAGCCGGCACCAATGGCGGTACGGCGTATTTAATCGGCGTCGAGGTGTAGTTTGTGTCCTCCGTGAAATCCAGATACCCGAAGCTGGTCGTCACATTGGTTGAGATCACAAGATTGGTCGATCCGCCAGAGATGAAGTTGGTGTTGACCACGGCGATGCCGCAGCCGTTGGTGTCCTGGCCGCCCCGGTTTTCCATGATCAGATAGCGCGTGCCGTCGGGGCTGATGAGGTGGAACACCAGGTCGGAGATGCGCGGATGCGACACACACAGGCCGACCTTGAAGCCCTCGATTAAATCGGTGTTGGTCACGTTCTGGTAGGCGTACGTGACAGCGTCATCCAACAATGGCACCGGACCAGTAGAGTCATAGTCCACCGTGGTGCCCCCAGAGCCACCCGAGGGGGAGAATTTCACCTGAATACTGACAAGTTGCGGATTATTCGGATCCGGGTTGAAAAGCCCGATGAAATAACGCCCCGACAGCAGCGGCGGCCCTTGAGTAACGGAGTTTCCAGGTGGTATGCCCGGTGTGCTGCTGGTCAGGTCGGCTTCGGCCAGATAATTCGAGGCGGTCGGCTCCGTCTGGTAGCCCAAATATAGTTGTACCGGTGAAGCCGACAATGTTCCCGCAGGTGTGATATTGGTTGCCAGCACCAAAATATTGGTATAGCCGGGCGGCACATCCGCATAATCATAAAACCAGGCATTGGGCGGAATGGTGACGGTATTTGTCCCCGAACCGCCGAGATTCACGTGGGGCTGAATCTCCAGGGAAAATCCGGTGATGCTGCCAGTGTCGCCAGGCGCATCGTCGGACTCCGCCAAAATCCACGGGCCGACAGCCGGTTGACCAATGAAATCATTCAGCGAACCCGGTCCATCCGTATGCAGGGCTGCGGGCACACCAGACTGCCCGCTGTCATCATAAATAAAGGATTGGTTTACGACTGACTTAAGCGCATCGTGATTGTTCAATACGGCATAGATATCGTCGTGACTCAAGAAACCAAGCAGATCACCAAAATTTTGGTGGGTGATAATATTGGTTACAAGCACATTCCGCACCGCCATCGTCGGATCAGATGGAGTAGCCATGGCAATAACATAGCCAACGCCCGGATAGCGGTTGTTGCCATCGGGAATGACCGCCGGCAGCGAAAGGCCTAGCACAATCAGGTTCTGATTATTATCAGACTGGCTGAACGAATTCTGGCTGAAGATCGGGACGAAGCCGAATTGTCCCGCCATCTGATCCTCGCACTGCACGCCGACATAATACACCTGCCCTGGCGCGGCATTGGAATAGACGATGAACTTCGTACCGCCCCGACTCACCGATGCCTGGTCGCCGTTCACGGCATAAATACAGTTTGAGATTGCCACCGGATCCAAATTCGTGAGGCTGGATTCCGATGCCACAAACAGATTCAAATCCGCCTCCGGGCGCGTGGAATTGGCGTCCGAGCCAGCGAACACGCCTTCACGCGGAATCGCCAGCGTCACGGGCAAGAAAGTGATGAACGCGGCATTGGAGAAAGTTGACGTGTTGGGCACAACGAAGAAGTGCCACTGGTTGGTCTGGCCAATGAACAGACTGGCGTTTGTGGCATAGCCGTAGCCGGGGCCGAAAACGATGGCGTTGGTGCTCAGCCACGGCGCATTCGCCCCGGAGGTCTGGTTAAAATAGATTCCATTCGTGATGCCAACCACCGTGACCTGCGGCGCGGTACTAGAAGCCGTCACCACCGGGGGTGTGACCGTAATGCCGTTGACGTTGGTGCCACTGCCACAGGACACCACCAAGGCATAATCCTGCACGATGTTCGTCTGCTCGGCGGTCACGGCGTTGACCGTGACATTGCGCCCGATGACGGTCACGGAGTAAGTCGCGCCGAGATTCGCCGGTATAATGATGTTTTCGACATTGTTGACCGAGTCAAAAACGGGTGCTCCATTCGTTGTCGAAGCCAGACTGTAGGGTGGGATAGATGAGGCGAAATTGTTGCCGGTATAAAATCTCCCGCTGGTCAGATTGGTAACAATCAAATCCAGATTGTTTACCAGTTTAATGCCGGCAGCAGGATTGCCCGGCGGGTCGGTCCATACCAGAGTGGCGCGTAATGGCTGCCCCTGCGAGGCGGATGGCACGGTGACGGTGTACGTGCGACTGTCGCCAGTGGCCAACGCATTGATTGGATTCTGGTCGGCATAATAAGCCGGGGCGTTGATAGAGGCACTGGTAAGCTTGGCGGGAACGGAAGCAGGCAAGTTGACGAGCCCCCAGCCCTCAAAATTGAATCCGTTGGTGATGGCATACCCATAATTGCCGGCCACTTGCGCGCCATTGATGAGCAATGCCTTAAGCAGCGCCGGACTGGGCGTGGTATGCAGCGTGTTGGTGAAGAAATCCTGCATCAATGCTAGCACCCCGGAAACATCCGCCGCAGCCATGCTCGTTCCGGTTTCATAGCGATAGTTTGGGCCCACCGTATTGTTTAGATTGCTCAATACCTGGTAGTAATTGCCATTGTCGTTTGTCGTAATAATTTCTTCAACCAAGTCATAGTTCACCGGCAGGGTGTTGGTGCCGTCGGTTATGGCAAAATACAGATTGCCACTAGTGATGAATGACTGGAGATTGCCATCCGGCGGGATGGTGACAGTGTTTGCGGTTTTTGTGAAATCATAGCTACTCGAATCAGCCGGATTCAATCCAGTGCCGTTGGTTGCGGTCACGAAGAATTCAAGGGTGGGAAAGGGGGCGGGCGACAGGCTGTTCGGCACGATACTCAGAACAATGCTCACGGCATTGCTCGGAATCAGCATTTGATAGAAATTAAAGTAGCTCGTATCTATCACTTGTCCCGCGTTGACCGTGTTGAAGTGATAATTGGTCGGACTGTAATAGACCGATGTATCCCAGGTCGTCGTACGTGTGGAAATGACAAACGACCCCGGCGCGACCACATCCGGCTTGAACCGGCCATTGGCCCCCTCGATGCCAACGCCCACGTTGCCCCGCGCAGAATAGGAAGCCACTTGAAATGAAGAATCCGTCTCCGGCAACCACGGGGCAACGGGGTTGGTTGAACCGAACGGAAGATAGGTGTTTGTAATGTTCCGATATTGTTCTAGGGCCCCCACTGTGATGACGTTCTTAGCCGTGGCCGGCGAGAGAATGGTGTCTGAATTACCGAGCGAGCCATTGTCCGAACCGCCGCCGTCGTTACCTGCCGAAAACACGAACAGCACCGGTTGCGGCCCCGTCACTTCCGGCAGCGCATCCCGCACCGCCGCGTCATAGCTGGCGGCCGCGAGATCGTAGTACGGCGAGCCATCATTGTTCCAACTGTTGTTGGAGATCAGCGCGTTTGTAGCCGCCGGAGCCTCCTGTAAGTACCAATCGGGGAAACCGCCGGGATAAAAATAATTGGTCTCACCAGCCGGGCCGAGCACGTAGATGGATGGTCCGGGAATGAAGAAATTGGTCTGGCCGATTACGAAGAAATTTGTGTCATTCCCTCCCACTGAATTATTGCCATACGAACCAATCCCACCGACGGAAAACAACGTGGCGGACGGAGCCATGCCGCGAAACTGTCCGTTGACCGGCGGCATGACCGAACCCTGCGCTTTGGTAACAGTCAAGGATTTGGCCCCACTGCCGGCAATTTGCCCCGCCACGAAGGTCCCATGACCATCCGTGTCATACCCGCTACCCGGGGAGTCAAACAGCAGTCGCCCGATCAAATCCGGCTGGTTCTGGTCAATGCCAGTGTCATTCACCTCTACCAGCACGTTGGAGCCTCTCAGGTTCAGATAATCGTTTTGGTTGGTGGATGACACAGCCACGCCGGTGGTTGCCCGAGTAAGGTCATTGGCTGCCACGCGGTGGTGCGCCGGTTCCACGATTTGCACGCCAGGCAATTGAACCAGCGCGAGCCAGTCAGCTGGCGGTTGCACCCGCACCATGGGACCGAACGGTGAACGATCCCACGCCACGATTACGCCGCCCAATTTCCGAATCTGCGCCTCCGTGGACGCTGCTCCACCGCCAAACAAACCGAGCGTCAAATAAGTTCCCGCCGGCAGCGGCTTTTGCCTAACAGCCAGCTCCAACAGGGTCGGCTGGGACGTTTCGGATATTGTTGATGGCTTGACGGACGCCAGCTTTTGCACGGTCCCCACAGGTATGGAAGACGAAATTTTATAATACGGCTCGAACGGCAGCACCGCCTGTACCCGCGCGTTACCGGCCAGCGCCGACGCGCCCAGGGAGGTGAGCTGCACCAGATACGCGTTGTTCGGGATATAGGAAACGATCTGCGCGCCCGCGCCCGCCAGCAAAGCGCGGAACGGCCCGTCTACCGGCCCGCGGGCCTGCACGATGTACGCGCCCGGATCGCCCGACGCGCGCAGGTGCGACGGAATTTTCAGATCCAGGCCGACGGTGGTATCGATCAGCGCATTCTCCAGCAGAATGGCGTGCGTGGCGGTGGACAGTTGACCGATGGTCTTCGGCGTGTTGGAGAGCCGATAAAATTCGCGGTTGGTGCTGGCGGCGGAACGGGCGATGACGCTGGTTACGGCGGGCAAAAGCGGGGTGGGAGCCTGGAGAGCGGGCGCGGGCGCGGCGGTGGAAGCAGTTTTGGCGGCCCAAACTGGCCGGCTGCCGGACGGCCAGAACTGCCACCCTGCCAGCACGGCCAGCACGCACAATATTATCCAAAAACTACGTTTCATAACATGGCTTCAGTTTATAACTATCACACACATTTGCGAAAAGGAGAAGGGCACTTGAATCCAGCGCAAAGCGGAAAAGATTGGCGGTTTTGTCCGCCCGCACCCTAGCCCTCTCCCCCGGGAGAGGGAACGAAGACTGTAGGAGACTGGATTTTGGGGCGCGTAAGGGAAAAGCCCTGATATCGAAATCAGTTTGAGCCGACTGACATCGGCGGCTACTAGTTATACTTGGGCGTGACTTTACCGAATTTGACCGATTTTTACCGCAAACCGGCAATTTAAGACGGAGCTGGGCCAATGAATGAGAATTAAGCGTGACCAAATATGACCAAATATGACCGAAATTTATATTTTGCCACCGTTGGGACGGCGGTGAAGGCAATTTTGTGGTATTGTCCGCCCTCACCCTGGCCCTCTCCCCCAGGAGAGGGAACAAAGACTGCACGCCACTGGATTTTGGAGAGCGCGAAGTGTTTGCCCCGGTTTTGAAATTATTTTGAGCCGACTGACGTCGGCTGCTACGGGTTTTAGACGATAGTTTCATGTCAGTTCGGGGGCAGCGGATTGAAACTCTCGATCACGGACTGGTAATTCGTGCCGGTCGCGGTCGCGTGCGGCACCAGGCGGAGGACGACGCGGGCGGCGGTCTCGGCCGTGATCTGGTAATTCGTGTACAGACCGAACGCCGATCCGTTCAACACTTCGCCGTTGACCGCCGGGCGCAGCGTCTGACCGTAGCAATAGATGACATAACGCGGGGAACTGCTGGCGCGCAACAAGCCGAGCGTCTGCTGGGGCAGCCATTCATAGACCTCGTCGCTAATGCCGTATTGTTGCTGCAAATTGTCATTCCAATTCAAAAATGGCGACTGCTCCGTCAGCGCCGGTACGCGCAAGATGTCGCCCACGTGCTCAAAGGCACCGTTGACACCATCCGCATTGATCAGGTTCGTACGCGCAGAGTTGATGGCATTGACTAGCTGACCGAGGGGGGAATTGTTACCCGCCGGCCCGGCGGGCGAAATAATCGTATTGGTCACCAAGGGGCTCGGGATGTAGCCATTGTAATCCGGCGAGGCATTGGTCAGCGCCACGATGCCACTGAACACCGCGCTCCACGCCGCCAAGCCCGTTTGGTTGACGGACAAGGTGCCGCGGGTAGCGTTGCCGTTCAACGTGGTCGAGAACAGGTCGAACAGGTCGCTGTCCTGCACCGGCGCGGAATTAGTCGCGTCAAAGTACCAGCCGAAGGCTGTCTGCGAATCGCCCGTCCATTGCGCCCAGGTGTTGAAGCCGTTGTTGCCGGTGCCATCGCTGTAGCTGAGAACATCTGAGGCCTTCAGATAAACCGTCTGCCACGGCGTGCCGCGATGCACGCGGCCCAGCCAGCCGATTGACGGATATTTTCCGTTTGGAAAATCCCAATTATCAGGCCGCCACAAAAGCGGGTCTTTCAACTGGGTCAACCATGCGTCCGTACTGGCCCCGTTGGCAAAGAAATAGTTTTGGCCCCACGGCGACCAACGGGTGGGAACGTTGTAAAGATTGACGTTGAGAGAGGACAACGCAGCCGATGGATCGTCACTCTTCTGAATGCCAGTAGTACCGGGATTGGCATAACTCAGGTCGCTGGCCAAATAATGAACCAGTGGATCGTTGACTTGCCAGCTCTCGTAATCATAGATCAACCGCACTGGCGTATAGGGTGCCTGCACCGCCAATTCAGCGTTGGTATGGTGTCCATTAAAATTATAAGTCCCATACTGAAACCGGTTATCATTAAAGAAGGCATCAAAGAACAGCTGCTCGGCCTGAATTTCCTGTTGAGGAGTTTTCCACCCCAAATTTGGCAGGTTTTGCGGCGGGCTCCAAAAATTGAGGTTGGCATTCACCGGAGTGGCATGGCCACGTGAAACATTTATCTGGTTCGGCACTCCCCAAGGTGTGCCGCTGGGATTGCCGACAGATATGGGATTCGTGCTCCAGAGATAATAATTCCCATTACCATCTTGGGCGGCTGGATCCGCCAACGTTCCGCTTAAATCAATATTGCGCGTCGGACCGGCAAGCTGGACGTAATCAAGAATGTGCGTGCCATCGAGGATGAACATCTGCAAACGGTTTGTCGTCAGCAGCCCGAAATGCGGCAGCGCGGGCGTGTTGACATTCAATTGCCAGCCAGACAGCACATCAAAATAAGGATTGGGACCAGCGTAACCGCCATAGCGATAGATGGCATTCGTCATGAAGTTGAACGGAAGATTGAACGGAATGATGAACGAATTATTGTAAGAATCCAGCACCGTGGCAGGAGGCGACCCGCCCCAGATAGTTCCCGGCCAACTGGAGCTATAGTTGAGGAGCACGTTGGTGACCGGGAATTTGTTATAGCCAATGGGGGCAAATCCCGCCGCATCATTGGTCAGCACCATCGTGAGGTAATCATTCGCGACGATGGATATGTTGCCAGATTGGGGAACATAGGGGCTGGCATATGAATTCCAGAGCGAACAACCGAGCGAGTTGCTGATGCTGAACCAATACTGCTGGTTGGTTTGGAAAGATGAAATTGGTGCCCCAAAAACCGGTTTGGTCACCTGTAATTTTCGCCACACTTGCATGGCGTTGACCATATAAAACTGATCAAATCCCGGCAGCCCTTTCTTCGCACCAAGGATCCATGGCACGCCATAGATATTTACAAGTGGTCCCACGGGGCCAAGATTCGCTGAAGCAACGACGGCGGCATCACTCGGCGTTAAAAAATTATTGTCGCCTGTACCAATTACCGAAGGGATATAGGTATAGCCGGTAATGAAGACGTCACGATAGGGTCCATCCTGAGCGACAGTGAAAATGGGTTTGAACACGGACGGATAAAAATTTGTGGTTGTGGCGTCATACATATTAGCCGCGAGCTGAAGCAGGCGGTTGACGGCGGGCGTATAGACAAATTGGTTGCTCACCAGCACCGGAATGTTGGTGATGCCAAAGGCATTGTTCACGTTGAAGGTGGCCACAAAATTGGGGTTCGGCAGGTTCGGCTGGCTCGGATTGTAAATCCATTTGGCCGTGTAATGCTGCAGCAAGCGGTCGGCGGCGAAGGTGAAAAAACGGATGGGCGTCCAAGCAATGGCATTTGTCTCCGCGCCGGGAATGACCTTGCCGTTGGCGTCCAGGTTGTCATAGTTCAGGTTCATCCGGTTGTCATCCGGCGCGGTGTCGGTGCCCATTTCATTCAGCAGCCGGTAATAGGTGTAGCGGTCGTAGGTGGCGGGACCGGCACCCGCCGTGTTGAGACGGTTGACAAAATTTGGCGAGCTTTTGTTGGGGTCGTAAATATCGGACATCAGCGAATAAAACCGGTTGGGATTGTCCGAGCCGGCCCAGTTCGCAACCGAGGGAATGGCTGTCCCGGGCAGAAGGGTGGTGGTCATCAAATTGCCGACCGTGTAAGTGTCAATCTGACCGGAACCCGCAACGGCCTGAACATTCAGCGGCGCAAAGGCCAGCGAAGTATAATTAGTTGAATATCTCCAATTAATAAGTGAGAAAGCGTCGTTAAAAGCGATGCCAGAATTGACTGAGCCACTTCCAGAAGGAGTGTTGTACTGATAAAATCCCCCGGATGACGGGCCTGCCGGATCAACCGGCAGCCATTGGTTGGTATTCAAATCCGCAAGAAATGCAGCCAGATTCAATTCCCACGAGCCGACGCCTTCGTTGCGAAAATAGCCGTCGTTTGCGATGCCAAGCCCGGTGTTCAGCGTCTGGTTATGAATCGCATTCAAGTCGAGTGAATTGCCGATGGGCTGGGCGATAAAGGCGTAGCGGGCGATGAATTTGTTGTTCGGCCCGTGCGGCTGGTCGGGATGTTCCAGAATGCCCACCCATTCAGGATCGCCCACCTCGGTGTTGGTATTGCCGGTCTGCGCCCCGGTGCCGTCAACTTCGGCCACTTGACCATTCGTGTCGAACTGGCTGTTGCGGTTCAAGTCGAGGTAAAAACGGAAATCCGTCACCCCGTTGTTCGGGTTGGTGATGAACACCGGCGCGCGCGGCAGAAAATAAAGATTGGCGACGTTTTGAATCAGGTCGTTGGCGGCGAGCGGACCTCCGTTGTTGAGATAGTCGTAATTGACGTTAGTCACGGCGGCCACGCCGGTGGCAAAACCCGCCACATTGATGTAATTCGTCGAGACCAGTAGGCCATAGTTGTAGGCGCCAGCGCCACCGGAGAGAGCGTTCGCGGCGATCTGCGCCTGCGCCGCGGCCAGGGCGGTGTCGGCGGCCAGCCGGGCGGTGGTGGTGTCCGACGTGGTGGTCACGGCATTGCGCTCGCGCCGCGCGACAGCCAGGAATGCGATGGCCATGACGAGCGTCACGGACAGTAGGATGAGCGTGATGACGAGAGCCACGCCGCGCCGGGATTGACGATTGGTGGCCAGGGGAACATTCAACATTGAACGTCGAACGCCCAACTTCGAATGGGGCAAATGGGCGGTCCTTTCGACGTTCGAAGTTCGAGGTTCAGGGTTCGATGTTAATTTCATTTTCATGGCAAATACGCCGTGGGGTCAACATTCGGGATGGTCACGCGCTGGCGGAACAGATGGACGGTGCCGGACTGGCCGCCGAGGTAACCGAGCTGCGCCGGCGACTGGAATGGCAGCGACTCAGCCCGCGCCAGCGTCCGGTCTTCCAGCACGCCCAGCTCCAGTTCCACGGCGGCGGGAACGGTGTTGCTGAACATGAAGAACTGCGGCTCGCCATACGCGTCGGAAAAGTATTCCGTGTTAACGGCGTTGGTGTAAGCCGGGGCATTGATCCAGTTACCGTTCGGATCGTAGGCATGCACGGTCAGATGCGCCACGCCGTCAATCAAGTGGCTGAAGTTTGAGTTCGTCCACCACTGTGGGGTTTGCATTTCGTTGTAGAACTGGCCATACAAGGTTGCGGGAGAGTTCTGGATGTTGGTTTCCGCATAAAACCGGTAGAGCGGATACAGCGGATTGGCCGAAGTGGGATCCACCACGTACCCGGTGCCCGTCCAGGTGGTGTTGTTGCGGCCCAGCACGAAGAAATAATTCAAAACGTTAAAGCGGATGGAGGCGCTGCCCGGCAGCGAATTCGTCAGCGGTAGATAATTGGCGTTGGCCAGGGCGGAAAAGTTCACCGGGCCGTTGCTCACGCCGCCGGACGGCGTCGTCGCGCGCAGGTCGCTGGCCATGAGTTCCATGGTCTCGCGGCTGCCTTCCATCACCTCGGTCTGGGTGACGCTGGCGCGGAAGGCGCGTTGCGTGCTGCTGAACACCGCCATCAACGCCAGCACGATGAGCGACAGCAGCGAGACGACCACGAGAATCTCGATGAGCGAGAAGGCGCGGTGATTTTCGATTTCCGATTTCCGATTTCCGATTTTCAAAAAGGCCGCGGGCGATTGGCATCGCTGCAATCTTGGAAAAATAGAATTTGAAAGGGAAAATTTCATGGGCGTCACTGAAACGACTGCGGCTGGTAAAAATGCAGGTTGTTATTCGTCGGATCGGCCGCCAACTGGCCGGCCACGGTCGCGCGAAAGGTCTGGTAGCTGGGACTTTGCGGCAGGTTGCCGTTGGGCAGTTGCGGCCAGAGGAAGGTCAGCCGCAGCTCATGCAGGTTGTTGCCGACGGCGGACGAGAGGCTGGCCGCCGACGCGTTCACGCAATATACATGGTACGTAAAGGTACCATTGACCATGATGCTGTTATCCTGCGGCGGCTGCTCGGCCGCCAGCCCGCTGATGGAGCGGACATAGGCGGTGATGTGGTTGCTGTAGTAGCCGACGCCGGAGAGGTTCGCCAATGCCCGGCCGCTGACATCCATGTATTCCGGCACGCTCATCAGGCCGATGATGCTGGCCCCGTTGATCAGCGGCAGGTTGGATTGGTTCAACGGCCAACTGGTATTGTAGAAGGTAGAACCAGCGTAGTTAAAAACGTTGGAGCCGGAATCGAGCGGTTTCCCGCTGGAGTCATATTGGCCCCAGAAATTCACAATCTGATAAACATGGTTGGTCAGGTCGTCCGCGCCGCGGGCGCCGGTGCGGATGGCTTCGAGCAAGACGGTGGCGTCCTGGTTGATGATGGTCGCCTCGCGGACATCGCGCTGGGTGTGCATGCCCAATGGGAGCACGCCAATGATGGCCACGAGCGCAAACCCGATGATGGCCAGACAGATCGCGATCTCGATCATCGTAAAGCCCGATGAAGTGCGGAGGGCGGCAGGTGTAGTGCGGAGCGCGGAGTGCGGAGTGCGGAGTTTAACCGCGGCGGATTTTTCATTCCGCACTCCACACTCCGCATTCCGCATTGAGCTGGCTGATTTCATGGGAGCTTTTGCTGCAACTGGTTGGCGCGGCCGGTGACCTTGTCGATGTGGATGACGTCGTACATGGAGTTGGTGCTGTTGCCGAGCGGATTCTCGGTGGCGTCCGGCGGCTGGAAAAGCAAGACCTTGTTGGGATCGGTGGCATAGGCGACGGTGCCCTGCGCGAGCGGGATGTATTCATCCTGCGGGGCGAGGTTCAAGCCGTCCACCGTGAGCTGGCCGAGATAATTGAAGGCGACGCAGGGCAGCGCAACGGGGGAGCTGGTTTCCAACGGAAACGGCAGGTTGACCAAATTGAACGGATTAATCGGATAGGTCACGTTCAGGGCATAATCAGTGATGCCGTAATTGACGGAAAACTTTTGCACAGCGATGAACGCGCCGTCCGGCAGCGATTTCCATTCGGAGAGATAATGCGGCGTGGTCTGGCCCGGCTGGTCGCCCACGGACCGCAGCGTGAAATAATTATAGCCGGTGTACTGCTTGTCCAGCAGGTTGAGGGCGTTAGTGTATTGGGGCAACGGCAACGCGCTTAACCAACCAGAATTTAGCGTGTAAGGCGGCAACCAAAAACTGGCTGGCACGAAAACCATATAGACGGTGGTGTGCTGGCTGATGGCGAGCGCCCGGGCATGGCCGAGGTCGTCGAGCAATTGGCGCGCGGCGCTGACTTGGACGTTGGACTTGCCGAGGTTTTTCAACGCCGGCACCGCCAGCGCGGCCAGCAGGCCGAGGATGGCGATGACCACGAGCAATTCCAGCAGCGTGAATGCCCGGTGGACGCGGCAGGCGGAAGGCGGAAGGCGGAGTTTTCCGCTTTCCCCAAATCCACCGGATGAACGTACGGCTTTCACAAAAAACTCACTACCAACTCAGGACGTTGTCTTTGTTGACGTCAGCGTTGGCTTTGGCCGCCGAAGTAATGTTTTTGTCCGGTCCGGCGGACCAGACCATGACCTTGCCGTGATAGAGGAAATTGTTTCCGTTGCCACCGGCGTCTACCGGATTAAAGAGGCCGTTGAAACCGCTGGTTCCGCTTTGTTGCGAAACCGCCGCTTGAGAATAGAACAGATCGCTCGTCCCCTTCTCGCTGTAGCTCGTGTTCATGGTGATGACGTAGGGATTGCCCCACGGATCGCGATAGACGCCGGTGATGTCCACGCCGGGCAATGGCGCGCCGCCCGAGCTCGGATCGTAGCCCGACAGCTTGGCGTTGAGATATTTCACCTGCTTGGGATTCAAGACATGGTTAGCGTTCGCCGTCGCGGTGCTATTGGGATAAACGGTCAGGTCCATTAGGATGGCGATGACGTTGTTGTTGTTATCGGTGGAATTAGGGGTCGGCCAGGTGATGCCGGTCTGGGGACTGGAAACCAAACCGGTGGTGAAATCACCGGTGCCCGCGGCAGTCTGCTCCGCGGGCGTTATGGGAAACCGGCTGTAATCCTGGTCATACGCCTGGATGGCGTTCACGAGATCGGTCGCCTCCAACTTGGCCTTGGCCTTTTGCGCGGCAACCCTGGCGTAGGCCAGCGCCGGCAGCAACATCGCGGCGAGAATGCCGATGATGGCGATGACGACGAGCAGTTCGATGAGGGTGAAAGCCCCGGAATTTCCGATTTCCGATTTCCGATTTCCGATTTTATTCATAGGTTTGGCGGGTTGGTGGCGGGGGACAGGATTGGGCAAAAGACCGGCAGCCGGCGGCAGCGGGGCGGCCGCACCCCGATGAAATTCGAAGCCCTGACTCACGCGGATGGCGGGAAACCAGGAACAGTCATGCCATTCGACCGGCAGGAAATATTTCCGGCGGACAGGGCGATGGGCGGCATCAAAAAACATAACTCAGGGCAGCGGGCTGTTGATCTGCACCGTCCGGCTCCAGTTGCAGATTAGGTTGGTCTGGCCGCTGATGACGAGTTGCACCCACAAATCGTACGAACCGGGATTGTTCACGCCGGGATAGAGATAGCGGAAGGGGTTCAGATGATAATACCCCAAAGGCTCATAGCTGTCATCCGGTCCACCGACCGAGGTCGTGATGAAAATGTTGTTCGGAACGCCGTTGTTGGAAACTGAACCGCTGATCTGCTTGGCGCTTAAACCAGAGATAAAATTTTGCGCAGCGACCCCGTCCTCGCCACTACCCTTGGTGCAATTAACGAATCCGCCTACGCCAAAGGCAGTAGTCACGTCAGCGATGGCAATGGAGGTACTACCGTCCAGCGTGACAAAACTTCCGCCGTTGTTCGCGACGCCGGAAAGCTCGTAATAAAGTTGGTTGAACTGCGAACGATCAAGCGGTGCAGTATAGTAAGAGGGCGGATTTTGATTACTCGGCGGATAGGCGTTGTATTTGGCATGATAATTTTCCAAGGCAGTTTCGAGGCGCTCCAGTTCCGCGCGGGCCACGCTTTTGTATTGCGAGGCCTTGACTGACTTCACCACGACCAGGGTGAAACCCGCCAGAACACCGATGATGGCGATGACAACGAGCAGTTCAATCAGGGTAAACGCCAGAGAAGTGCGGAATGCGGAGTGTAGAGTGCGAAGTGAATGGGCAGCGGAAGCGGCATTTTTTTTATTCCGCATTCCGCGTTTTGCATTTCGCATTTTTGGATTGGTGGTAGTTTTCATCGTTCGCGCAATTCCTGTTCCATCCGTTCGCTCAACCATTGCTTGACCATGCTCTGGTAGTTCAGATACCGCATCCGGGCCAGCCGCTTGATGCGCGCCAGCATCCGCGGATCGAACCGCAGGGTGACCGTGACCGATTCCGACGCCTCGGCAGCACCCGCGACAGCGGACTCCATGAGCCGCAGGTCGGGACGGTTCTCCGTCCAGTACGTCGCCTCGGCCGCCTCGCTGTCGAACAGCGGAACGTCTTCCCAGTTGGCAAAAGTCTGCATTTTAATCTCGATTTATCGCCGGGCCACGGAGGTTGCCGCCGCGGGCGGGGATGATTTTTTCACGAAAGCGTCTGGTCCATTTTACGCTGATAGAAGAAGCGCTCCTCCGGCGCAAACGGCCGGGCCAGCAACACGCGCACCTGACGTCCGTTCGTCCGATAGACGCTGTAAATCCCGACGCCGCCCGCCGAGAGGCCCAGGTTGAAAAACCTGGCCTGGACTCCGAACCGCGGGGTGTCCGGCATCAGCCGCACCGCAAACGGATCCTCAAACGACTCTTCTATTTCCCGTTGGGTCAAAGAACCAAGCTCAAAAGGCGGGTTATTCCAATCGAACTCCATAACGGGTCATTTGTAAATAATTCGCCCCTGCAATGTGAATACAATGTATTTACACAATGAGGTGGATTTTGTCAAGTTTTGAGTTGTTTTTGGTGCCAACCGCGGTTTTCCGGGCGATTTCCCGTCAGTTTTCGGTCTTTTTGGCGGCGCCGGCGGAACCGGGATCGTCACCGCTGAGACTGCTGATCATTTGAATAAGCGGCAGGAACATGGCGATGACAATGCTGCCAACGATGACGGCCAGGAACACAATCAAGATCGGCTCGAGCAGGGAGGTCATGGCGGCGACGGCGTTGTCCACCTCCTCGTCGTAATTATCAGCAATCTTGAGCAGCATTTCCGGCATGGCCCCGGTTTGTTCGCCGACATCCACCATGCTGATGACCATCGGCGGGAACGCGCCCGAAGCCTCGAGCGGCGCGGTGATGGTTTCGCCCTCCTTCACGCTTTCGTGGACCAGGCCAACCGCGTTGGAGATGATGACGTTGCCGGCGGTTTCCTTGACGATGGTCAACGCCTGCAAGATCGGTACGCCGCTGCTGACGAGGGTGCCGAGCGTGCGGGCGAAACGCGAGATGGAAACCTTGGTGACCACCTGGCCGGTGGGCGGCAGCTTGAGCTTTGTTTTGTCCCAGAAATGCCGGCCAAATTTCGTCTTGATGAACAACAGGAAGAGCACCACCACCACCACCACCGCGCCCATGGTGCCGAGAATGTTGTTTTTGACCAGATCGCTGACGGCGAGCACGAACAGGGTAAACTTGGGCATGTCAATGTTCATACCCGCAAACACGTCCTTGAATTTCGGCACGACGAAGGTCATCAGCAAAATCATGATGCCGACGGCCACGATCATGACGGCGGCGGGATAAAACATGGCGGCCTTGACCTTGCCCTTGATCTTCTGCGCCTTTTCAGAAAATTCCGCCAGGCGTTTCAGGACGACTTCCAGCACGCCGCCGAGTTCGCCGGCTTTGACCATGTTGACGAACAGGCGGTTGAAAACCTTGGGATGTTGCGCGAGCGCCTCGGAGAAGGTGCTGCCGCCCTCAATGGAGGTGGCGAGCTGGGCGATGATGCCCTTCAGGGTGGCATTGCGCTCCTGTTTTTCCAGCACGCGCAAGCCGCGCAGCAGCGGCAGACCGGCGTCCACCAGGGTCGCCAGCTGGCGCGTAAAGGTGGTCAGCACCTTCGGTTTCACCCCGCCGCCGAGGCCGGGGATCTTGATGTTGATATTGAATCCGCCACCCTTTTTACCGCCGGAGCCGGGCCGGGCGGCGGGCTTGGCCTTGGTCTTTTTCGCGGTCGATTTTTCCTCCTTGTCCGCCTCGGTGATTTTGGTCGGGAACAAGCCCATCTCCTTCACGCGACCGATGGCCTCGTTCTGGCTGCCCACGTCAATGCTGCCTTTGGATTCATTGCCGCGGGCGTCCAAGGCCACATAATTATACTTTGGCATGGCGGATCAGGTGTATTTTACGACTTCATCAATGGTTGTATCACCATCGAATATGCTCCGCAAGCCGTCTTCGCGCAAGGTGACCATGCCCAATTCCACCGCCTTCTGACGCATGACCACCGTGGGGGCGCGCTCATTGATGAGATTCCGGATGGCGTCGCTCACCACGAGCAGCTCGTAAATGCCCTTGCGGCCCTTGTACCCGGTGTCGTTGCAGGTGGCGCAGCCGCGGCCGTAATGGAACACCTTGTCGCCCAGATCATGCGGGGAAAGCCCGAGCAGCGAGAGCTGCTGTTCGGTCGGCTCGAAGGGCGTGCGGCAATTTTTGCAAATGGTCCGCACCAGCCGCTGGCCGAGCACGGCCATGAGGGTCGAGGAAATCAAAAACGGTTCCACGCCCATGTCCACCAGCCGCGTGACCGCGCCGGGCGAATCGTTCGTGTGCAAGGTGCTCAGGACCAAGTGGCCGGTGAGGGAGGCCTGAATGGAAATCTGCGCCGTCTCGAGATCGCGCATTTCACCGACCATGATGACGTCCGGGTCCTGGCGCAGAAAGGATTTCAACGCTTTGGCAAAAGTCATGCCCTGCGCCTCATTGATGGCCACCTGCATGATGCCTTCGATGTCAAATTCCACGGGGTCTTCCGCCGTGAGCAGTTTGGAATCGATCGTGTTTACCCGGCGCAAGCAGGAATACAGCGTCGTCGTCTTGCCGCAACCGGTCGGACCGGTGACGACGAAAATGCCGTTCGGCCGCTGGATGACTTCGGTGACGAAGTCATAGACGTATTTGGGAAAACCGAGCGACTCGACTTCGAGGTTCACCGAGGAACGGTCCAGCACGCGGAGCACGATGGATTCGCCAAACGCGGTCGGCAGGGTGCTGACGCGCAGGTCCACCATCTTGCCGCCGAGGGCGAGATTGATGCGGCCGTCCTGCGGCAGGCGCAATTCCGAGATATTCAGATTCGCCATGATCTTGATGCGCGAGGCGACCGGCAGGGAAAGGTGCTTCGGCGGCGGGGCCATTTCATAAAGCGCGCCGTCCACGCGATAGCGGATGCGGTACTCGGACTCGAAGGGCTCGAAGTGGATGTCGCTCGCGCGGTCCAACACCGCCTGCTGCAGCACGAGGTTGACGAATTTCACGATGGGCACCTGGTTCGCCAGCTCCTCGGCCGCCTTGACGTCATCGCCCACGGAAACCGCTTCCCGCGTGAGTTTTTCGTCGCCCAGTTCCTTCAGGATTTCGGCGAAGCTTTCGCTCTCCTCCTGGCCGTAACAGCGTTCAATGCCCCGCTGGATTTCCGCCGGGTCGGCCACGACAATCTGCACATCGCGCTTGGCGACGAATTGGATTTCATCGGTCCGGGCCGGATCCAGGGGATCCGCCAGCGCGACCTGCAACTGCCCGTTCACAATTCCCACCGGCAGGCAATGATACATCTGCGCCACTTTGGCGGGAATCAGCTTGAACACTTCCGGCGGAATCTCGCGACCCTTCAATTGGACGACTTCGGTGCCGAGGGCCGTCGCCATGACATGCAGGATATCGGGCAGCTTCATGATGCCGAAGTCCTGCAAGACCTGAATGACCGGCGAGGCGTTGCGCTTGATCTCGCCGGCCACCTCCTCGTACTGCAAGTCGTCGAGCATGCCCTGTTCACGCAACAGGGAGAGCAACGGGCTATTGATTTCTTCGGTCATGGGCAAAATTATTTTTTACCCTTGTCCACCGCCTGGGCCAGGTCGAGCTCCTGCAGCTTGGCCATGATGGTGGTCGGGTCCTGGGACTTGTTGATGACCTCTTCGCGGGCGATCAAACCCTGCAAATATTTATCAATCAAAAACGAGTCGAGCGTGACCATGCCGTATTTCATGCCGGTCTGGATGTCGGACTGGATGCGGAAGGTCTTATTATCGCGAATGAGCGCGGCGATAGACGGGGTGTTGATCATGATCTCGAACGCCGCGATTCGTCCCGGCTTGTCAATGCGCGGGATGAGCAACTGCGAGATCACCGCCTGGAGCACGGTGGACAGCTGGATGCGCACCATTTCCTGCTGGTTGGTCGGGAAGGCGTTCGTGAGCCGGTCAATGGTCTTGGCCGCGCCGGTGGTATGCAGGGTGCCGAAAACCAAGTGGCCCGTCTCGGCCGCCGTGATGGCCGCCTCGATGGTTTCCAGGTCGCGCATTTCGCCGACCAGGATCATGTCCGGGTCCTGGCGCAGCGCGCGGCGCAACGCTTCGGCGAAATTCGGTACGTCCACGTGGACCTCGCGCTGGGTGATCAACGCCTTCTTGTGCTTGTGATAATATTCAATCGGGTCCTCAATCGTGATGAGGTGCACTTCCTCGCGGGTCTCGTTCACGATGTTTAGCAGCGACGCCAGCGTCGTGGATTTGCCGGAACCCGTCGGGCCGGTGACGAGGATCAGACCGCGGGGCTTGAATAAAAGCTCCTTCACCGATTCCGGCAAACCGATCTGCTCGAAGGTCAGCATCTTGCTGGGAATCTGGCGTAGCACCATGCCGAAATTCCCCTTTTCCTTGAAGACGCTCACGCGAAAGCGCGCCGCCTCGCCGAAGGCAAACGCGAAATCGGCGCCGCCGCGTTCCCGCACCGCCTGAATGTGCTCCTCGGAAGTGATGCTGCGCATCAATTCTTCCGACGTTTCCGGCGTCAGCGGCGGTCCTTCCACCCGATGCAACGTGCCATGCACGCGAATGGTCGGGGCCGTGCCGACGCGCGTATGCAAGTCGGACGCGCCTTCCGACACCACCAACTGCAACAAATCTGACATCGAGTAGGACATAAAAATTAAATGATGAAGGCCGAAGGCAGAAGGCAGCAACCGGATTCCGCGACCGGTTTCAGTTGGTATTTTTCAGGCGTCATGCCAAATGGTTCCTTTCGTTAGGATTCGTCGCCGACGGTGGCCCGGATGACCTCTTCCGGGGTGGTGAGGCCGGCCAGGACCTTGCGGATGCCGTCCTCGCGCAACGTGCGCATGCCCATCTCCCGGGCCCGCTGCCGCAGCACCGTCGTCGGCACGCGGTCATAAATCAACTTCCGCGCCTCGTCCTCCACAACAAAGATTTCGAAAATGCCGAAGCGCCCGCGGTTGCCGCTGTTGTTGCAGTTCGCACAGCCGCGACCTTTTTGGATGTTGGCGTTCTTCACATCGTCCATGGTCAATCCCAGCGAGCGCATCTCCTGCTCGGTGGGCGTGTAGGGCCCGACACATTTCTTGCAGATTTTACGGACAAGCCGCTGCGCCATGAGACAGCGGGTGGAGGAGGCGACCAGAAAGGGTTTTACCCCGATGTCCACGAGCCGGGTTACCGCGCCGGGGGCGTCGTTGGTGTGCAGCGTGGAAAACACCAGATGGCCGGTGAGCGACGCGTTGATGGCGATGGAGCCGGTTTCGAGGTCGCGGATTTCCCCGATCATCACAATGTTGGGCGCCTGGCGCAGGATCGCGCGCAAGGCGGTGGCGAACGAGAAGCCCACCAGTTCGTTGACCTGAACCTGATTGATGCCGGACAAAACATATTCCACCGGGTCCTCCACGGTGATAATTTTTCGGTCGGGCCGGTTGATGAAATTCAAACACGAATACAGCGTCGTCGTCTTGCCGGAACCGGTTGGGCCGGTGACCAGCAAGATGCCGTCCGGCAGCCCGATGATGCGTTCAAACGTCGCCTGGTCATCGCTCAAAAACCCGAGTTCCGGCAAGCCGAGCCGCAGACCTTCCTTATCCAAAATACGCATCACAATGCTTTCCCCGTGATTGGTGGGCAGGCACGAAACGCGCAGATCAATCAGCTTCGTGCCGATCTTGGACTGAATGCGGCCGTCCTGCGGCACGCGATGCTCGGAGATGGTCATGCCGGCCTGAATTTTCAGGCGCGCGATGATCGGGGCCTGCAGCCGTTTCGGCGGCGACTTCATCTCCTGCATAATGCCATCGATGCGGTAACGGAGGCGGAATCGTTTCTCCAGCGGCTCGAGGTGAATGTCCGAGGCGCGCAGCTTGAACGCATCCACAATGATCTGGTTGACCAGGCGGATGAGCGGCGCATCGGCCTCGACCTCCACGCCGTCGTCCACCTTGGCCACGTGGACGTTCTCCTCCGTCAACTCCTGCATGACATCCTTGAAGATGCCCGCGTCCATGGTCTTTTTTTCGCCGCTGCCGTAATACTTGGAAAGCGCCGCCTCGATGTCGGTCTCCGACGCCACGCGCAGTTCAATCTCGGCGTTTAAAAGGTGCGTCAACGAATCAATGGTGTTCAGGTCGGACGGGTCGGCAATGGCCACGGCCACCTTGTTTTCATTCTTATAAACGGGGATGACGCGGTATTTCCGGGCGATGTCGCGCGGGACGATGGCGATGACCTCGTCCTCAATCTTGAGGTTGCCGAGGTGGACCACTTCCGCGCCGAACTGCGCGGCCTTGGCCTGCGTGACGTCGCCGGGACGGATGACCTGGTTGGCGACGAGAAAATCCACGACGCCCACGCCGGCGGCGTTGGCCTCGTCGCGGGACCGGGCCACCACCTCGGCGGAGGTAAAGCCGAGGTCAACCAGCAGGTCCAGCAAATAATCGTCTTTTTCTGCCACGAGATTCTTCCCGCCGCCCTACTATTAAATTCGGGAACTGCGGAAAGGAAAGTTTTCATTTGCCGCCCGAAAAGTCAATGCCGACGCGCGACGATTTGCTTGAGCAACCAGTTCCGGGTGAGGCTTTGAACCCGCTCCAGCAGGATGGCAGCCAAGCAATCAGACGCGACCGGGCCGCCACCAAAACCGCTCTCACCGGCACCGGGTCTCCCGCCGACTAGGTTGAGCGGCGGCTCCCGGAGTCAGAGTTTCCCTTTGGTGGTTGGTAACTGGCCGGCGATGCGCGGGTCGTGCCGGCGCGCGGCGTCCACCGCGCGCGCGAACGCCTTGAACAGGGCCTCGACGATGTGGTGCGGCTCGTCGCCGTAAAGCAGTTCCAGATGCAGATTGCACCGCGCCTCGTTGGCAAAGCCCTGGAAAAATTCCCGCGCGAGGCCGAACCGGAACGCGCTCGACAGGTCCTGGTTTTTCTCCGCGTCAGAAATCTTTTTAGCCGAAAACCGATTCAGTCCGCGCCAGACCAGAAAGGGCCGGCCACTGAAATCCACGACGCAGCGGGCCAGACATTCGTCCATCGGCACATAGGCTTCGCCGGTGAACGGATTTTTAGGGTGAAAGCCATGGCCATAGCGGCGGATCCCACGTTTATCGCCGAGCGCGGCGGCCATTGCTTGGCCCAACGCCAGCCCGCAGTCCTCGACGGTGTGGTGCGCGTCCACCGCCAGATCGCCGTCGCAGCGCAAGTCCAAATCCACGGTGGCGTGCTTGGCAAACAACGTCAGCATGTGGTCGAAGAACGGGATGCCGGTGTGAACCTTGGACCTGCCCTGACCGTCCAGGTTGAGACGGAGGACAATCCGGGTTTCCAGCGTGTGGCGTTGGAGGGCGGCCGTGCGAGCTTTCATGGGGGAAATTAAACAAAGCGCCGGCGGAAAGACCAAGCGGAATCGTGCCATCAGTGAAGGTTCCCCCGCGGGACGCGATTCGAGGCAGACACTTTCTGCTGCAGCTCGTCGATCCGGAGCTGCAAAGTGCCCGGGGTAAGGGAAACTTTTTGCGCGGCCCGAAACCAGTCAATCGCCCGCGTCAGATTGCCCGCCTTCTCCTCCAGCTGGGCGAGCTGCGTGGCGATTTGCTCCATGACGAGCCGGTTGTCTTTTTGGGTTTCCAGATCAAGTTTCGACCATTTTTTCACGGCTAACTCCCAGACGTTCCGCGCGCGTTCAGTGTCGTGGTAGCTTTCATTATAAAGCCGGCCCAATTCAAACAGGATATCGTAGCTCTCGGGATTCTGGCGCAATCCGTCGCGCAAAAAAGCTTCGGCTTCCGCGGTCTTGTGCATCCGCTCGCGAAGCCAATACGCGGTGACGGTGTATGTCTGCGGATTATCGGGATCCAGCGTGGCGGAAAGTTTTAGCCAGGGCAGGATTTCCCGGACATTGTCGCTGCCGCTCAAATCATCGGCGGGACCACCCTCGTCGAGGTGCGTGTGCCGGTCCGGGAAAAAATGCCGGCCAAAGGCGTCAATCCAGTTGCGCTTCGGGCCGAGGAAGCCCTCCTCGTCGCCGTGGTTATGGCTGTTGACCGCGCCGGTATCCGCGGCCACATGCACGGTTTTGAAGGCGTCATTGTTATCGAACATCGTCGGGTAATAGCCGCTGTGATAATAGGCGTCGGCCTTAACGTAAAAACTTTGCGCGAACATCCGGCGACTGTCGCCGAGCACCACATTGAAGATGTCGCCGGTCGAACGGCTCCAGCGTGCGGCCTGAAACTGGGGCAACAATTGGGCGGCGACACCGAAACATAAAACCAGCAGCGCCAGGAGCAGCAAAAAAATGGTCCGCGGTGAATTCATCCTTCAATTCACGGGCTTGCGGCGGAACACGAGGCACGCAGCGAGCAGGAAAACTAGGATGTAGGCGGCGGCGTAAAGCAGCGCCAGCAGGATATATTGCCAGGCAATCAGCGGCCAGTTGTGGATGACCAGGTCGCGCAGGTCGTAAAATTCCAAGTGCGGGACCGTGTAATAGAGGACGTTGACGACGGTGCGAAGGGGTTCGTGCATGGAAACGGCGACCTGGTCGAGATGCCGGCCCACAAACAAAATGCCGCCGATGACAATGAAGCAAATGGTGGAGTTGGACGAGGGCGCGGCAAAGACGAGCGAGCCGAGCAGCGCCATGGCGACGACAATGCCGAGCATGAACCAATGCATGAGGCCGGCCTGGAAATAATCCAGCACAAGCCATTGATGCTCGCGCGCGGCGGACAGCGCTCCGAAGAAGAGGTAAAAGCAAAACAGCGTCAGGCCGCACGCCAGCCAGCAACCGAGAAATTTTCCAAAGATCAACTGCGGCCGGGACAACGGTTTGGCGAGCAGCGGCAGCAGCGTGCGATTTTCGCGCTCGGCGGGAATTTGCCGCGCGGCGGTGGTGATGGCGATGACGAGCGCGGAAATCCAGACCAGCAGCAGGCAGATTTCCTTCAAATAGCGGGCGATTTTGGCGTCGTTGAAAATATTGACCGAGGCCATGACGAGGCAGATCAACACGGTGATGATGAACAAGACGTAAAAATCCTTGCGGCGGTACAACTCCTTGATGACGACGCCGGCGACGGAAAAAATATTCTTCATGGCTGGGCGGGCGTTGGAAAACCAATGATGTCGAGAAAGGCTTTTTCGAGATTCGCGTGCTGGCCGGTGATCTCGGTGACGCGGCCGACGGCCTTGAGTTCGCCCTGATGGATGATGGCCACGCGGTCGCAGATCGTCTCGACTTCGCCGAGTTCATGCGAGGAAAAGAAGACCGTTTTGCCCTGGTCCTTGAGCCGCTGGATGATTTCGCGGACTTTCATGCGGCCCAGCGGATCCAAGCCGCTCGTGGGCTCATCCAGGATGAGCAGGTCGGGATTGTTTATCAGCGATTGCGCGAGCCCAACCCGCTGCTGCATGCCCTTGGAATAGGACTTGATCGGGCGTTGGGCGGCCGATTCGAGTTCGACGAGCTTGAGGAGCTCAACGATCCGGCGGTCGGTTTCGGAACGGGTGAGACCAAAAATTTTGGCATAGAACCGGAGCAATTCCTCAGCGGTGAGAAATTTGTAGTAATAAGTCAACTCCGGCAGATAACCAATGCGCTGCCGGGCAATCGGCTGGCGAACATCGATGCCGAACAGGCTCGCCGAACCACTCGTGGGCGCGACAAAGCCGAGCAAGACATTCATGGTGGTGGTCTTGCCGGCGCCGTTGGGGCCAAGGAAGCCAAAGACTTCGCCGGCGCGCACTTCTAAGTCGAGACCCTTTAAGGCCACTTTGGTGGCCTGGTGAAATTCGCGGCTGCGGTACTCGACCCGCAATTGTTGCGTTTGTAAAATTGCAGTCATGAGAGGCGACCATCAACTTGCATCGCCTTGTTTCGTAGTGGAAATCCCTAGCGGCGTCAATCCCAGCCTGCAAAAAAAAATCCCGGAGCGGCGGCTCCGGGATTAACAATTGCAGGCGGATTTTACTGGATCGCATGCGGCGGCGTGGCCGTGCTCAACGTACAGTTCGCATTGCTGCCCACGGTGGTGAGCGCATAGCTGCCACCCGCGGGACAAACCGGCAAACTGGCGGAAGAGTTCATTTTGATGTAGGGCGTCAGATCATCCGGAAAGGTGATGGCGTCACCGGTGGTCTTGTGCTGTTCCACCGCGAACTGGCTGCCAAACATCCCAGGATGATCCCAAGCATTAAATTAATGGGGGTGGTCTGACTTCAGACCCAACAGAACCTACAGTACCAAATGGCTTTAAATCAGTCTTAAAAAGACGCTTCAAAAGTAAGCGGGGCGGTTGATCACTGCAAGATATGCGCCGGGGTGACACTGCTGCCCAACGAACAAATGGACTGCGGATTGGAGCCGACAACCAACAGGCTGTAGGTTCCGCCGGCCGGGCAAGTGGGAATGGAACCGGATGCATTTAACTTGATGTAAGGCGTTACATCCGTACTCAGGCTGATGGTGGTGCCCGCGGCCAAATTTTTGGCGATGGCAATTTGCTGGCAGGCCGATTCAATCTGCCGGAGATTGTTGATGCAGGCATTGGCCTGTGAGGTGGCGCGGGCCTTCACAAAGCTCGGCAGCGCAATCGCCGCCAGCAGGCCGATGATGGCCACAACAATCATGATTTCAACGAGGGTGAAACCCGATTTACCGGAATTATTAAGATTTTTTTTCATGCGATTTATCAGCGTTGCAAACACCCGCAGGCAGATTATTAATTATTGTATTTATTATGTTATATCGCCCACATATCCAAAGATTCGCAAATTGCCTCGCGGAAACGCCATAACAGTAATAGCATGACCGATGCCACAATTCAATTGGTAAAACACCACCAAAGCGGAAAGTTCGGGAATAGATCGGTCAATAAATAAATTGAATAAATAAAAAAACCCCGAAGCCGAAGCCACGGGGTTGAGGAATAAACGCTACGATTACTGGAGGGCGTGAGCCGGGGTAGCCGTGCTCAGGGAGCAGGTCGGATTTGATCCGACCGTGCTGAGGGCGTAGGTGCCGTTCGCCGGACAAGCCGGGAGGCTGCCCGCCGAGTTCAGCTTGATGTAGGGCGTCAGGTCGGTGGTCAGCGTGATAGCCGCACCGGTGGACTTGTGCTGTTCCAGTGCGAACTGGTTGGCCGCCGCGTCAATCTGGCGGAGGTTGTTGATGCAGGCGTTGGCTTGCGAGGTGGCACGGGCCTTCACGAAGTTAGGAATCGCGATGGCCGCCAAGAGGCCGATAATGGCCACGACGATCATGATTTCCACCAGGGTGAAACCCGCCTTACGGATGTTTTTGGTCTGTTTCATTTTGTTTTGCTTTCTGTTTACACGGCGGAACTGCACGTCAGGCGGGTTATATGATTACAGCTTTAGTTCCATTGATTGCCTGACGCAACCGCGTGCAAGGAGATTAGCACCCGGTATGCCAATGTCGAGCGACAATAAAATACCTCCCATTAGATGATAAAGACGCTATTTCACTTTATTTTGGCGGCATTTTACCATAAGAATCTAACCAATGACGCGCCAAGGACTAATGCGCTGCCTATTTAGTGGACACTCAGTGTCTAATTACGATACGAAAGGGATATCAATCATGAAATTGGTGAAGTTATAGGATGATGGCATCATTTAGAACATCCCCATCAAATATATAGCGATGGGCTGATGGTCCTCGAAGACATCGGTCATGCGGCCCGTTTTCGCGGTGGGTGTGCACCGCGCGCGGTTTGCTGAGGGGCGATGGCACTGAGCCGGTGATTTGCCACCGGATGCGCCAAGCGGGGTGAGGTTCAATTTTAATTATTATTTTTTAGTGGCGGCGTTTCCATGAACCGGCTGGCCGTCGCCCATTCCTTAACCAGCCGATAGCCGACGGCCAGCAAGGTCGGACCCAGAAAAACGCCGAGGAAACCGAACGTAAGCGCGCCGCCGAGCACGCCGAAAAAAATCAGCAGGAACGGCATATTACTGCCCTGGCTGATGAGCCACGGCTTGACAACATTGTCCACGTTGGCGACGCCGCAGCCCCAGACCAGCATGAAAATGCCCCAGCCATTCGCGCCCTCATGAAACAGCCAGATCGCCGCCGGCCCCCAGGTCAGGGCCGTGCCCAGGATGGGCACGATGGAGGAAAAAAACGTCAGCAGCGCCAGCAGCATGGCACCCGGGACCCCGGCGATGAGAAAACCAATGCCCGCCAGCACTGCTTGAGTCAGCGCCGTGCCGAGGATGCCATAGACCACGCCGCGCACGGTGTTGGCCGCGACGGTGAGCAGATGTTCGCCGCGTTCACCGGCGATGTGCCGCACCAAGGCCGTGGACCATGACCCGACGGTCGCGCCACGCCGAAACAAAAAGAAAGCGATGAAAATGCTCAGGGCCAGTTTGATCAGGCCGCTGACGAGAAAAAACCCGCCGGCGAGCAACAGAGTGCCAGCTGGTTCAACCAGCTTCTGCGCATGCGCCCATAACCGGCTGGTGTCCGCCGCCATCCCCTGCCAGTAAATGGTCGCGCGGGCGCCGACGAGCGGCACATCGGCCAGCCAGGCCGGCGGACCCGGCGGACCTTGCTGGATGTAATTCTGCAGGGCGGCCGTGAGGGCCTTGACGTTGTCCGCGAGCGTGGTGCCCACGATGACAAACGGCAGCAGCAAAATCAAAATCATCCCCAAGGTCATCAGAAATGCCGCCAGCGAATGCCGGTGGCCGACAAGTTTCAAGAGCCGGGCATACACCGGCCAGCTCGAACAAACCAGCACCACCGCCCAGAGCAACGAGGATAAAAACGGCCGCAGCACCTGGAAGCAGCCGAACAGCAACGCCAGCACGACCACCACGAGAAACCATTCCTTGAGGCCAAATTTCATTTTTTGGTCCGGGATGGTTTTTTCAAGAGCGCCGCCTTGGCGGCCGCCAGTTCCTTGAGCTTGGCCGGGCCGACGGCGGGATAATGCAAATCCAGCGAGGCGAGCGTCTCGATGACCGCCGCCGAAACGATGATACGGGTGAACCATTTGTTGTCCGCCGGCACGACATACCACGGCGACTCCGGGGTGGCGGTATGGCGAATCATGTCCTCGTAAGCAGCCATGTATTCGTCCCAGTGCCGCCGCTCGGCGGCGTCACTGGTGGAAAACTTCCAGTTTTTGTCCGGGTTTTCAATGCGTTCGAGAAAGCGGCGTTTCTGTTCCTTTTTCGAGAGATGCAGGAAAAATTTCCGCACCACCACGCCGTTGTTGGCCAGGTAGCGCTCGAAATTGCGGATGTCCTCGAAGCGGTGCGCCCAGATTTTTTTGGTGACGAGTTTCGGCGGCAATTTTTGCTGCGCGAGATATTCCGGATGCACGCGCACGACGAGCGTTTCCTCATAATAGCTGCGGTTGAAAATACCGATATGGCCGCGGCCCGGGAGCACCAGCTGGCAGCGCCAGAGATAATCATGGTCCAAATCCTCCGCCGACGGGGACTTGAACGAATGCACGTCGCAGCCCTGCGGATTGACGCCGGACATGACGTGCTTGATGGCCCCGTCCTTGCCCGCTGCATCCATGGCCTGGAAAATCAGCAGCACCGCCCACTGGCCCTGCGCATAAAGCTTATCCTGATAATTGGCCATGGCCTGGACGCCGATGGTGAGCGCCTCCTTGGCGCGCGGCTTGGCCTCGGACTTGATGCCGAGCGTATTGGCAGGGTCAAAATCCTTCAGCCGGAATTTTTTTCCGTCCGTGACCCGGAACGACTCGGCAAATTTTTGGGCTTTTTTTATGATCTCTTTGGCTTTCATAGTTGATGGCTGGCTGGTTTGCCGGCTGACCGCTGATCGCCTGGCGGCCATAATAATTGGTTTAGATCAAATCCGGTTGCCGCTTACGCCCAAGCCATTGCTGCTCCCTGGTCAGGACGTAAAAACAGCCATGAATCAGGTGGCACAAGCTTTCACGGGCATTCTACAAGGCGCCGGACGGTGGGGAAGAAAATTGTCGCAATGGAAAAACCCCGTTTGATTCCAAAACGTCGGCAATAACGTGGCATACTTGGTTCGGTTCAAACCGGGGTTGCTCGGATCAAACAAAGGTTGGTGGCGTTGAAAGTTGCTTAATTCAGATTAATCCAGAGTACGGCTAAAGCCCGAGGGCACCCGCTGCCTCGGTCAGGTTTCGACAGGTCGCGACATGGAGACCAGGTGGGTAATGAAAAATTGTGAGAATGTTCATGCCGATATCCTTGCTGGGATCGGGTATCACCCGCACCACCATGCCCACGCCCGCCTGGGCAATCAATTCCATGACCCGGCCCATTTCGGCCATGCACTCCAGCCCCATGGATTCCAAATGGGTGAAATCGGCCAGATAACGAAATCCGCGAGATAGCCCAAGCAACTGGGCGGCAAGATCCTCCCGACCCGCCGCAAATTCGTCGGGGCTCACCGGGCCGATCAGGTGGACCATCATCAGCTGCTTCTCCTGGTTGGATGTGACTAACAACATCGCAGCAACATAATCTGACGCGCTTGGAGAAGCGAGCGGATAAGCCATCTGACCTGGCTGGACACCGACGAAACATCTACGCAAAGAATGACGATTGCGTCAGCGCGAACGCGACCCGCAAACGCAGCCGCAGAATTACCAACCGGCAAAGGCAGGGTGGTTATTGAGCGTCAAAAATACCCACGCAGTTCAACCGCCGAAAAATGTTTCCACGGCAGTTCAATCCATTATCGTATGGAAAATGGCCGACTCACCAGCGCGCACAGTTCAGAGAACGATTGCCGATTGGACTTTCCGCCATCCTTATTTGGTGCTCACCCTGCTCACGGTCGCCATGCTGGCACCGTTCCTGGCTAAACCATTCAACATAGATGACCCGCTTTACATTTGGGCGGCCCAACAAATTCAAGTCCACCCGGGAAACCCCTACGGCTTCGAGGTCAACTGGTTTGGGATTGCCGAGCCGATGTGGTCAGCAACCCAAAACCCGCCTTTGATGTCATATTACCTCGCCGTGGCAGGGGCAATCTTCGGCTGGAGTGAAACCGGAATGCACTTCGCGTGTTTGCTGCCGGCCGTGGCGGTGGTGCTCGGAACTTACCGGCTGGCCAGAAATTTTTGCCGGCACCCGCAGTTTGCCGCGCTAACAGTCTTGTGCTCACCCGGCTTTTTGGTCTCCAGCACCACGGTCATGTGCGATGTGGCCATGCTGGCGGCCTGGGTTTGGGCCGTCGTATTTTGGACGGAAGGATTGCAGCAAAACAGTCTGGGTAAATTGTCGTCGGCTGGAATTCTGACGGGACTCGCTTTGCTCACCAAATACAATGGCATCTGCCTCATCCCGTTGCTGGCCGCTTATGGCTGGATGGAAAAGCGAAATGTCGGCGCCTGGTTAGGCTTTTTACTGATTCCGGTTGCCGCCTTGTGCGCCAGCGAATGGTGGACGTTCCACCTCTATGGGCACCCACATTTTTTGGCTTCAAATCAATACGCCACCGCCAGTCAAACCTACCACGGAATCGCAAGAATGTTCAAAACCTTGAATGCGTTGACTTTTATCGGAGGCGGTTTTGCCGGGGTGCTTTTTTGCGCGCCTTGCCTGTGGAGCAAAAGAGGGTTGTTGATATTAACCATCTTGGGCGGGTTGCTGGCGGGGTGGGCGCTGTCTCAGGGGATGTTGACAATGAATTTTTCCTGGCTCAGCGGAAACCTCCACGTCGGTACACAAATCCAAATCATTTTGTGGACGGTGGCCGGTATTTTCGTGCTGGCGCTGGCCGTGGCGGATGGCTGGCAAAATAAGACGTCCGATTCGGGGTTATTGGCCTTATGGGTGTTGGGGATTTTTGCCTTCGCAGCCTTTATTTATTGGATGGTCAACATCCGCGCCATCCTGCCGATGGCTCCGGCCGTGGCCATTTTGGTCACCCGCCGGCTGGAGCAAGACTGGTTGAAATTGACCACGGGCATAAAAATTTCGCTCGCGGCCAGCGCCGCCTTGAGTTTATTGCTGGCGAATGCCGATTTTCAACTGGCCAACGCAGTCCGGAACGGCGTGGAACGCGTCCATGAAGAATACGCCAGCCGACCCGGCAGAAAGTGGTTTTCCGGTCACTTGGGATTCCAATACTATATGCAGTTGGGGGGAGCTTGGCCGCTGGGCTTCAACCGCTCCGAATTGAAACCCGCCGACCTGGTGATTGTCCCCGTCCAATATGCCAGTGAAACCCCACTTGCGCCCCAAGGCGGGAACCTGATCAAGGTTTGCAGCCTGCCAGGGTTCCCTTGGCTGGCCACTTGGAACCCAAGAGTGGGTGCCGGCTTTTATTCGACGTTTGCAGGACCGCTGCCGTTCGTATTTGGAAACATACCGTCTGAAAAATTGTTCGTCTATGTTTTGAATGGCCCGGCAAAAAATGTACGATGAAACCACCAACCGGCAACTTTTGGTTAGTCTTTAAGAGCGGGAAAAGCAGTTCGACCTTTGCGTTAAATCATCAAGCAGATCAAAACAGCGCCGAGAAAGGCCATG
>Ga0302274_10000320_pt1 | contig 50295 bp, 54 predicted proteins | sample III_Bog_N2_1_FD_198755 | JGI IMG/M metagenome (GOLD analysis project Ga0302274, IMG submission 198755) | Peat permafrost microbial communities from Stordalen Mire near Abisko, Sweden - III_Bog_N2_1 | ecosystem: Environmental > Terrestrial > Soil > Wetlands > Peat | place: Sweden: Abisko...
CACCCTTTCATCCGGTGTCCGGGTTCGTCTGTGAAATCACGGCGACGACCGCGGGTCATTTTGTGGTTTCAAATCTGGTTATTTGGGTCGGCGGACGCAGATTGGAAATTCCGGCCGCCAGCGTGGACGCGGCCACCGAGGCGGAAGCGCGCCCGGGGAGAAAACTGTCACTGGAAGTTTCGGAGACGAATTTGTTCATGGGCCAGCCGTTTCGGGTGCGGGTCATTTTGCCGACCACATCACAAAACCGGCTGGAGACCTTGCGCGAGGTTCAGTTCAACGGCGACCCCATGCTGACGGACCGAATGGCGACGCGCCGGTCGCTGGAACCGGTCAATGTTGGCGGCCAATTGACGCCGGCCTTTATTTACGAGACGGTGGCCACGCCGCTGGTCGCCGGGAAGCTGGAAATTTCCGCGCAGGGTTTCACGGGCGAAGGAGAATTCGGCGGGCCATTGGTCATCAGCGTGCCGGTGACAATTCCCAGTGGGCCTGCGAAAAATGTTTTGCTGATATCCGATGCGGTTAGTTTGAACGTGCGGCCGCTGCCAACGGAAGCTGAACTGCCGGGATACACGGGTGCCATCGGAAAATTTTTCTCGGATCCCCCGCGGTTGTCCACGAACCGTATCCACCTTGGCGAACCAGTGACCCTCAAAATAACCTTTCATGGCAAAGGCGATTTGACGCGCTTCGTGCCGCCAGCGTTGCCGGCTTCGCGCGACTGGCAAATTATCGCGGACGACCCGCCGGACAACGGTTTCACTCTGATCCCGATGACGGACGAAGTGCAGGAGACACCCGCGATTCCGTTCAGCTATTTCGATCCGGCGACGGCAAAATATGTGGATCTCTCCATCCCGCCGCTGCCCATCACGGTGGTTGGCGAAAGTCTGCCAGTGCAACTTCCGCCGGCCGACGACGAAGCCGGTTCCACCGAGCCGTTGAAGTTGAGCGGGCTGGCGGCGACGCCTGGAAAAGCGGTGGCGACCCTGACCCCACTTCAACTCCGTGGCTGGTTTGTGGGTGGGCAACTGTTGCCAGTGCTCGGGTTTCTGGCGCTCTGGCAATGGGATCGCCGCCGGCGGTTTCTTGAAGCCCATCCGGAAATCCTGCGGCGACGGCAGGCCACTCGCGCTTTGCGGCGCGAAAAAAGAAAAATGAAAATGGCCATCGAATCGGGCTCATCCACGGCTTTCGTGATTCATGCGGCGGAGGCGATGAAGATCGCCGTCGCGCCGACGTATCCGGCGAATCCGGTGGCGCTGGTCGGTGGCGACGTGCTGGCGCAACTGGATCAAGCCGCGCGAAACGGCCGGGCGGGCGAAACCGTAAAAAAAATCTTTGCCGCCGCTGACGAACAGTTTTCCATCGGACCAAAAATTCAGGCGGATTTGCTCGCGCTGGCCGCCGACGTGGAAACCGTGCTGCAGCAATTGGAGGAAAAACTGTGAATTGGCGACCTTACTTATTTGTGCTCCTGACGTTGGGGTCGGCGATGATTGCCTACGCCAAGCCCACCAATGACCTATTCACAACCGGCATGGAATTGAGCCGGAACGGAGAATTCCCGGAAGCGGCGGCCGCCTTTGAAAAATCAGCGTTGATCCGACCGGCGACCGGCACGCTGGTAAATTTGGGCGTCGCCGAATGGCTGCGCGGCCATGCAGGTGCGGCGATTCGGGCGTGGGAACAGGCGCGGTGGATTGACCCGTTTGATCCACGCGCGCGCGTGAACTTGAAATTCGCCCGGCAGGCGGCACAGGTGGACGAGCCGGAGTTGAAATGGTTTGAAATCCCATCCACCTGGCTGCCGCCGGATGCCTGGCTTTGGCTCGCGGGTACAAGCCTGTGGTTGGCGGTGGGCATGATGACGCTGCCGCAATTTTTCCGCTGGCGAAAGACCGGCTGGCAACAGGCGCTGGTGGCGGCCGGATTGGGAGTTTTTCTGGCCTGCCTGCCAGTTAACCTCGGTGTCATCAGCCGGACCAACCTGGGTTTCGTTGTAAAAAATGATGCTCCGCTGTTGCTGACCCCGACGCGCACCGGCGAAGTGATTTCCACGTTGACCGCCGGCGAACCGGCCCGCCGGTTGCGGACGCGCGGAGATTATTATTTCGTCCGCACGCAAAACGAATCCGGCTGGATTGAACGAAATGCGTTTGGGCTGGTCAGTGAATGACGGCGCGTCCGCACAATTAATTCAGCTTGCCAACGCGGGCTGACCGCCACCAAGCTGGCAGATCATATCCATCACTGACTTTAAATGAAACGCTCGCAACCGCCCGCTGATGCCAGCCCCGACTTCTTTTCCACGCAGGTTTCTCAGGCGCGGCGTTTTTATCTAAACTTGAATCCGTCGCCCAAGGCGAGGCTGGCCGTGGTTTGCGGCGGCGTGGAACATTGCGCGGCGGACTACGCGATCCGCCGCCGGACGTTTCCATTTTATTCGGTTGAATTTGTCGCGCAAGGCACCGGTCGTTTGAAGTTAGGCCAGGCTGAACACGGGTTGCAGCCGGGCAGCGTCTTTTCGTATGGGCCGGGCATCGCCCACGAAATCAGCACGGACCCACAACCGGCTTTGATCAAGTATTTCATTGATTTTTCAGGGTTAGAGTCCGTCGGAATTTTGTCGGCTTCCGGCCTGAATCCAGGCAAGATCGCGTCCGTTTTTCCACCCGGTGAAATCGCGACGCTGTTTGACGAACTCATCCGCAGCGGCTTACGGGCGACGCCAGGTGCGGGAGCCATCTGCGTCCGGCTGCTGGAGGCGTTGATCCTGAAGATTGCGGACGCACGGGCGCCGATGCCGGGCCGCGAGACTCAGGCGTTTGCGACCTACCAACATTGCCGGGAACACATCCAGCGGCATTTCTTGCAGTTGCGCTCGGTCGCCCAGGTTGCCGAAGCCTGCCATCTGGATAATACCTATCTTTGCCGTTTGTTTCAGCGCTACGACCAGCAATCCCCTTACCGGATGCTGGTCCGGCTAAAGATGAACCACGCGGCGGAACGGTTGCAACAGCCTGGAATGATGGTCAAGCAGGTGGCGGAGGAAGCCGGCTTTGCCAACCAGTTCCATTTTTCGCGAGTGTTTAAATCGGTCTTTGGGGTGCCGCCGCGGATGATGGCCAAAATGCGATGACCCCTGAGACACAACTTTTTTATCGTCAATAACTCTGACAACCAGACATACTCGTTCAGCAAAGCCATGAAGCCGATTTCATCCGCCGGGATCAGCCGCCGCCGTTTCATCACCGTCACGGCCGCCGCGCTGGCGTGGCCAACGATTATGCCCAGCTCAGTGTTTGGCCAGAACCGCCCGTCCAACCGGATCAATGTCGGCATCATCGGTTGGGGGATGCAGGGACCCAGCAACGCCCAGGCGTTTCTTTTTGAGGAGGACTGCCAAGTGGTCGCGGCGTGCGATCTGGACCGGAATCATCTGCAAGACGCCGTGGACACCATCAACGACCATTACGACAACACGGCTTGCAAGGCATTTCATGATTACCGCGAACTTCTGGCGCGCGACGACATTGACGCAGTGATGATCGCCGTGCCGGATCACTGGCATGAACTAGTGGCAACGGAGGCCGCCCGGCGTAAAAAGGATGTCTATGGTGAAAAGCCGCTCGCCCGCACGATCGCCGAACAGCAGGCCATTGTGAAGGCGGTCGAGGACAATAAAATCATTTGGCAAACCGGTTCCTGGCAGCGCTCGGTGAGCAGCTTTCACAAGGCGGCGGAGATCGTCCGGAACGGTCTCATTGGCGAAGTCCAGCGAGTCGAGGTCGGCCTGCCCGCCCGCAACAAGGAAATGACCGGCTCCAGTCCGTCGTTTCGTCCAGCGAAACCGCCGCCGGAGCTGGATTATGAGATGTGGATCGGCCCTTCCCAAATGCAGCCTTACATCGAAGCGCGCATCCACCGAAACTGGCGCTGGAATTACAACACCGGCGGCGGCCAGTTGATGGACTGGGTCGGCCATCATGTGGACATCGCCCATTGGGGTTTGGATTTTGACCGGTCTGGACCATCGGAAATTGAAGGCCACGGCGATTTTCCGCCCGCCGATGCCGTCTGGAACACCAGCCCGAAATACCGGATTGAACTCAAGTATCCGCGCCAGATCAACATGACCATCGCCGGCGGCTACAGCGACATCCGGTTTGGCATCAAATGGATTGGAACCGACGGCTGGGTCTGGCTGGATCGCGAGAATTTCGAGGCTTCCAACCCTGACTGGGCCGATTACCAAAACCTGCCCGACTCGCTACGCAAGGTGAAATTGTACGAATCCCGAAACCACCAGCGGAATTTCCTCGACTGCGTGAAGTCCCGGCAGCCCACGATAGCACCCGCGCAAACTGCGCATTGCTCAACCATTCCTGGCCATCTCGGCCTCATCTCGATGCTCACCGGCCGGAAAATCAACTGGGACGTGGCGACCGAAACCATTCATGATGATCCCGAAGCCACCAAGCTCCTGACCCGCGACTATCGCGTGCCTTGGAAGCTGAGCTGAACGGCGGCAAATCCGTTCCCGCCGCCAAATTTTCCCGCCTGAAACCTTCCAAGGTGGGTTGTTCCAGGGAAAATTCCCGCTCGCCAAGCCGAGGCTTTTTTGCGACGCTAGCGGTCTGAATTAACTTATGTTTACCGGCACTTACACCGCGATTGTCACCCCGTTCCGGGCTGGCCAGTTGGACGAAGCCGCCTTGGCGCGGCTCGTCAAAGGCCAGATCCAGGGCGGCGTGGACGGCATCGTGCCAGTCGGGACCACCGGGGAATCACCCACGGTGGATTTTGACGAACACATCCGCGTCATCGAACTCGCGGTGCGGTTCGCCGCCGGCAAAATCAAGGTACTCGCCGGCACCGGTGCCAACTCCACCACGGAAGCCATCGGCCTGACCATCGCCGCCGAAAAAGCCGGCGCGGACGGTTCATTGCAGGTCGCGCCGTATTACAACAAGCCCACGCCGGAGGGACTTTACCAGCATTTCAAGGCGATCGCGCAGAACACCAACCTGCCCATCATTCTTTACAGCATCCCCGGACGCTGCGGCATCGAGATCGCCGTGCCGACCGTAAAACGCCTGGCGGCCGACTGCAAAAATATCATCGGCATCAAGGAAGCCGGCGGCAACGCCGACCGCGTCTCTCAGCTCCGCGCGGCGCTCGGCCCAAAATTCATCATCCTTTCCGGTGACGACGCACTCACGCTGCCGTTCATGGCGGTCGGGGCCCAAGGCGTAATCAGCGTCGCCTCCAATGTCGCACCGCGCCAAGTGGCGACCATGGTGCGCGCCTTCGCCGCCGGCAATGTGAAAAAAGCGCTGCAGATTCACCAGCAACTGTATCCGCTTTTCAAGGATTTGTTCATCGAGACCAATCCGGTGCCCGTCAAGGCTGCACTCGCAATGCTCGGCCTAATCGACGAGGAATACCGCCTGCCGCTCGTGCGGATGAGTGCCGCCAACCGCGCCAGCCTCAAGGCCGCGCTAAAAGCCTCCGGCGTTTTGAAATAAATCTCCGCCCGACCATGACCAAACTCATCATCACCGGTTCCCAAGGCCGCATGGGCCAGGCGCTGCTGGCTTGCGCCGCGCGCATTCCGGAGTTGGAAGTCGCCGGCGCGGTGGACAAAAATGACGATCTTGCCCAGGTCATCGGCCAGGCGGATGTCTTGATTGATTTCAGCTTCCACAGCGCCACGCTGGGCATTGCCGAATTGTGCGCCCGACACAATAAAGCCGTGGTCATCGGCACGACCGGACACAGCGCGGAGGAGAAGGCCAAGATTGTCGCGCTCCAGAAGCAGATTCCGATGGTCATGGCCACGAACTTTTCCACCGGCGTCAACACGTTATTCTGGCTTACGCGCAAGGCCGCGGAAATCCTCGGCCCGGACTTCGACCTCGAAGTTCTGGAGATGCATCATCGCCTTAAAAAAGACGCGCCGAGCGGCACCGCCACCACGCTGCTGGAAATCCTCGCCGAGGTCCGCCAGCTCCAGCTTGCGGAAGCGCTCCGGCACGGACGGCACGGCATTGTCGGCGAACGCACCCGGAACGAAATCGGTATCCATGCCATTCGCGGCGGCGATGTGGTGGGCGACCACACGGTCATTTTTGCGAATGTCGGCGAACGCGTCGAACTCACGCACAAGGCCTCGAGCCGCGACACCTTCGCCAACGGCGCCCTCCGCGCCGCGCAATGGCTCGTCCAGCAAAAGCCCGGCCTCTACGACATGCAGGACGTGCTCGGCCTGAAATGAAGGCGAAAGCAGGCATCCGGATTTTGGACTTTCAAAAGCTGGTTTTCGTTGCGCTGGGATCCAACCTGGGTGATTCGCAGAATATCTTGTTGGACGCGATGGCGCGGCTGCAAACCCTTTCCGCCGGGCCGTTATTAAAATCTTCACTTTGGGAAACGGCGCCGGTGGATTGCCCGCCGGAATCGCCGAAGTTCCTGAATGCGGTGGTCGGCTTGCCTCCGCTCGCGGGCGAAACGGCGGAAACGCTGCTGACCAAATTGCAGGCGTTGGAAAAGGCGTTTGGCCGGCAACCCAAGTCCGTGCTCAACGAGCCGCGCCCGCTGGATCTGGATTTGATCGCCTTCGGTACGGAAACCCTTTCGTCCGCCAGACTCACCCTGCCCCACCCACGCGCGCAGGAACGTCGGTTCGTCTTGCAACCGCTCGACGAAATCGCCCCGGACCTCGTCCTGCCCGGTCAAACGCGGACGGTGACGCAATTGCTCGCGGGATTGGGCGGGGCCGAAAGCTTTGTGCGGGTCGCTCCCGGCGCTTGACGGGCACACCGGCATTGGCTTGATTCCTGGGACGAAATCGGAGAATGTCAGCCATGAATTTGACCGGCCTGAAAATGAAATTTTGCGTCCCGGTTTTCGCCGGACTGTTGGCGCTGGCCGCAAGTGGCTGCTCTTGGTTCCATCACCGGACCGCCACGGTAACGCCGGCGGCCGCCGGGTCCGCCCCGATCATCACGCCCAATTATTCGCTTACCGCCACGGTGGTGAAGGTCAGCACCGTGGGCCGGTACGTCGTCCTGAGTTTTCCCGCCAGCCAGATGCCCAAGGTCGATCAGACTTTGTTCATTTATCGCGGCGGATTGAAAGTGGCCGAAATTCGCGTCACCGGTCCGCAGCAGGACAGCTACACCGTCGCTGATCTGGTTTCCGGTGAAGCGCAGGTGGGCGACGCCGTGCGCGACCAGTGATCATTCGTCGCTTCCCGGGGACTTCCCGGCCAGCGGCTGCAGGGTCTTGGGCAGCGCGTCTTTTTTGTAAGGTGAATGGAGGTTGAAATAAATCCCGCAAATTGGCCGGTCGACATCGGCCTGACTTAGGATGATCGTGACTTCCTTGTCCAACGCAATGCCGTGACGCAGACCCACCGGGCGGGTCTCATAGGCGCGGATGGCCTTCAGCATGAGCGACTCCAAAGCGGCGGCGAACTCCTCTGGCGTCTTCTGCAAACAGATCACATACCGGTCGAAATTCTTCACGGCGTCACCGATCTCGCGGCGGAAACTTTCCACAGTCATGACGTAAAATAATTCATCCCGGCGGGATTGCGACTTAATTTACTCCGGCGCGCGGCGCACGCTGCTCAACCGCTCGCCGAACAGCGCCGTGCCGATGCGCACCAGCGTCGCGCCTTCCTCGATGGCCACCTCGAAATCCCCGCTCATCCCCATGCTCAAGTGCGGCAGCGGCGCGCCCAGCAGGCCTTCGCACTCGGCTTTCAACGCGCGCAGCTTCTGGAAATACGGACGCGCCTGCTCCGGCGACGGCGCGTAGGGCGGAATCGCCATCAGCCCGTGTATCTCAATCCGCGGCAGCGCGTTCAACTGCAACAACTCCGCCCGCAACCGCTCCGGGGCGTAGCCGAACTTGCTCGCCTCGCCCGCGACGTTTACCTCCAGCAGGATCGGCATGGTCTTGCCCGCCTGCCCGGCGCGTTGGGAAATTTCCTGCGCGATGGCCAAGCTGTCCACGCCCTGGATCATCTCAAACAGAACCACCGCGTCGCGCACCTTGTTCGATTGCAGATGGCCGATGAACTGCCAGCGCGCCCGGCCCGGGCACAGTGGGATTTTCGCCTTCGCTTCCTGGATTTTGTTCTCGCCGAAATGCAACTGACCGCACGCCACCGCCGCGCGGATGGTTTCCGGCGGATGCGACTTGGAGACCGCCAGCAAGGTGACGCTTTCCGCCGCGCGGCCGGCTCGCCCACACGCCGCCGCAATCCGTTGTTGTATCGAATTTAGATTTTCAGGCAAACTCACCCCGCCATCGTAGATGGCAAAAGGTTAATCGTAAATTCTTATGAATTACTGGCTCGTTAAATCTGAACCCGAAGCCTACGCCTGGACCCAACTGGTCGCGGACGGCAAGACCGCCTGGACCGGCGTCCGCAATTTTCAAGCGCGCAACAATCTGCGCGCGATGAAAAATGGCGACCGCGTCTTTTTCTATCACAGCGTGAGCGACAAGCAGGTCGTCGGCCTCGCGCGCGTGGCCCGGGAGTTTTATCCCGATGCGACTGCGACCGAGGGTGACTGGTCCTGTGTGGATCTGGAACCGGTTCGGCCGTTGAAACATCCCGTGCCGCTGGAGGCCATCAAGACCGACGGCGTGCTCCAGACCATGCCACTGGTGAAGCAATCCCGGTTGTCCGTCACACCGCTGAGTCCAGCGCAGGCGGAACGGCTTTTGCAACTGGGCGGCGGGTGATGTCCTTATGGACAAAAACCATTGGACAACGGCGGGCCGCCCAAATAGAGTCGCCGTATGGGGAAAAACCGCGCCGTTCGGTGCGGATTGAATTCAAGCCAAGCCGAAATACTGTTATGACCACTGTCGAACCGACCGAAATGCGCCAGCCGCCGATAGTTGTCGCCGGTCTGGCGTGCTTCGGTGCTTGGGCAGAAACCACCTCGTGACCCACAAAAGCGCGCGCATCGCGGCGATGGTTGACACCTTCCGGGGACGGAAGCTGGCGGCGCAGTACCACGGCTATTTCGACTGCTTCAACCGCCGGGAGTTTTACGCGGCGCACGATGTGCTGGAAGACTTGTGGCTACCAGACCGACGCGGCCACAACGGCGACTTTTACAAGGGTCTCATCCAACTTGCCGGGGCGTTCGTCCACCTGCAAAAAAACCGCCTGCGCCCCGCCGACGCTCTGTTCAAGCTGGCGCAGGTCAACTTGGAGAAATATCCTTCACCGCATGAGCAGCTCGACGTGCAGGCTGTGCTGCGGCTGATCGCCCGTTGGCGGCAGTCTCTGGCCGCAGCGGATTTTTCCGTCAACCCGCTCACCACCACGCACGGCCCGCAACTGGCGCTCTTGAATTTGCCATGAACCCAAAGCGCATTGTCCTCGCCGGCGGCAGCGGCTTCCTCGGCCGAGCGCTCGCCCGGGAACTGGCCGCGCTCCAGTACGAAGTCGTCATCCTCACGCGCGCGCCCCACGCTCGCACCGACGGCATCCGCGAAGCCGCGTGGGACGGCCGGCATCCCGGCGACTGGGCGGCGCACCTCGAAGGCGCGGCCGCCGTGATCAATCTCACCGGGAAAAACATCAACTGTCCGCACACGCCGGACAATCTCCACGACCTCGCCGCCTCCCGAGTGGATTCCGTCCACGCCCTGGCCGCCGCGCTCGCGCAGACCAAGCAACCGCCGCGCCTCTGGGTGCAGGCCAGCGCCACCGGTTATTACGGCGACACCGGCGACCACGCCGCCGATGAACATGCCCCCGCCGGCGACAACCCGCTCGCCAAAATCTGCCGGCAATGGGAGGGCGCGTTCGCCGCCGTCGCCGCACCGCAGACGCGCAAGGTAACCATGCGCATCGGTTTTGTGCTCGGACGCGATGGCGGCGCCCTGCCAGTCCTGAGCCGGCTGACCCGATGGTTCCTCGGCGGCGCGGCCGGCGATGGGCGCCAATACATCAGTTGGATTCACCTGGCCGACCTGGTGGAGATGTTCCTCACCATGGTCCGTCGGGAGAACCTGACCGGCACCTTCAACGCCGTCGCCCCGGGCGCGGTGACCAACGCCGAGTTCATGAGCGAACTGCGGCGCGCATTGCACCGGCCCTGGAGCCCGTCCGCCCCGGTCTTTGCCGTCCGCCTCGGCACCGCGCTGATGCGCTCCGAACCCTCGCTGGCCCTCGTCAGCCAGCGCTGCACCCCGGCCAAGTTTCTGGAGCTGGAATTTAAATATCAATTTCCCCAACTGCGCGCCGCGCTGGCCGATCTGTGCCGGTGAAAGTTGTCCTCGGCTAGGCAGGTTGAGGCGCTCGGCGCGGAAGGTTCAATCAGCGCTTATCACCAAGTCCAGTACAGCCCGGAATACCAAACGGTGTGGTTCTCCCCGGCCACGCTGTGTCCTGCGCTGAACAGCAAACTGAAATGGTCATTCACCGTATAAGTGCCGCCAAAATTGAGCGCGGCATAACCCTGGCCGCCCGCGGTGTCCGGGCCTTGGGCAAACAATTCGCCGCCCAGCATGAGTTGCGGGCCGAGAGTCCGCTGCACCAGCACGCCACCATACGGATAATCCCGCTGGCCGGGAGCGGAATTCAAGGCGGCCCCACCGCCGACATCCAAGGTCCACGCGCCGTAGCTTTTTTGCAGCCAGAGCGGCAGCTTGAAGCACGCGCGGCCATTGCCCAGGCCCCGGCCCGCCTCGCCGGTCGGCAATTCCGCCAGCGGAAAGATGGCCAATTGCGGCCAGCCGTTCGTTTCCTGAACCAGACGGTATTTGCCGCCGAACTCCGTATCGCCCAAGCCGGTGGCCGACGATGTGCCGTTGCCGCCCACCGAGGTCAACTGGCCGACGAGATGCAATTGCAAATCCGGCAGCACGCCATAATTCACTTCCACCGCCGGGCCGCCGATGTTGTAACCGCCGCCCGTGTGATCGCCGCTGGCGAACAAGTAGGCTTCCCAATGCCTAAAATCCACCGGCACCGGATCGTCCGTCAAAAACGGCGGCCCGGCGAAGGCTGACCCCGTCTGCAACAGGATCAGGCTGGTGGCCAGCAGAATGATTTTAAAAACAGGATTCATTAAACGCCGGCGCAACTTAGTCTGCCGGCCACGCCAGACAAGCGGCAATTTTCTGCGGGCGGAGATTTTCAGGAGACGCGGACGCGGTTCCGATCCTAACCGGACGCATTCGGTTGAAGGAACCAACGCCAGCGGTCTAACCTCCACGGCCATGGGCGCTTTTGCCCAAGCGCGGCAAGACTACTCATTCGTCTGGTCTGACGAGACACCTTTTTCTTCCACCGCAGTCGGTCAATTCATGGTGCATGCCACCGACGGCAACGTGGGCATCGGCACCACCACGCCGGACACCGAACTTACCGTAAATGGTTTCGCTGATAAGCCCGGCGGCGGTTCGTGGAGCACTTATTCGGATGCCCGCTTGAAGGATGTCGGCGGCAACTTCACGCCCGGCCTGGCGGCGTTGGAAAAAATCAAGCCGGTCCATTACCACTACAAAACGGACAATGCCCTCAAGCTACCGTCGCAGCCGGAATACATCGGCGTGGTGGCGCAGCAGCTTCAACAGGCCGTGCCCGACGCGCTGCAGACCAACAGTTCCGGCTATCTCACCGTCAACAACGATCCGGTCATTTGGACCACTGTGAATGCCGTGAAGGAATTGAATGAGGTCGTGCAAGCCAAAGACGCCAAAATCCAAGAGCTGGAAAACCGACTGGCCAATTTGGAAAAAACCGTGCAAGCTCTAAATGGAAAGGAATAATCGCTTATGAAAAAATTCATTTTGTCATTTTGCTTTATGTTGCCGTTGGTTGGCTTTGCCCAAACCTACTCGATTGACTGGTATAAAATCGCCGGCGGCGGCGGCACCAGCAGCGGCGGGCCGGTGACCGGCACCAATTATTCCGTCAGCGGCACGATCGGCCAGCCCGACGCCAGTGGCGCGATGAGCGGCGGGCAGTATTCCGTCACCGGCGGGTTTTGGTCACTGATTCAAGTCGTGCAGACTCCGGGTGCGCCGTTGCTGACTATCACGCATGCTGGCAATCAAGCCATCGTATCGTGGGATCCATCGGCAACGGGCTGGACATTGCAAACGAACAACAATCTCGCCACCGGCACCTGGGGCAATTATCTCGGCGCAATCATCAACAATATCGTGACCAATGCGCCGCCCAAGGGAAATCTGTTTTACCGTTTGCAGCATCCTTAAACCGGCAGAAGTCACATTTTTAACTCTGGATTCAAACGTGCTCCGTTTACCGCATACGGAGATTCGTTGCGGCCAGCCACCGTCAATTTCATAGGAGACGAGGTGATGAGGCTCATTCTCTTAATTTCCCATTCCAAATTCCTAATTCTGCATGTGAATTGAGCCTTTTCACGTCGGCTCCTAAGGGTTTTGAACCGCCGGAAGTAGCAGCCTGGCGTCAGTCGGCTACAATTAATTCCCCAGCAGCGGAACTATTATGAGCGGACTCATATCCGCTGCTACGTTGAAATCGGGGTACCACAACCATCCCGGCTGCCGGTTTCGGCGGCGCGGCAAGCCCATTCCCCAAACTGAAAGGTTCCACCTACGCCGTCCCAAAGCGCCAGAGGGGGGCGCACTCCACGACGCTGGCGCGCCTTCGGTGGTCGGCGGCCAGCGCGCGAACGTTTTGGACTGCGGTGGCCCGCCACCCCTTTTTCACCGTGCGCTCTCCAAACCAACCAAATTCAAACGCAATTTTACCCCATTAGTTAAGCCCCGATGGCAGGAGGAGCGCCAGTCGCTGAACCGGCGGGTTGGATGGGCCAATCAGCGGGGTCGATTTGGTGGGAGCGCGACGCGTGGGGAAACAGCCAGCAGCTAAGTTGGTTGCCGAGTGGGTCAACCTGATAGAAAACCAACGGGAAAGCACCCTGTCGGAACGAATCATCTTTCCGACGGATTTTCTGATCCAAACGTTTAATGGGTTGGAGAAAATAAGAATCGGGCGTAGCCATAAGCGATCGTTTCGCTGATCACCGACCGGACGCCTTCACTGGTTTTCCACCAATGAGCCGGGTCGTAGTTGCGGTCTTCCACGGCGATGATTCCTACCCGGGTGCTTTTGCCGAACGCTTTTTCGAATAACAGCCGGGAGCGCCGGGCATGAGCGCCCAAGGAGATGAGATTGATTTCTTTGGGGCTAAGGCCGTGCTGGCGCAGCCAGATCGATAAAGCCACGGCTTCCGCATAGGTGCGGTCCTTGTAAACATAGCCGGACGGGACCGCCTGAACCGTGTCTTGGCTCATGCCCATTCGCAGCAGGATGGCCGCGCCAAGATCGGCATAGGTTGGATATTGCGAAAGCGGCGCCCCCTGCTCCAGCGGCCCGCCCACGACGTAAAGCAGGTGGTAGGGATTCCCCTGCTCTTCCAACTTTGCGGTTTCCAGCGCGTAATCGGGCGACCAGCCTTCCACCACGAGGATTCCCTCCGGCGCGGGATCATTGACGGCCAGAAACGCCTGAATATTTCGGAAGCCAAAGATCAGCAGGCAGGCGAACAGGATTAACAACAGCAACACACCACGCACGGTCGGCAACCAACACGACCGTCGCCGCAATAATCCCCAATACGATGACGAAGCCATAAAGCTCAAATAATATTTTAGGTTAGAATGTCACAACGTAGCAGCCACCGCCGACTTGTGATGTGAGCCGCGCCAGCAGGAACAGCGATCGCCATAGGCGCGTTATTTCGGTCAGGCTGCGTTTTCATATCATCTAACACTTTTTGTCAGGTTAACATCTCTATCGCCTATGGACCAATACCAATGATTTGTGCCCTCCGCCGAATGCTCATACCACAGCCCACCATCCCAATCGAGCTGAAAGAAGAGCTCGTAGCTGTTCGTTGACATCAGATGGTATTCCCAACCTCCCCAGTCTTTCGTGAAATAATAGTCGTTGGTGTTCAAAATATCTGGGACATTCGTGGGCTGCAAGTAGGATGGAATAATGCTGTCGATCCTATCCGGATAATAAGCTTGATCATGCTTGAAATGCTCTAACGCCTCACGCATTGGGCGGCTATCGTCAGCGATGATGAGAAGCTTGTCCATATCATGCTCTGGGGAGAATTCCGGCCCAAAAACATGCCGCAAGTGGCGATTTAATAATACTGCGGCAACGCCAATCACAACGACTAAGCAGAAAAGTATGATGAACGCTTTGCGCATGATGTGTGACGAAGCCTAGCTATGTAGTAAGCCTTAAGTCGTGCATAAAATCATGCATATTTAGTGTTTTCAGCACTAGCTGGTGCCATGCGTTCATGAAACCAGACCGGCATTTTTCTGTCAAAGAGTTTTGGCCAATAAAAAGATTCTGTGGTAATTAATCTTCCGCCACGCCTATATGATGTCCCTTAAACTGCCATGAAAGCCGCATTCCGCTGGTTGCTCCGGTTGCTGTTCCGTTTCCGGGCTTACAACGTGGAGGCGCTGAAGACGCCCGGCCCGGTGCTGCTGGTGCCGGACCATCTCTCCTGGCTGGACTGGCTGTTTGTCTGGGTGTGTTTGGAGGACGACTGGAAGGTGGTCACCTCCAGCGTGGCGGCGCAGACCAGCTGGCTGCACCGGGCCGTGATGATCAACCGCTACACGCTGCCGGTGGACACCCATTCGCCTTACGCGGTCAAGCACATGGCGGAGTTTCTCAAGGGCGGCGGGCGGCTGGTGCTCTTTGCGGAGGGCCGCCTCTCGCGCACGGGCACGTTGATGAAGCTTTTCGACGGCACCGGGTTTTTGATTTACAAAACCAAGGCGAAGGTCATCACGGCTTATCTGCGCGGGGCGGGCAGCCTGCCGTATTCCCCCAACCCGGGCGGGAAGAAATGTTTTCCCAAGGTAACCGCGCATTTCAGCGCCGTGCGGTCGGCGCCGGAGGTCGGTGAAACCAGCACGGGCCAGGCGCGGGAACGGCTGACCCATTGGCTGCGCGACCAGATGGTGCGGCAACAGTTCGACGTGGAGATGGCTTTCGGTCCGGCAAACCTCCTCGCGGCGGTGGCGGCAACGGCCCGCAAGCTGCCCGGCCAGGTCATCCTCGAAGATGCGACGTTGCAGGCGCTGACTTATCGGAAGCTGATGGTGGGGGCGGACGTGCTGGCGCAGGCGTTGCGCGGGGCGGTGGCGGGCGGCGGGCGGGTGGGCGTGTTGCTGCCCAATGTCAACGCCATGCCGGTGGTCATGCTGGCCTTGTGGGGCCTGGACCAGGTGCCGGCGGTGCTGAATTATTCCTCGGGCACACCCACCATGTTGGCCTGCGCGGAACTGGCCGGTCTCAAGCACATCATCACCTCGCGCCTCTTTCTCGAACGCGCCAAAATCAACGCGGACGATTTTGTGAAAGCAGGCGTTAGTCTGGTATATCTGGAAGACGTGCGCGCGGGCATCTCCGGTTCCCAAAAATTAGTCACGCTGCTCCGGCATGTCTTTACTCCGCACTCCGTCCTCCGCACTTCGCAGTCAGCGGGCTCCACGGCCGTGATTGTTTTCACGAGCGGCTCGGAAGGTATGCCCAAGGGCGTGGAGCTGACGCACGGAAACATCCTGGCCAACGTCCGCCAGATGCTGGCGGTCACCGACCTCACGGATGGCGACCGGCTCTTCAACTGCCTGCCGCTCTTTCACAGTTTTGGCTTGACGGTGGGAACCTTCCTGCCGCTGGTGCGCGGCATCTATATCTTCCTTTATCCTTCGCCGCTGCATTACCGCATGGTGCCGGCGGCGTTTTACGATCACGACTGCACGGTGTTGCTCAGCACGAACACGTTCCTGAACGGCTACGCGCGCAAGGCGCATCCGTATGATTTTCGGAGCCTGCGGTATCTGTTTGCCGCCGCCGAGAAGTTGCAGGAAGCCACCGCGCTCGCGTGGTCGCAAAAATATGGCGTGCGCATCCTGGAAGGTTATGGAGCGACGGAATGCGCCCCGTGCCTGAGTGTGAACACGCCGCTGGAGCCGCGTTACGGTTCCGTGGGCCGGCTGCTGCCCGGCCTGGAACACCGGCTGGAACCGGTCGAAGGGGTGGCCGAGGGCGGACGGCTCTTTGTGCGCGGGCCGAATGTAATGAAAGGTTATTTGAACGCGGAGGCCAACGCTAAGTTTCAGGCGCTCGGCGGCTGGTATGACACCGGCGATATCGTGAGCCTGGATGCCGAAGGTTACCTGCACATCCGCGGCCGGATGAAACGGTTTGCCAAGGTGAGCGGCGAGATGGTCAGCCTGACGGCGGTGGAAGACGCGCTGGCCGGGGCGTTTCCGCAGCATGGCCTGCACTGCCAGATCGCGGTCATCACGCGGCCCGAAGAAAACAAGGGCGAAGCGCTCATCGCCGTGACCAACGAACCAAAGCTGACCTTGGACGAAATCCGCGACGCCATCAAAGCCAAGGGTCTGACGAATCTAAGCGTGCCGCGCGAAATCAAAGTGGTGCCGGAGATTCCGAAGCTCGGGACCGGCAAGGTGAACTATCGCGAGTTGCAGGCATTACTTGCCGGCCCGAAATAAACTTCCGCGGTCCGGTATCGTACCGGCTTAGAACATCCGGAAGCGCCCCGCTTTGGTTTCAATAGCCCACCCGCCTTCACTTTGGGATGGGGATAAGACCCCATGGATAATTGCCGGACATAGTTCCATATTTATCCTGTCGTTATGAACTCTAATGAAATAATGAAAACCGGTTTCGGCAAGGAATCCCGCAGTGGCTTGCATCGTTTCATCACCGCGACGATTCCCTTTGCGCCCTCACCGGATGCCCGGTTTGAAATCGTGGGCGGGTTGATGGTGGTCAGTTTGTCCACCTTTCTGATGGCGCTGATGCGGCTCCTGCTGGCGGACTGATTTATGAACCGCAAATATTCCAGCAACATTTTCCGATGCCTGATAAGCGCGCCTGAAAAAATTCGCGATGACTACATCGGGGCTCACCGGCACCTCAACTTCCTCCGTTGAGGCTGCCGCGTGAACCGATTTTTATGACCGCCCTAACCAGCCAGGAAATCAACCAGCAACTGAAAGCCGTTCCGGAATGGTCGAAACGCGCGAAGACATTGCACCGCACCTGCAAGTTTGAAACCTTCCTGATGAGCATCGCGTTTGTGCGGCGAATCGCCAAGCGGGCCGAGAAGCTCCAGCACCATCCAGATATCGACATCCGGTATGACAAAGTGACCTTGACGCTCACCACACACGATGCCGGCGGCATCACGGAAAAAGATTTTGCCCTGGCTGAGCAGTGCGACGAGGTCTTCGCCAAGTTCGCCAAGTCGTAAACGGGGCGGCTGACTGCCAGATCGTGGCAATTATTTTCCCATCGTGCGGAAGTGCCGCAGGGCGATGAAGGGATCAATCCGCGCCAACAGAAAATGCGCCCAATGGTTTTGCCAGCTCGCCCAGCATGTTTGCGCCTTGCGCCAGGGCCCGGATTCGATTTTCCGGGAATGTTTCAAGGCGCTTTCAAAGATCGCCTGCGCCCCGCTGGCGGCCGTCCGGTCAGCCAAGCGCAACATCAGTTCGTAATTCAAATTAAGGCTGCGAATATCGAGATTCGAGGAACCCACATAGGCCACGCCGTCACAGAGGATCAGCTTGGCGTGAAGAATCTGCGGCTGATATTCGTAGATCTCCACCCCTGCCCGCAACAGCCGGGGATACAAGCTGCGCGCCGCCAGTTGGGAGACGAACACGTCGGTCTTGCCGGCCAGCAGCAGTTGCACGCGGCCGCCGCGCCGGGCCGCACGCATCAGTAGCCGGCGCACGCGTCGGGTCGGCAGAAAATAGGCGCTCACAATCCGCACATCCCGCGCCCGGGCCAGATCATGGTATAAGGCCTTTTGAAACGCACTGGCCCCGCGACCGGGATGGGTGGCCAGCAATTCAGCCGTGCGCCGGTTGGGCGTGGAACGTTTGCGCTTAAAGGCGTTCCAGCGCAGCAAAGGTTTCCGGGACGAGCCGGACAGAGCGAACAGTTCTTCAAAGGCGTCCGTCAGTTCCCCGGCGAGCGTGGAATTTTCCACCCGCACGCCGAGGTCGCACCAGCCGCAGGTCACGCCATCGCCATCGTATTCATCGGCCAAGTTGAAGCCGCCGATGAAGCTGACGGATTCGTCGCATACCAGCAGCTTGCGGTGGTCGCGCACGCCAAAGCGCCAAAGCCGAAGCGGATTGAAGCGGCGAACCTCGCCGCCAGCAGCCTCGAGCGGCTGGAAAAAATTGCCCGGCAAAAACCATGAGCCGGCGTCATCCACCAGCACGCGCACGCGGACCCCGCGTAGCGCCGCCCCCAGCAGCGCGGCCAAAAATTGCCGGCCCAACCGACCATCGGCATAGGTATAGATTTCCAGCCGGATGGATTTCTGCGCGGCCGCCAAGGCCACCAACATGCCGGGAAACATTTTTTGGCCCGTGTCGAGCCATTGCAGCGACGTGGGCTTGGCGACGGTCATAGCGATGCCGGTTTCGAGTCGCAAGTCTAGTTTTGCCGCAAAGTCCGTTGGCCCACACCAACGAAGACGGACGGTTGTCGTATTAACTATCCGGGTAAAATCGAGCGGGGCCATCAGGACCCATTAAGTTTGTCCTCAGCGCAGCCGCATCCCGAAGGTTTGGGGCTGACATTCCCAATTTGGTGGCAGCACCATGGGTTCGCCACAATCCTGGCTAGCGGTCAGTATGGCTTTCGCCACGCCCAACAACTCCGCCATGCTATAAGGCTTGAGCAGCATGGCAAAGGGTTCCAGCCAATTCTGCCGGGTAAATTCCGCCTCCGGCACGGTTCCCGTCACCATGACCACCGGGAGCTTTTTCCCGGCCTGCCGGACCTTCGCCACCAGATCCACACCTGACATCTTGGGCATCTGATTGTCGGTCACGAGCAGATGATAATCATGCAATTGCAGGGCGTCCCAGGCATTCTCGCCATCTTCCGCCACATCCACCTCATAACCCGCATCCGTGAATATTTCGGAGTTGAGTTGGCGGAGCAGTGGTTCGTCATCCACCACCAGGATGCGTTGCCCGAGTTTTGCCCCTGGCGAAAACTTGCTTTGTATCATGCTCAAATAATAAACCAGCCAGCTCGGTGAATACCATGGGGTGTTTTACCCATCTGGGCGAAAGGCACCCACCGGCATTTAATACGGGGCCACGCTTACCCGGTAAAAGCTGGTGCCCGGGACGGAAGCGAAGTTGGTATATTGATTGAGCGGAGAGGTGGCGGGGAGGTTTTGCGCGATTGGCATCCAGTTCACCAGATTCGTGGAGGTCTCCAGAGTGTAATATTTATGGGCCACACTCTGCCAGTTCAGGGCCATTGATCCGTTGCCGGCCGGCTGGATATTTTGGAGCTGCAGCAGGGAACTCGAGTTGGTGGGATTGGTTCCCGCCAGATATTCACTCAAATTATTTTGACCGTCGCCGTCCGGATCGGCGCTGGCGGCGGCCGACGCGGCATGGATGCTGCCGAAATAATAGATCTTCCACGCATCGGGCACCCCATCGCCCAAGGTGTCCGGCAAATTAAATTGGAGCGTAGCCCCCAAGAACTGGCGAAGCCCGCTGTTAACGTTAGGCCAATAGGCATAATAGAGCATCCCATTCCGCGAAGCTTCAACATCGGTCCGACCAATGATCGTGCCGTACCAGGCCTGCTGGGGGGACACCACCGAGACCAGGACCACTGGGGCGGTCCAGTTTAGCAGATCGGCACTGGTTGAAAGATATAAACCCACCCCGTTCCAGTCCTCCCAAATGATCACCCACCGTTGCAGATAAGTATTGAAATGAACCGAGGGGTTGGCGCCGGGAACGGTGCCCAAGCCCGGAACCGGTGTGTCCAGCCCGCCCAGCCCCGGGGTGCTGAAGGAGCCATTGTAATACTTTTTCCAGGTGCCCGGCAGGGGCACGGCGTTGGTCGAAACCGCCATGCAGATCGAGTCTTCACTAAAAAGACAGACCCACCGCGCATTGGCCTGATCATAAACCACACAGGCGTCGGCCGTACCCCCCCAGGTGGGAACGACCGGCTTGGGCGTGCTGCTGGTGAGGAACTGCCCGGCTTTGGTCCAGGTTTTGCCGTTATTGGTGGAGGTGCAATAAGCCATGGACTTCCAAGCGATATTTCCGGGATTGGAATAGCCCGGCCAGTTCCAGTCTTCCCCATGATAGAAGCCCGACAGATTGCTGGGGCTGGTCCGGCAAACGGACATCAGCCAGGCGCCCCCGTTGTCAAAATCAGTGGCGGACAACCCTGCTCCGATGAGCGCGGTGCCGGGATTCAATGCCTCAAGCGATACATTTGTGCCGAGCGACCGGTAGCTGGTGCCTCCGGCCCAATACATCTGATAGACGTTGTTCGTGGCGTTGTCGGGCATGAAAGTAACATGGCCATCCGGGAAATAAGGGTAAGTTGGAATCGATGGATTGGCGTTGGGAACCAGACTGGTGGGGCCAAGTTGGATGGTAAAATTGGTATAAACCGGCTGCGCACTCGCCAGTGATCCGGTCAGAAATAGAGCCAAGGCCAAGGCCAAGCGGCTTACCATTGATGGCAATCGGAGTTGATTTTGGACCGCAGGCCACAAGACAGATTTGAATACCGGCAAGCAACTTAACCAGGCGATATGGTTTCGCATTCGAACGCCAGGATTCAAAAGCGCGCGGTATAGCGGCCGGCCGGTCATAAAATGTGTGCCCGATAACTCGTCGTTTTTAAAAAACATGATAATGGAATCATAAGTGCATTCAGCACACCAATACCATGGGGTCTTATACCCATGATGGGATGCAGACTTGGCGGGTTGGAAGGGTTCGACTAATGCCCCTTCTTTTTGGCGACCGGCGGCGGGTGGTTTTCCGATTTCTCCTTCACCACGGCGATCATGGTGTCCATGCCTTCCTTGATTTCGTTGACCTGGGGATGGACTTCCTTGATGAGGTCATGCTCGATGCGGGAAAGCTTTTCGATGCGCCGGCCCTGTTCGCGCAACTGGTCCAACAGGCTGTTCTGCTTGGAGGAAAGCCGGTGCATCCACCAGAAGCAGACGCCCCAGCAGATGGTGCCCACCAAAGTCATCCAAAAGGCGAGAACGGTTTCAGTCATGATGGTCTGGGTGGGATCCTGCTCCGAAAATTTCACCGGCACGCTCTGGATTTTCGCCCATAGGCCGGACAATAAACCGCTTCAGCCCATCGTCAACGGGCTGGTCGGGCCTCAAGATCGCTGCAAATCTCCCGTGGACGACTGGCTCTGCCAGCCTGTCAATGAGGCACCCGCCCCGGCGTTGCCGACCGTGGCGAAAAGCACCTGATTGACGGTGGCGGACAGCTCGCCTTGGGTGAAAGGCTTGAGCAGGATGGCGGCAATCAGCAGCGTGGGGTTCTGTCGCAACTCCGCCCGCGGGGGATCGCCGGACATCAGAATGGCCGGCACGTCAAGGTGGGCCGCATGAATCCGCTTGAGCAAAGTCAATCCGGTCATCATCGGCATGTTGTGGTCGGTGATCAGGAGATCGTAGCTATTGGCCTGCAGCGCGTCCCAAGCCAGCGCCCCATCTTCCGCCAGGTCAACCTGGTAACCGGAATGCCGCAAGGTCGTGACGGTGAGTCCAAGCATATTTGGATCGTCATCCGCCACGAGAATGCGCGGGCGAAGGTTCAAAATCCGGCCCACGGCGGCCTGAGGCGGAGCATTTAACGGGGATACCCGCTTGGCTGACATGGTGCCACCTTAATTTGGAAACAAAATGATTACCATGGGGTGTTTTACCCATCCCCCACATTGACGGCGGCGCGCCGCTTCTCTAGGCTACGCGCATGGCAATTAAATCTGCCGGACAATCCGAGACGCCCGAGCGCGGCTCGCCAAGCCGCAGCGCGTCCAACATTTTAAACCTCAGGCTAGCCTTCGGTGTTGCCTTAATGTGTGCATTAAACATAGTGCAAGCACAACCCGTTATTACCTATTCCGTTTCCGGCAGTTCTGGCAATTACACCTTGGACTTCACGGTGAACAACCAAACCCCCGGAACTCAAGGACAAGATATTTACTTCTGGGGTGTTTATGACCCCAATGGGATCGTCTCCGGCAGTCCTCTGGCTCCGGGAGATTATTACCAAGAACCTTGGTCGCCCTATACTGAATCTGGTGACGGCTCAACCACACCACTGACTTATAACGATACTTGGTTTGAAAATGTCACGGATATATTGGGTGGTCTTCATTTTTTGCCTACCGGCACAACCCTTTCCGGCTTTGACGTTCTTGACACCTCTGTATCAGCGCCAACCTCGGTTGATTATTTTGCGTACGGCAGTGATAACGGGGTTGACTATACGGGCCCTGACAATCTGGGTAATTCCAAAAACCCATTGTTTGAAGGAGTCGCTGAACCTGCGCCTGAACCCACAACTCTCGGCCTGGGCGGACTTGCGGCTTTGGCGGCTTTGGCGGTCGGCCAGCGGCAGCCTCGTCTCACCGACGAAGTCGCTCCTTAATGGAGCTTAATTCATTCGCAGCCGGCCTGAGCCGGCTCAAACTTTCCCCCGACGGAATAATGAACGGACGGACGTCCGCAGCTGCCAAAAAAATTGCCAGAGACGAGACGACAGCTCTCATTATTTTATTCCGCATTCAAAATTCCGCACTCCGCATTTGAAATGCTTCCTTGCGGCGGCTTCTACTTCATGGATAATTTCAGGGTTTGATGGGATGCACCCGTTTGTTTTTGTTTTTGAAGGGGCCTTGATACTTGGCGTGATATTGGGTGGAAACCGTTCCGGCTGGCTTACCGGGGCGGCCACATCGGGAAAATCTTGGATCGCTGTTCATAATTAAGGTCAGCTTTGCGGAGAACCTAACTTTGCGCCATGGGGTATTCCACCCATAGCACCGGGATCAAAAACCTTGGCCACCAAGTGAGAAGGCGGGACAGCGAACCCACTCAACTGAAGGGTTAAACGATGGTCAATTGGACGCTGCTCTCGATGATGCCAGTGCTGATGGCGTAGCGGGTGAGGCCGGCGGTGTCGTGGATATCCAGCTTCTCCATGAGATGTTCGCGGTGCTTCTCCACGGTCTTGACGCCGATGCCGAGTTCCGAGGCGGTCTCCTTGTTGGCTTTGCCTTCGGCGATGAGCTGGAGGACTTCCGTTTCGCGGGAAGTCAGCACAATTCGCTGCTTCTCAACCCGGCCCAGGCGGCCGGGCAATTTTTGTTTTTCCATATGCCGGGCGAGGGTGGGGCTGAAAAAAGTCTTCCCGGCGGCGACTTCCCGGATGGCCTGGCACACCTGGTGGGCGGAGGTTTGCTTGAGCAGAAACCCGGAGGCACCGGACTCGGTGGCGGTGTGGACATACGCGTCGTCATTGTGGGCGGAAAGCATGAGCACCTTCGTGCCGGAAACCTCTTTGAGCACCTGCCGGGTGGCTTCCAAGCCGTTCAGCAGGGGCATGGCGATATCCATCAGCACCACGGCAGGATGAAGTTTCTTGGCCAGCGCCACGGCCTCCCGACCGTCTTTGGCTTCGCCGACGATCTCGAGATCCTTCTCGAGTTCGAGCATTTTGCGGAAACCTTCGCGAACGATCATATGGTCGTCCGCCAATAGGACGGTGATTTTTTTCATAGGTTTTTATTTCTTGGTTTCGACGGACTTTTAATCAGCGCCCCTCCCCGGGATCTGACGGAAGGCATGGCTACTTGAACCGTGGTGCCGTGACCGGGGGTGGATTCGACCCGGAAGGTGCCGCCGACCATCTCAACGCGTTCCCGCATGCCGAGCAATCCGAGCCGTTTGCCGGCATTGATTTTAAGCGTGCGATCCACGTGAAACGATTTGCCATTGTCCCGGATGTTCATACTGATGCCCTTGGGCATTTCCAAGATGTCCAGTTCCACGCGGCTGGCCTTGGCGTGGCGGTCCACGTTGGTGAGCGCCTCCTGCGCCACGCGAAAGAGCACGGTGCGCTTGGCGATATCCAGTTGCTCCACGCCGCCAAACGCCTTCAATTCAACATGGAGGTGCGTTCGCTGGGAGAAGTCCTTCACAAAGGTATGCAACGCAGGGATCAGGCCGAGATCATCCAGCACGGCCGGGCGCAATTCGCGGGCGAAGCGGTGGACGATATCCACGGAATGTTCCACCAGCTTTTGGGTGCGGGCGATGTTGCGGTCCAGGCCGTTGGTGTTGACCGATGCCTCCTTGGCCAGCGACGCCAGCCGGACGTTGATGCCGGTCAGGGTCTGGGCGATGACATCGTGCAGCTCGCGGCTGATCTCGCGGCGTTCCTCCTCCTGCGTCGAGAGAATCTGGCGGGACAACTGCCGCAACTGTTCCTGCATGAGATCGGACTTCTCCAGCAACTGGGTGTAATGGCGTTCGCTTTTTTTAAGTGCCACTTCCACCGCCTTGCGCTGGGCAATCTCCAGGCTCAATTCCTGGTTCGAGAGGGCCAGCACTTCGATGCGGCTCTGCGCTTCGGCCGCCAATTGGCGTTCGGAAATGTCGTAAAAACAATTGATCGCGCCGGTGATTTCTCCGCGCTCATTTTTCAGCGGACGAATGTTCACGATGCAGGTCAGCTTCGTGCCGTTGGGCTGTTCGAGAATGACTTCTTTGTCCCGCGCCTCCGCCATTTTTCCGCTCAACACCGCGGCCATTGGACAACTTTCCGGCCGGATCAAAGTGCCATCCGGACGGTACAGCTTGAACGTACCGCAAAACCGCTCAGTGCCGGCCGGGTTGCGTCCCCAGAGTTCCACGGCCCGCTGGTTAAAATTTACAATCACCCCCGAGGCATCGCAGGCATAGACGGCCACCGGGCCTAATTCGAACAGGATGCGATAGCGTTCCTCGCTCGCGCGCAACCGGTTCTCCGCCGCCTTGCGTTCGGTGATGTCGCGGATGTTGCATTGGATGACGGCGTGGCCGTCTTCCTGATAGAGATTGGCCACCACTTCGACCTCCTGATGCCGGCCACGCCGGCTTTCGAGCGGCAGGTTCTCGTAACGGACTTCGTGCTTCCGCTTAAGTTTCCGGAACATCTCTTTGCTCGCGACTTCATCCTTGAGCAGGCCGATCTGAAAAAGCTCCTTGCCGACCAACTGGCCGTGCGAGTAGCCCAGCAGCGTGGTCATGAACGGATTGGCATCGGTGATTTTGCGGGTGGCGGGGTCGAGGATGAGGACGCCGTCATGCGCCGTTTCAAAGAGGCGGCGGTAGCGGATTTCACTCGCGCGAAACGCATCCACACTCTTCAGCCGGGCATCGGCCTCCGCGAGCGGGCGTTTTGGATTGGTTTTTAGCTTCATGGTTATGCCGGCAAAGAAAGATTCTGGGGAATCACCTTACGCTTGCGGACGATAGCCAATTTCCCGCGCGACCCGGCGCACGGACCTGGCCGATTCTACCACCAATCGGCGTGTGCTGGCGATTTCATTCTTGAAACCCGTGGTGCTGTTCCGGGCCTGCTGCTTCAACGAGAGCAGCCGGACATTGATGCCCAGCAGCGTCTGGGCAATTTCATCCTGCAGCTCCAGGCTGATTTTCTTGCGCTCGTTTTCCTGCACCACGATCACGCGATGCGTCAGTTGCCGCAGGCGCTTCTGCAGAGCGAGCGATTCTTCGAGCGCTTTCTGGTGGTGGTGCCCCCGTTCGGCGGAGGCGTCTTCCATGATCTTGCGGCGGACGACGCTCTGGGCCACCTGGCGGTTGGAAACGGCCAGCTCTTCCGTGCGCCGGCCCAGCGTGGCCGTCAGTTGGTTCAAATAAACCTTAGCCTGCCGGGCGATGCGATGCGTCTCCACAATCGGGATGAGGGCTTCGGCAAAAAAAATCTCCGCCTTCCGCATAAATCCGCTTTTACTGCCGGCCAGTTCCAGCTTGGCGACGGCCCGCTCGTGAATCCGCGCCAGACCCAGCGTTTCCAGACCGAGGGCGACCGCCTGCCGCCCCAGCCGCAAGGCCGGCTGTAATCCGTCGCGCGTGCCCGGCTGCAAATGTTTGCGCAAAGCCGCGAGATAGCGTTGGGACAACCGGGTTAGTTTTTGCTTCATATTTTCATGCTGGCGGCGGCCGGGCCCGGTCCGGAAACGGATGGCGGCCGAACTTTGCCCGCTGACTCAAAGCCAGCATCTGTTAATAACGTTGCGCTGTATATGGGGTGAACACCCCATGGACTACCGCCGATTCCTTTTTAGCCCAGAAGGTAGGGTTTCACCGTATGGAATTCGCCAGCGGATGCGACCATGCTGTGGGCTATGAAGAATCATACATTGCTCATCACGTTCCTCTCCACCGCAGCGTTCATGGTGGGCTGCGACAAGGAAAAAACCGCCTCCCAACAAATTGACCAGATCAAAACCGAAACCACGCAGGCCGCGTCCGACATGAAGGATTACACCTACGCGGAAAAGGCGGACTTCGTCAAATATATGCAGGGGCAGTTGACCACGCTCAACAGCGACTTGGACAAGCTCTCCGCCAAGATTGACAGTTCCAGCGACGCCGTCAAAGCCGAGGCCAAGCCCAAGCTGCAGGCCCTGCGCGACCAGGCTGCGAAGCTGAACCAACAACTGGCCGATGACGCCAACGCCACCGAATCCACCTGGGACGACGTGAAGGCCGGCACCAAAAAGGCCTATGCCTCGCTCGCCAGCAGTTTCGCCGACGCCCGCCAATGGGTAAGCGACAAAGTCGCGCCGTAACGGCCGACGTAACCATTCCTAGAACACAAAAGATTATGAATCCACTCTGCAAACGCCTTACGGTGCTGCTGTTTCTCGCCGTACTTGTGACCCTCGCCGGCCTAGGCTGCAACACGGCCAACGGCTTCGGCAAAGATATGTCCAACGCCGGCCAGGGAATTCAGAACGGCACCAAGTGAATCCCGCCGGGTCGTCCGGGTTCCTCCCGGGCGGCTCGGTCGGGTTATTGAACTGGCCGGCCTGCTTATGTATGCCCATGCGCTGCGGTCAGGTTAAACCGTCCGCGGCGATCTGGCTCTTGGTCACCGTTTGCCTGCTGCTGCCTGGTTGCGCGTGGCGAACCGGCAAACAGCCGCGCCAGGAAATCACGCCGCTTTACTCCGCGAGTTCGCCAGAGTTCCAGTCCTCGGCGGGCGCCTTGCTCGGGCCGGACTTTGTCGCCGGTAACTCCATTACGACGCTGGTGAATGGCGGGCAGATTTTTCCAACCATGCTCAGTGCCATCAGCGGGGCCAAGCATTCAATTGATTTTGAGGCCTACTGGCTCACGGACGGTCTGGTCGGGCGGGAATTCATCGCCGCCCTGGCGGAACGGGCCCGGGCCGGTGTGCCGGTCAATGTCATTCTCGACGCCCTGGGAACCATGAACATGGGTTTAGATAACCTGGCGCACCTGCGGGCGGCCGGGGCCGTGGTCGTGAAGTATCATTCCATCTTCTGGCTGGACCCGCGTCGTTACAACCATCGCACGCATCGCAAATTGTTGATCATTGATGGAAGCCTCGCCTTCATCGGCGGGGTGGACATTTCGGATGAATGGCTGGGGAACGCCGATTCGCCGCAGCATTGGCGCGACAACCATTACGCAGTCACCGGGCCGGTCGTGGCCCAGCTTCAGGCCATCTTCATGTCCAACTGGCTGAAAACCGGCGGCCGCCTGCTGCACGGGGACAATTATTTTCCGCCGCTGACCGGCACCGGGCCAGCCCTCGCGCAGGCGCTTCGCAGTTCGGAGGGCAACCCTAATCTGGATTTGATGTATCTCCTCGCCCTCGCGTCGGCGCAGAAAACCTTGCGCATCGAAAACCCGTATTTCCTACCCGATGCTCTCACCCGCAAGGAACTGACCGACGCCGCGCGGCGCGGCGTTAACGTGGAGGTCATTGTGCCCGGCAAATATATCAATGAGAAATTTCTCCGCGTCGCCTCCAAGGAGCATTGGCCGGAGCTGATCAAAGCCGGCGTAAAAATTTACGAGTACCAGCCGACGATGGTCCATGTGAAGCTCCTCGTGGTGGACAACGTGTTTGTCTCGGTTGGCTCGGGCAATTTTGACAACCGGTCCATCCAGTTGAACGACGAGGCCAATCTGGATGTGCTAAACCGCGATTTCGCCGCCGAGCAAACACGTTTGTTCGAGCTGGATAAAAAAAAATCCCGCGCCATGGCGCTGGAAACGAACCGCGGATTCCATCTCTTTGAACGCGTAGCAGATCTGGTGGCGCCGGAGCTTTGAAGGCGGCCCTTTCTGACCACTGAGGTCGGGTTACACCCCATGGTCATGGGGTAACTAACCGCATAAGGTTACTAAAGAATCCTTGGCAAACAAATCGCCATCCAAAGCGAAAGAAAAAACATGTTGTTATTATTAACCTCACCCATGCTGGGCAGCGCTCTCTACATCGGCGGCGGAGCGGGCCTGCTGCTCATCATCGTCGTTGTCGTTCTATTGCTGCGCTGACCCGGATCCGCAGCCCCTTTTGCCGTCATGTTGGCGGCGAATAAAAACCAAACACCTCCCAACCACACCAAACGTTATGACCACACTTGAAATCAAAGGCGACTGGAACATCACCAAAGGCAAACTGAAACAGAAGTGGGCTACGCTCACCGACAGCGATCTTCAGTTCGCCGAAGGAAAGTCGGACGAACTGATCGGCCGGATCCAAAAGCGTACGGGTGAAACCCGTGAAGCGGTGGAGCAGGCCGTCAAGGAATCCTGTTCTAATTGTGCCAGTAATTAGTCCGCCGGCTTGGAGCCATTCTGAAAATTGCATTAAGATAGGCTCTTAGGCCGGTCGAAGCCAGCCGCTCATTAACTTGGGCGGCTGATTCGATTTTTATGGACCTGGGTAAGGTCCCGCCTCTACGCCACCGGTAAGGCGGAAATCATTGGTAGGGTTACACCCCATGGCCGGAAGGCGGCTTATCCGTCAAACTAAGCCAGTGTTAACAAACAAACATAACTAAAACAATGAAATCAAACTACAAACTCGCCATCACCATGACCGCCGGTGCCATCCTGGCCGCCGGCACTTCGCTGCGCGCCGCGGATGTCAGCACCAACAGCGACGCCACCACCCCCTCCATGGCCGCCGCCACGGCCAACCACGACTCGGATACTACCCCGACTGAATATTACCGGGCCAATGAACTGTCCTTGGACGGGTTCGCCACCGGTTCCCTGGGCGGTTACAGCATTAACCACATCTCCAACAACCGGATTCGCCATAACACCCAGGGCGGCGCGGGCGCGGGCGTCAATTATTTCTTCACACGCTATGTCGGCCTCGGCGTCGATGCGTATTCAGAAAACACCAGCGGCGTGTTCATTGACAATGCGGAAGGTAATTTGATCCTGCGTCTGCCGCTGGGCGAGAGCATCGTTGCGCCCTATGTGTTCGGCGGCGGCGGCCATCAATTCGACGCGGCCAAGCTCTGGTTCGGCCAAGCGGGAGCAGGCATAGAATTCCGGTTCTGCCCGCACATCGGGATATTCGTGGATGCCCGCGCGGTGTTTCCCAACGAGACGAAATATTACGGTGTCGGCCGGGCCGGCCTGCGCTTCTCGTTCTAAAACAACTTGCCAAACTCACGCCGGCGGGCAACCGCCGGCGTTTTTTTTGTTCAACCCGCGCTTATCCGGTTGGTTTCCAAGCGAGATTCTGAGCATAGCCCAGCACTTCAGTGCTGGGTTTGCGGAAGAGAAATGATTAGTCCTGGAAGGACGGCAGAATCTTCTTTCGTCCCTGCGGGACTTGATCTTATGAGAGATCTGGTGCCCAGCGCTCAAGCGCTGGGCTATTTTCAAAAACGCAGCCGTTATCCAAGTTGGCAACCAACCGGATAAACGTGGTTCAACCCATTCGGTTCGTCATGGAGCCGGTGCCAAGGCGCAGCACCAAACATGGTTGATTCAGTTCAAACCAAGATGGACGGAGGTCGGAAATGACGGAAAAGCGCCGGGACAGCGAAGTTACTTGCCCCGATATTTAGAGGGGTTGCGAATCCGGTCGAGCCGTTCGGCTTCCAAATCGTTCAAGACCGTCTGCCGTTGCCGTTCCTTGGCGGCATTGGCAATGATCTGAGGCAGGGAACGGATTTGCTGGAGCAGTTGGGTGAGAGTCATTTGGTTTTGCGGGTTCAGGCGGATTTCACGGTGCAGACCGGCCGGTTTTTCAGCCGGCGGTAAATATACCGCAACGTCATCGACCCGCACCCCACGTGGGTAACGGCGGCGGAAAGGACATTGACGAGCCATGAAACTAATTCCATACCCCGAGCATCGTTCAACCCGCTGCCGCTGGCCATGGGGTCTAACCCTACCAAAAGCTGCCAGGAAAAATCGCGGCCATCACCCTCACATCGGGAACAGCAGGTCGAAGATGCGTTTGCCGCCGAAGACCCAGATCACCGCCGCCAGCGCGATGTAGGGTCCGTACGGCATCCGCGACGACCATTCGCTCCGGCGGGCCACGATGAGCACCACGCCCGCCACCGACCCGATCAGCGAACTCGCCAGCAGCGAAAAACACGCGCCCTGCCAGCCGAGGAACGCGCCGATGGCCGCCATGAATTTCACGTCGCCCAAGCCCATCGCCTCGCGCGGCAGCACCAGTTCAGAACACACCACGTCCATGTGCGGCTCCGTGTCCGGGTCGATCTTTTCGTCGTCCAGCTTGAGCGTTCCCGCGCGCAATGCCAGCCGCAACGTCACGTCGCGGTAACTGCGGTCGATCAGTTCCACCGTCCGCGCCCGCAGCACGATGGTGTCGGACTTCCGGTAAAAAATTTCTTCATAGGGAATTTCCTTGTCCGGCAGGCACAGGGCGGTTTCGGTGAAGACGATTTTGGTTTCGCCCGGCAGTTTGATCGTCTGCCGGCCGAACAATAGTTTTCCCAGCCGCAGCACCGCATAGACGATGCCCGCACCGACCGCGATGCCGATCAGACTACGCACCGTCCCCTGCTCCACCGATTTCGTATCGTGCAGCGCCGGCAGGAAGACGGAAATCAGCAGCCCCGCCGCCGCGCCGCCGTAGGTGATTTCATCCGGGATGATGAAGTGTTCAAAGTCGATGAACGTGGCCGTGATGAGCCCCGCGAGGAATAGGCAATCCACCGCCGCGACCCAGGGCGACGCGTGCCCGAACGCCAGCCAGCATACGAGGAACGCCAGGCCCGTGAGCAGTTCCACAATGAAGTAGCGCGGCGAGATGGGCGCGCCGCAGTTCCGGCAGCGGCCGCGCAGCACCAGCCACGTCAGCAGCGGGAGATTCAGGTAGAACGGGATGGCGTATTTGCAATGCGGGCAGTGCGACGGCGGCGAGACCACGCTCAAGTCCCGCGGCATCCGGTAGATGCAGACGTTCAGGAAACTGCCGACGATGCTGCCGAACGTGAAGAACACCAGCGACCAGAAATGAAACGGCACGACCGCCCAGTAATGCGGGTCGAACACGGCGTCAAACCCCATAAACGCTCCCTTCCACCGCGCGCCGCATCACGGCGACCGGCGCCGGCTGGCCCGTCCAAATCTCGAACGCCTTGGCCCCCTGCTGCACCAGCATACCGATGCCGTTGGCGGTCCGGCAGCCCGCTGCTTTCGCGGCGGCGAGCAATGGCGTCTCCGCCGGCTGATAAATCATGTCGTAAACGGCGCGCGCCTGCTTGAGGGAAAATTGTTGCTCATCCAGCGGTGAGGCATCAGTTGGCTTCAAACCCAGCGAGGTGGCGTTCAGCAGCAAATCAATTTCAAGCTTCGGATAGCCGACGGAAACCTGGACGGACGGAAATTGTTTTTTTATTTCACCGGCAATCTCCGCCGCCTTGTTCGCCGTGCGATTCACGAGGAAAAGTTCCGCGACGCCTTCCGCCGCCAGCTTCAGGGCCGCCGTGCGCCCGGCCCCGCCGGCGCCAAGCAGCAGGACTTTTGCGCCGGCCAGTTTTACAGCCAGATCGTCGCGCAAGGAATTGGCCAGGCCGTCGGCATCGGTGTTGTAACCGACTGCGCGGACGCCGCCTGCAGCCTCGGAAACAAACTTGATCGTGTTCACCGCGCCCCACGTTTTGGCCGAGACGGCCAGTTCATCCACCAGCCCGACCGCCAGCAGTTTGTGCGGCACGGTGAGGTTGAGTCCGGCGAAGCCCATGGCCCGCGCACCGGCAAGGGCGGCGGCGAGCTGCGCCGGGTCCACTTCCAAGGCGAGGTAGCGCCAGTTCAGTCCGAGCGCCGCAAAGGCCGCGTTGTGCATGGCCGGCGAGGCGGAATGCCGGACGGGCGCGCCTAGCACCGCGCACAGGCGCGTGGCGGCGTTGATGGGGGCGGGCAAGGCTTGCGGCACGCGCAATATATATGCCGCCACGCCGCGACTTCAAAGCGCAAAGTCCGGGTTTTGCCGGAGGCACACAAAGTGCTACGTTTTTAAACAATTTGTCTATGCGCTCAAAATATCTGGTGGAGGAGGTCCGGCGAACCGTCCGAACCCTGGCCGTGTCCCTATTTATTGCGGGGGCATCCACTTTTCCCGCCCGCGCCCTCACGTTCAACCTCACCTATGATCCGAGCGTGACCAACCTTGGCACGCTCGCCCAAGTGCAATTGGCCGTGGGCACCGCCGCGCAGGTGCTCCAAACCCTTTACACCAATCCCATTACCATCAACATCACCGTCTATTCCGCCAATGCCGGGCCATTCGGCTACATCGGCCTGGGCGAGAGCCAGACGGAATTCACGTACAATCCGACGACGTTCAAATATCCCCAGCTCACCAATGCCCTGCGTGCGGCGCGCACGACCGCCGCCGACTCGAACGCCGTCGCCAGCCTGCCCCCGACGGACCCGACCGGCGGAACCCTCCCGTGGCTGGTGGCCCGCGCGCAAGCCAAGGCCTTGGGCATATTAGGCTTGTCGCCGACGGATCCGGGCGCCGATGGGGAGATTGGGTTTGCGACGGATGAATCCTACACCTACAGTCCCACCAACCGGGCCGTGCCCGGAGTGTTTGACCTGATTGGCGTGGCCGAACACGAGCTCACCGAGGCCATGGGCCGCACCACCTTCGACCTCACCGGCTATTATGTCATCTACGACCTCTTCCGTTTCACCAATTCCGGCGCGCGTAGCTTCAATCTCAACGACACCGGCGTTTATTTCTCCATAAACAATGGGGTGACGGCCTTGAAACCGTTCAACCCCAACAACGGCGGGGACATTCAGGACTGGGATTCCGGCATCACGCAGGATGCCTACGATGCGTCTGTTTATGACAGCACCGAATCGTTGCTTACCGCCGCCGATCTGACCTCGGTGGACATCGTGGGCTACAAGCTGAATTTTATTCCGCCCCGGCTGAAGGTCCGGCTGCCCGGCGACGGTTCCTGCCAGTTGAATTTCACCAACGTCACCGGCCTGGATTTCAGCATTCTCGCCAGCACGAACCTCACCCTCTCCACCACCAACTGGACGGTGCTCGGGCCGCCCACCGAAAATTCCCTCGGCCAATATCAGTTCACCGACCCGGCTCCCGGCGCGACTCGTTACTATCGCGTCCGGTTGAACTGACGCCGATCCCGGACCACGCCAACCGGCGGCACGTTTGCCGGCAGCGACGACCGTCGAACTAGTGAAACCGACTGGTAAAAGTCCTTGCAAACCGCTGGAGCAGGCAGAGAATTCAAAAAAACCACCTAAATGGGCCACGTACCTGATGGGCAATCCTAATTGAAATGAAACCAGCAATAACCGTCGTTTGGGGAACCGTGGGGTTGCTCGCCTTGGGCGTCGTTTTGTGGATTGTCCTGCACCGGTACATCTCACGCCAGACCTTGCCTGCCGCCACGGAACAAGTCATCACCAAAGTCATCACCCACTCGCCAGCGGTGCCGCTGGATTTGTCGGCTTACTGCGAAAATGGCAATGGGGTATACGGCCCGCGCGGTTCGCAAACTTTTGACCAAGTTCCATTAAAATTGACGGGATGCTGCTGCTTTGGGGCGCCAACAACGCGAGAAATGGATCGGCCTTTCCGGAAGAATTGCTCGGCATCAACGTGAATCGCAAGTTTGAAACGCTTTATGTTTACCAGGCCACGTTCTACGGCGCGCCCGAACAGGCACCGGTTTACAATCTGGCGTTCCGCTATGAAGACGGTTCCTCGTCAACCAATCCGATCCTGTACGGCCTGGATGTGCTGGATTTTTATATCAACAAAGGCCCAGCCGAGCTCGGTCCCATCGGCCCAAGATCGAAGCTGGTATGGCTGGGCCAGCTACCCGGCGGGGAAAAACCACAACCGTTGCGTTTCTTTACGACCGCCGTGAAAAACCCGGAACCGACACGCACGGTCGCGACCATAGATTTGTATTCCTGCAAGACCACCGCGGCGGCCTGCATCCAGGCGATGACGACCGGCCCATCGGGCTTGATGCCCTGACCAAAGGCGAACGTCAAAACAAAATTCCTCCCGCGTTTCGTGCCGGGTTAGAGTCCGGCGCGCCGGTTTTACAGACATCTCCAACTGGGTTACATCGTTTCGTTGCGGACATGCTACAAACCCGTTACCCAGCCGCGAAATACGAACCGATTATTTTGCAGTTTCATTGAAAAGCGGCGGAGGGCTGCCGCACTCCAAGACGCTTCGCGGACATGATGGCCATAAAATTCGCGCCAGCGTCCTGGGTGCGCCAGCCCTCTGGCGCTTTGTCGCGCTTAATTTAAAATACCCTTCCATTCTGGAAGGAACCACATCACCTTCTACACCATCTGCGTTTCCACCGATGACAAACGTCAAATCCTTAATATCTATTGCTCACTAATCATCCACATTTCGACAGACCGTTGTTCGCGCGTGAAAGTCAGCCCCAATTGTGACGAAAGGTTCTTAAGCACTTTGTTGGTGAGTTCTTCGCGCCGGTTTCCCATCTTCAAATAATTTGAGTCTGGATAATATGCCCATTCAAACAAATTGGAATATTGTGAATCTGTTTGAGCTTCATCGACAATATAAGTGTTAAGTTGTTCGCCAACCGTCCCGAGAAGTCGCTGGAGATTACCAGAACCGGTTCCACCACCTCTTACATTTTGTTTCTCTGAGTAAATTTGCACCTTCGTTTGCCGAACTGGAATCTTGGCGCCTCCATTTGCTACGATTACGCTGCGATTAACAGTCCGTTTTTCGAAATGGATTTTGCGTCTAGTGGATTTGAAAATTATCGGTTCCAAAGCCGCCAACAAAGCTTCGCGATTGGCATAATCACGTATTGTCCAGTCTCCGGGGAGATTTAGATTGAGCAGGTTTTGGGGACCTTCAAATTCGTACCGCCAGAATCCCAAAGGATCATCCAGGATTTGTTCTAATGAGTGCTGTTTAAATCCAAATCCGCATTCAAATTGTTGAAGCTGTCCATTTTTATTTTGTTTAAAAACAAAAGTATCTGGCCCCGCTGGAATAGCTTTCGCCTGGCTCTGCAATGTTTTTTCGGTGCGATAATACTCCAGTCTTTCGTCAATAAATGGCGGGGCAATATACCGCAATACTTCACCGGCCTTCAATTGATAGGCGGTCTCAAAGCGACTTTGCCAAATTCCCCTATCAAAATGGAAGCTCCAAAGAGCCGCGGATGTACTTGCCGCCAATAAAACACCCATGCCGACCACAATCGCCGTTTTCATTTTCGTCCACGCCATAATTTTCAAGGCTCCTTTCACCAGGGTTAAAGTTGAAGTTCCTGCCGCCGCCCCTTTCGCCACTGCGACGGCAGAAATTTTGAGCGCCAGACCCGCCGGTGCGGCCGACACGGAGTTGGCGGAGATCGCCCCAGCCAGCATGGCCGCCGTGGAACTGACGCCGCGTTTCGTGAAAAACTTTTGCAGCTTTTCCAGCGCCCGGTTCACGCGCATCCGGGCGTTGTCTTCGCCCGTGCCCAGCGCCGCGCCCACCTCCGCAAAATTCTTGTTCTCAAAAAAGCGCAGCACGAGGGCGTCGTGATCTTTCCGGCCCAGCGTCGCCAGGGCGCCGTCCAGCAGCGGGGCAATCTGCGTCCAGGCATCAGCTTCCGGTTCGTTCAAAAGAGATTGCATATGCGCCTCCTGTTCCCGCTGCTGGCGGCGGCGTTGTTTCCGCAGGGCTTCGGCCCCGACATAACGCGCCGTGCGGCACAGCCAGCCGGGAAAAATGATGTTATCGCCGATGGAATCCGCCTTCCGGGCCAGAATGATGAACACCGCCTGGGCGACCTCCTCGGCCAGATGCGGGTCGCGCACCTGCCGGACGGCCACGGAATAGACCAGATTGACATGGCGGGACACCAGCGCGGCAAAGGCGGTTTCAGATTTGGCTGCCGTGTATTCCCGCAGCAACGTCAGGTCGTCATTCATGATCTCAGGGATATATGGCCGACGCCGCCAAAAGCGAACAGATTATTTTAGGATTTTATTGAAAAGCGGCGGAGGGCTGCCGCACTCCACGACGCTTCGCGCCCAAGATGACCTTAATACTCGCGCCAGCGTCCTGGAGTGCGCCAGCCCTCTGGCGCTTTGGCCGAACGCCCAATCCGTGACTGGCGATGGCTACTTCACTTTTTCGACGACGAGCATTTCGATTGGCATGTTCGTGGGAACCAGTTCTAGGCCAAGTTGGTCGAGGACCGCTTGTTTTAATGCTTCTTTTGCAGATTCACCTTCCTGCCACCGCCATTTCAAATCAAAGTCATATTTGTTCGTATTTCCATTACCATCAAGAACCGGAATTCCCAATTGTCCTTCACAGAAACTAGCCAACCCGGAAACTTCTCCAAATCGAACCGTATATTCCCCGAAATACTGGGCGATGTGCTCGTCCATAGAATTGGAATTTGCCACGCTGGGTTTCAAACCCGGCGCATTTGGTTTTTTGGTCGCGAGAACCAAAACATTGGTTTCAATGGTTTCACGCCTTGCGACGATGCCAAATCTTTTCATTATAGCTTGTTGCAGGGTTTCATTTGCATTTGGCAGCGTATTAACATAATCATACTTCCCCGTCGGCCATGGCGTTAAACAAACCGTCCGATTCGGACCCCAAAAATTATATGCGTCATAAACCATTGTTTCGACCGTAACATCAATTCCAATCCGCTTTACGTCGTGACCATCACTCATTCCTATCGAGGTGGAGAGCGGAAACTTTGTCGGCAGAATCTTCAACGATGGAGGCAAGTGCGCCAATAGGTTGTAATCCGGATCTTGTACCCGCCATGGATAGTTTTGATACTCCTGAATTTCGTTGATTGTGATTTCTGTCGTTCCCGCTGCGAGCAGCACGCCCACGCCAACCACAATTGCCGTTTTCGCTTGTGTCCATGCCATAATCTTCAATGCTCCTTTGACCAGGGTTAAGGTTGAAGTTCCTGCCGTTGCCCCTTTGGCCACTGCGACGGCAGAAATTTTGAGCGCCAAGCCCGCCGGCGCGGCTGACACAGAGTTGGCAGAGATCGCCCCGGTGAGCATGGCCGCCGTGGAACTGACACCGCGCTGCGCAAACAATTTCCGCAGCTTTTCCAAGGCCCGGTTGACCCGTTTCTGCGCGGTTTCTTCATTCAGCTTCAGGGCCTGGCCGATTTCGGACGCGGATTTGTTTTCAAAATAGCGCAGGGCCAGCACGGCGCGGTCGGTGTCGCCCAGCGACGCCATCGCCTCGTCCAGCAGCGGCGCGAGTTGTTCCCAGACCACGGACGGGGATTCATTCACGGGTGATAACATACTGGCCTCCTGTTCGCGTTGGGACCGGCGGATGGCGGTGCGGATTTGGGCGTTGGCCGCGTAACGGGTGGCTTTGAGCAGCCAGCCGGTCAAAATCTCATGCCGGGACAACCGCCAGGCCTTGCGCGCCAGAATGATGAACACCGCCTGGGTCACATCCTCGGCCAGTTGCGCGTCGCGCACCTGCCGCCGGGCGGCGGAATAAACCAGGCCGACATGCCGCTCCACCAGCGCGGCAAAGGCCGTTTCGGATTCCGTCCGGGCGTATTCCTGCAACAAAACGTTGTCATCCATCGTCACCATTCACCCATAAACGCCCGCAAAACGCAAAACCGGACATTAAATTTATAATTATTATTGTGCCCGTGTGCGGGCAGGGCGGCTGCGGTCCATAGCCGCGCAAACCATCGCCAACGCCGAGGAGAAATCGGTCAAGGGTCAAAAAAACTAAATGCTATTGCGCACAGCTCCCGGATTATACTAAATTAACTTCACTATGATAAAGTTCTCGGTTGTGCTGGGCGTAGCTATTCTCTTCGGGTTTGAATCGCGTGGGGAAATGTATTTTGTCAACACCACGAACGATACCATCACACGGGGAAGCCTGCGTGGGGCCATTATTAATGCCAATGCCCGGGGAAAAAATAATACGATTGTTCTGACCCAAAACCGCTACGTTCTCACGCTAACCGGAGCTGACGAAAATGCTGGCTACACTGGCGATTTGGATGTCACGAATGGCAATTTGACCATTTTGGGATTTTCGCATTCTCACGGTTCATATGTAACCATTGACGCGACTGGTTTGGGCGACCGGGTTTTTAAAATATCCCCGCGCGCGCATTTGACGCTGGAAAACATTGTTATCACTGGTGGCAGCGCCCCCAACTATCCGTTTGCCATTTCCGCGGATGGAGAGAATGGCGGCGGCATTTACAATGCGGGCACCCTGACCTTGGATCATTGCCTGGTCATCGACAATTCCAGCGGTGGTGGTTATCTCGGTGAGGTAGTCGCCGGCTCCGGTGGTGATGGTGGGGGCATTTATAATCTGGGTTCTTTTTCGGCCAGTAGTTGCACGATCAGCAATAACCTGTGCGGTACGGGTGCCAACGGCGGTTCGAATCTGAATCCGTTCCAAGGCGATAACGGTGGGTCGGGCGGCCATGGCGGCGGCATATTCAACGGCGGCAGAATGGTTATGACTGACTGCGATATTTTAAGTAATACCGGTGGTGCGGGCGGTCTTGGCGGTACGGCTGACAATGGGGGAGCTGGGGGCAACGGCGGCAGCGGCGGAGGTATTTGTAACACCAATCAATTGGCTTTGAATTACTGCATCGTTGCGGAAAACACCGATGGCGCGGGAGGCTCTGGCGGCGATAGCGATTTTCAAGGCAATGGCGGCAATGGGGGCGCCGGTGGCAATGGCGGAGGCATCGTAAATCTCGCCAGCGGTGCGAACATCACACTTTTTAACAGCTTGATTGCCTGGAACTCTTTTGGCAGTGGCGGCGATGGCGGTGCCGGCGGCAACTTTTATAGTAACCAGCCTCCCGGTCTGGTTGGTACTCCCGGTTCAACCGGTTCCGGCTCCGATCTATTGGGCGCATTCGCTTCGCTCGGATACAATCTGGTCCGTGAGGCCGATGGCAGCAGCGGTCTGGTCAACGGTGTCAAACACGATGTGGTCGGCACTATCGCTGCGCCCGCCAATGCAGCCAAGTTCAAGTTTTTAAGGCATTTCTGAAGATTTACCCGCGCAGCGTCAAGTAAATGAGCCCGCATGAAAAGCAATTTCCTATCAGTAATTCAATGAATATAAACTTTAAGCAAATGAGTAGGATGGCCTTATATCTTGTTTTTATCATGCTGGCCTTTAGTCATAAGGCTTGGCCACAGGGAATTGTTTCCTCGCCACCTTCACATGATTTTTCAATATCTTTCAACAATCCATCGCCAAGCAGCATTTACACGCCGAATGGCCAGGCTGACATTTCAAACAATGTCTTCATAATTAGCATTGGTCTTGGAACGACAGCCGCCACCGACGGCTGGATTACATCCATGGCGACGAATGGTTCTTTAACACCTATTTTCCCGCTTGTGATGCAAGCAAGTAAATGAGGGTTTTCCGGGTTGCCCGTCGTTGCCTCTGGTGTGTTGTTCATGCCCCTACATATACGCGCATTGTCCTTTATTTGCAAGCGTTATTTCGCATCAACGGGTAACTGTCGGCAAGAAAATCTGTGCGGGCTTGTGTTGGTGTGCGGATTCTGTGCGGCGCTAAAACTAAGACAAAAACTGTGCGGTAAAATCCGCGCTGGGCGGCTACCGCAATACCCGCAGCAACCGCTTCGGGTGAACCGGATGCACCGGCGAAAGATCGGCTTCGTTGAAGGCCAGCAGCAAGGCGTCTTCGTCAATGTCCAGCAGATGCTTGTCGGAAGTCACCAGCAGGGGAATTTCCGCCAGCGACGTTTCGGCCAGAATCAGGCCGTCGTTAAATTCGTCTTCGGGCAGCAGGCGCTGCCGGAGCAGGCCGCGCACGAATTGCTCGCCAATGGCCTCCGCCGCCGAATCCAGATCAAAGGGACGGATGCCCCATTCCTTCAAGTGGGTTAATGCCGTCCGCGCCAGTTCCCGTTCCGCTGCGCTGTCGCCGTCCGTGAAAATGACGTGCAATTCGTGAACCGCCGTGGGCGGCAAAACCAAGGCGTAACCTTTGCGCTGGAAAATCTCCCGGAAATCGTGGGCGAAGTCTTTATCGGCGGCGAGATCGAAGACGATGTTAGCGTCGAGCGAGAGTTGCTTCTTTTGCGCCGCCATAGATCATCGTCATTGCCTTGTTGAAATGCTCCCTGCGCTGTTCGGTGGTGAGCTTGTTGGCCAACTTGCGGGCTTTGGCGGCCAGACGGCTGCCGGGGGTTTCTTCCGGGTAGTCGAGCTTCTTTGGCGCGGTGCGTTGCGGCTGTCTCATAACTGGCTAAATCTCCCGCTTCCCGAAGGTGTTGTCAATAGAATGGTGGACAAATCACCGGCGCAACCCGGTGTCCACGACGACCACTGCTTTTAGTGGCAGGATTGCGTCGTTATGGAAAACGCAGAACAAAAAACAGCACCGGCGAGCGGGGATGCAAATTTCCTCGACGAAAAACAACTTTTAACACGAATCCCGATTTCACGCCGCACGGCGTTCAACTGGATTGAAGCTGGAAAACTGCCCTGCGTAAAAATTGGCCGAAGGAAATTATTTCATTGGCCGTCAGTCGAGGCCGCACTTTTGCGCCAGCAACGCGGCGGTGTCCAATGAAACCCACGTTCAACGAAGCCATCGGCGACCGCTGGCTCTGCGCATGGCAAACCGCGCCCGGCGGCGTGTGGGTGCAAACCCGCTCGCCGCAGTTCGCCCGGAAGCTCTCGCGCCGTTCGGACGGCAACTTGGTTGCGTGGGGCGTGGCTGGTGGGTTTTTACGAACCTATGCTTTTGGTCATGGCTTGGCCTGGGCGCGGCGTTTGATTGACCGTTACCAGTCCGCCGAAGTGGTCACTAATGCGCGGATAAACTCGCCAGCAAGTCCGGCACGCCGCCGTGTGGTTCAAGTCGGATGAACACGCTCGCCGACATCACCGCCCTGGTTTCCTTCGGCTTGGACATTCGCCGCCCCGGTTTGCTGGAAACGCGCACGACCGGTGAAGTCTTGCATGGCATTGCGTCCGGTGCGTGGCGCGAGTCTGTTGCCCGTGTCCGTGAATTGTCCGCCAATTCACCGGAACAAAATGCGGCCAAGCTGGCGCTGCCGTTTTGCACATTCGCGGGCGTGTTCACTCGCCGGTCAAATTCGGGGCTGGCGCAACACTCCGGCCAAGTCGGGATTGATCTTGATGGACTGGGTGAAGCTGGCGCGGTTGCCGTGTTGCAGGCTGCCGTCGCTGACGCATTTTGTCTCGCCGCGTTTCGTTCTACTCGCGGCGAAGGCGTGCGGCTAATTTTCAGAATCCCGCCTTGCTCGCTAGAGAATCACACCGCCGCTTTTGAGCAAGTCGCCGAACACGTCCGCAACACCTACGGACGCGACGCCGACGAATCCGGCAAAGATGTTTGCCGCGCCAGTTTCGTCAGCTTTGACCGTGGCTTGTGGTTCAATGCCGCTGCTAAAATTCTGCCATTGATTCTACCGGATGACACACAGCGATTCAGAGAAAGAAACTCGCTGTGTGTCACGCCTTACTCTGGGCAGTTGGCTTTGCCTTGCTGGAACTGGCTTGGACGGCACTTTGCCAGCACCGCGCCCGTGTCCGGCAACGCGGTGAAAACGCACGGCTCTTTGCTCGATCTGGGCAAGGCTGTCGCGTTGCACGCCTCACGCATCCGGGAACCGTTGACACCGCGAATTATTGACTCGGCTTTTGAATCATGGCTGGACGAACACCGCCGACAGGGTTTGATGCTGCGATGTTCGCCGGATGACTACCGCGTCGAATTTGTTGCTAGCGTCAAAGGTTGCGAGCGCAAGCCGTGGTTCAAGTCCGCCGCTGAAAAATGGATTCGTTGGACTCGGCACGGTGAATTTCCGCGCGCTGGTTTGCCTCACGAAAAGATTTTGTTTGCCGTCCGGCGGCATTGCGCCGAATTCGGCAGCCCGGAATTTTTCATCGGCGTGCGCGACGCGGCGCTTGTGGCAGGCATCAGCAAGGAAACCGCCGGGCGATTGCTCCGCAAACTGTGCGCGGACGGACAACTTGAAAAAAACGGCGAACGGCGGCAACTCCGTCACGCGCAAGACTACCGGCTTAAAATATGAAAACACCCAAACCACCAGTGATCCGCCCCGGCCAGCGCAAACCCTACGTCAAAGCCGCACGCCAGCAAATTGACCAGCGGCGCGGCTCCGTCGCCCGGATGCTACACGCCGGGAAAACCAAGACGCAAATCCACCGCGCCATCCGCCAGCAATTCAACGTCGAATGGCGGCAGTGTGACCGCGACATTTCATGGCTCTCGCGCCCGCGCACGTTGGCGACTCTGAAAACAAGTGAGAAACAGGCGGATGCACATGACGTGGCTGTGTGTGCGTCGGCATCGCCCTTTGAAGACGCTGCTAAAACGCTGATTCTCTGCGAACTGACCCCTTCGACAATACTCGAAGATGACTGGAAAGAACAATCAACATGACTCGCACGCGCACGCACGTTTGGGGTAAGAAAACCCCTCATCGTTCCGCCATAATAAAGCTGAACAAAAGCTGTGAAGCACCGAAAAAACCGTGACCGGCCACAGAACCGCCACTTGCGACCGTGGAAAAAAGGCGACCCGAACATCCCCAAAAGTCCGGGCCGGCCACGCACGCGCGACCTGCTGCGCGAGATCGGATGCTACCTCATGGAACACCCGGAAAGTTTGGAGGATTATTTCGGCCAGCGTATTGCAGGGAAAAAGCGCATTCACCGCCTTTTGGACATTATGAGCAAACGCCATACCGTCCAGCTTTGCTGTATGCTTTGGGGCAAACCATTTTGAATGACAATCCCAGTTCAGAGTTCGCTTTCGGGTTTCAATCGGGTTTTGTCGAAAGAAAGCTCGTCACAATCTCGTTAAGATCACAATTTCATGGCTCGCACGCGCACGCGCATTTGGGGTGTAATACCCCCCCTTCGTCCCGGCGCAATAAACCACGAAATAACTATGACAGTCAATAGAACCGGCATTTTTGACCGTGGATAAAAGTGACACGAATTAAATCCCGTCAGACTCACAATCACATGGCTCACGCGCCCGCGCGCATTTGGACTCGGAAAATCTCGTGAAAATCTCGTGATTCGTCCCTCGTTTTGCAGTCGTTTTTGTGACGGCTGCCCGCCGCTAAAACTTGCCTTGCCGGATGCCGTTTGATTCAATCGAATGCGACGGTAAAAAAACAGGCCAGAAATCATCCAATAATCAATTTGCGGCTCCGGCTGCTGTCCACAACAAAACGCGAAATTTGTAAGCACAGGACACGGTTCGAGGCACGCCCAAGCCGGGCGTGTCCGAAAGCGTTTCTGTGTAGGCATTCGCGTGCCTGTTGTGGGACGTGAGTAAGGCACGCCTTTTTCATTGGTAGCAGCGGGGACGTGATGGGAATCAAAGTCCATGAAAATCAAAATCCTCGTCCTCGCGTTGCTGACGCTGATAACTCTGCCTATCGCGGGGTTGGCTGACCCATTTTATTACCCTTATTATTTCTCGTTTGGGACAATCACGGGATACGCCGGGCCTGCTGGGTATGTGAACATCCCCACCACGATCAATAACATGACAGTCACCAGCATCGGGAACTCTGCATTTTTTGATTGCACACAAATTTCTAGTGTTACGATTCCCAACACAGTTACCAACATTGGTGAGGGGGCGTTCTATGGTTGCACCAGCATGAACGGCGTTACGATTGGCAGCGGCGTCGCCAGCATGGGGGAAGAGCCGTTTGAAGATTGCACAAGTCTATTTCTGATCACTGTGGATGCTGCGAACACTAATTACAGTGCTGTGGCCAATGTTTTGTTCAATAAAAGCCAAACCACGCTTGTTGAATATCCGGGCGGTATCAGTGGAAGCTATACGATTCCCAACAGCGTTACCAACATAGGGTCACAGGCGTTCGGCTACTGTTTGAGGCTAACCGGCGTCACGATTCCCGGTAGTGTCGCCAGCATCGGGGACTACGCGTTCGAGTCCACCGGCCTGACGAGCGTCACGATTTTCAATGGCGTTGCAAATATCGGGCAGGCTGCATTCGGTTTCTGTCACGGCCTGACCAGTGTCGTGCTTCCCACCAGTGTCACCAGTATCGGTAACTTTGCATTTGATGGTTGCACGAACTTGACCAGCGTCACGGTTCCCAACGGTGTTACCTCCATTGGGGCACAGGCGTTCGCTTATTGTCCCCTGACCAGCGTAGTAATCCCCACCAGTGTCACCGTTATCGGACAAACGGCATTTTTTAACTGCGGCCTGACCAACGTCACGATTCCCAACACTGTCATCAGCATCGGATACGAGGCGTTCGAGAACTGTCCCAACCTGACCAGCGTCACGATTCCCCAAAGCGCTACAAGCGTTACGAGTCTCGGAGGCTATGCGTTTTCTGGTTGCACCAATTTGACAGGAATCTATTTCAAAGGTAACGCTCCCATACCTGATCCCTTCAATGATCCGACTGTGTTCAGCGGAGACATCAAAGCGACCGTTTATTATTTGCCGGGGACAACGGGCTGGGGACAGGTGTTTGACGGACTTCCGACCAAGCTGTGGAATCCGCAGGTTCAGACCAAGAGTGCCACGTTCGGCGTGCGAACGAACCAGTTTGGGTTCACCATCACCGGCACCAGCAATCTTGTCATCGTGGTGGAAACCTGCACGAGTCTGGCCAATCCCGCTTGGACTCCAGTGGGAACCAACACGCTCAACACGTTCATCGGCACCAACGGCACGTCCTATTTCAGCGATCAACATTGGGCAAATTATCCCGGTCGCTTTTACCGCCTCCGCTCGCCGTGAGGCTGGTGGAATGTGGCTGGCCGACAGTTCACAAATTATGAAAACCAAACTCATCATCGGGCTGGCCGGACTGCTCGCGGCCATGTTTGTTTCTGGTTGCACGACCTCATCGGGAATTGTTCCAATGGGGCAAAACACCTATATGATTTCCAGAACGCAGTGGGGTTTTACTGGCCCGGCTCCCATTGTTGCGGCTTCTATCAAGGACGCGGATGCCTACTGCAAAAAACAGGGCAAAGTGCTACTCGTGACGAAAACCGTTGAAATCAATATCAAATTCGGCTCCGAACCAGCGGCGGAAGTCTATTTCAAAGCTCTCGACCCAGGCGACCCTCTTTTGAAAAACCCGCCACCAATCGAAGCCATCACGAAATAGTGAATGCGCCTGCCTACGTTGCCGCCGTCGTCCTTCTTGTTACTGTCAATCGCTGTCATGGACATTCGCAAGCCAAAGCCATAAACCTGTCATAATTAAAAATATGAAAACCGAATCCGCGTATCGAATCACCGTTATCGTGTTACTGGTCGGAATCCTCGCCGTTCAAAGTGCCGTTCTCATCCGAATCCAAAAACCTGTCACCTTGGCAGACTTGCGAAAGAATGGGCTGACACAAGAGCAACGAACCGCGTTGCTTTTGAAGATTCCAATGGCGCGAGTAAATGGAAGCGTTGACGTTGATGTTCAAAATTCAAGTTTGGACGTTGATGTTGCTGGCCAGCCTATTCAAGTCGAAATTGTTCGTTAATCAAATTTCGGTCGCCATCAATCATCGCAAAGCAATTCTCCGGGCGCGGAATCATAAGGGCAAAATCCCCGGAGCCGGGCGGCGGGTCAATTTGGAGCGCAGCCGGATGAGGCGAGCAATAGATTGACGCGACGACCGGCGACACATCATCACGCCCCTGATTCACGCGCACGACATCACGCGACTGCGGACATTCGGGCGGTTGATCGCGGGAAATTGGTTGGCGGCATACGCGTGAATGACGTGGCACCAGAGTTGGCAACAAAGTGCGCAACAAAGTTGGCATCATGCGTGGCATCGAACGCAACACCGGACGCCGCATCTGGGTTGGCGTCAAAGTGCGCACCGAACGCAACAAGTGACGCAACTTTTACGCCGCACTGCGCGTTGCACAGAATCCTTAATCGGTTAAGGGGTTCGGCTTCTACTCCATTTTATTGGTTGCTCTGTAATTTGCGGATGCTGATTCAGTGGATGGAACCCGGCAGAAACATGGCGCGCTTTGCGGCTGCAATGGCAACAACATGGTGAACATTATGGCCAACTGTTGCTGACGGCTTGAGAACTCATTTCGCCGCCTGAATCAGCCTTGCGCGCCGGTGTGAAATTCCCGTCGGTTACGCCCAAAATCCCCCACGTCATTTTGTGTAAAGATTACACGCTGCGCCCGTCCTGCTCCGGGTAGAATCTTCAATTGCGATGAATAGGAGATCGGACGTATGAACAGTGATGATGATTTTCAGAGTGCCATCCGCACGCCGCCAGCCAGCGCGGACATTCGGAACGCTGGCACTTGTGCTGAACAAAACCAAACACGGGCAGGCGAGGCTGGCTTCATTGACCAAAAGCAATTGCTGGCACGGTTGCCAATCTCGCGCCGCACATTGTTCAACTGGCGCACGACCGGCAAAATTCCCTGCGTGCGGCTGGGCGGTCGTCGCATCTTGTTTCACTGGCCGTCAGTCGAGGCCGCGCTGCTACGTCACCAATGCGGCGGGCAGTTGTAAGCAATGCGACGTTGGACAAAACTAACCCAGGCAGATGCAATCACCCTTTTGCCCGGCGGTGTTGACGAGCTTTCGTTTGGTCTGTTTTAAGTCAAGGCGCTGGCGGGTCTTGCGAACCGCATCAAGGGTGGGGCCAGACGCCGGCGCAACGCAGTGAAGAAAATCGGCTAATGCTTGGTCTGTAAAACAACAGAATTGCAGTCCAATTTCACGGGGGTCGCCGATCCAGTGTTCCATCAGGAGGCATTCCAACGGTGTCCGATCCTTTGACAGTTTGTATGGCAAGGCGCGTTTCTCCAATTCCCGCCCAAGACGCTTGAAAAAATCCTGATCGTTGTCATCAACCGCCATTTGCACGGCACTTTTTATTAACGGCATAACTTCGGGACTATTCAGCGTGCGGTAGTAGCTGGATTTGATGAGTCGCAAAACGGCGTCTTTGATTTTCCTGTCGCTCCAACATTCACCCGCTTTCAAAAGTTCGGTGATGAAGTCATCATATTGGTCTGAAATTGAGGGGCTGAATTTGCGTTGCGCTTCAAGGAACTGACGTATTGGCACATCCTTTGCGATTTCCAATTCCTCGTGCGCCCGCTTCCAAGATTCTGTCACGGACTTGGCAATGTCGCACCATTCGTCATCACCAAGATTTTGAATATCGAAAAGGATGTTCGCCGGAATCTGAATCAGAAAATGTTTCGGGCTGTCTTTGGGGGTGAACGGAACTTTAATTAAAGGCACGTTTTCCAGTTTCATAACAGATTTCACTCGATGGCGACATTCAAAGGAATGGCATTTTTCGCAGACTTCGGCGGCATGACGTTGAACCATTTTTCCGCCTCGGCTTTTGTCGCCAGCCCCTTGTAGTGCGCGTGAATCATCGCGGGTGAGTTGCCGGCCAGTGCGGCGGTCAAATTCTCGTTGGCGTGCAACGCGAAATGGTAGGTGCAAAAGGCGTGCCTCAACCCGTTGCGCCGCGCCGGGATTCCCAATTCGTCGCGCAGATCGCCAAACAGGTCGTGAAAACCGTCCAACGTGCCAGCCCAGACATTGCCGTCACTGCCGCAGAATGATTCCAGCCATTGCGCCAGCGCGGGACAGATTTCCACAAGGCGGCGCTGTCTCGTTTTGGCTTTGCCCGCCGTGATTTCAATATGCCCCGGCACGCGCCAAACGTCCGCCCAGGTCAGACGCACAATTTCCTGCAATCTCAATCCCGCCAATCCGCCCAGCGTAATAACCGGAAACAGGCTGCGGAACCCGGCTCGCTGGCTGGCGGTGTCGAGTAGGATGCGCAGCTCCTTGGGCGTGTAAAACTCCACGTCGCCGAAATCCTCCACTTCTTTGGCCATGCCGTCGGCTATCAGCAGGCGGTGATTCGCAGTCAGGTAGTCGCGCTCGACGCACCATTTAAGGAACATCTTCACCGCGTTCCGCCGGCCGTTCCGCGTCCGGGCCGAGACTTCGCCGTGTCCGTTGACGTAGGCGGTCAGGTGTTCCCGGTTCAAATCGCAAACCGCATGGCCGGGGAAGGTCTTCGCAAATTCACGCAGCCACATGGCGATGATGTAATGCCAGCCGGACGACAGTTGCGGACGTTTGCCGTCTTTTGCGACGGTCTTTAATTTCCGGCTTTCGATGAACTGCTCAATGGCTGTGGTCAGATCCACCCGCTTGATCATGGCCACGGTGGAGAGGAAGCCGACCACGGCCTCGCCCAGCGTGTGCCCGTTGAGTTTCCGGGCGGCCTCGGCGTATTCGCTGGCGACGGCCATGAGGGACACGCGCCGTCCGGTGTCCCGATAAAGGCCGTCCAGACGTTCGAGTGCGGCCAACGCATCGTTGGCCTGCCCGGCGGTCAAGGCGGCGGCTTGCGAGCCGTTGGCGATGTCACGCACCAAGTTGTCGGCGGCGTCTTTGGCCTCGGAATAGGTGCCGTAGCTGGCCATGCGGCGCTTGCCGCCCACATAAGCGGCAACCCGGTAGAAGGGATAGTTTTTGCTCTTGCCGTAGATTTTGGCCTCGGCTTTGCGATGACGGATGATGACCGGGAATCTCATGGACTTGGCCCCGGATTCGGGCGGTTTCTGTGCGCTATCTGTGCGGCTAGATAAATCGGCCTTGTTTCTGCAACCGGCTGAAACTTCATTTTCGCCTGTATTTACCGCAGTATTAAAATGGTCGGGGCGGGGAGATTTGAACTCCCGACCTCTTGCACCCCAAACAAACACGATGATAGTTGGAATTCCAGGATTTGGAAATTATCCACCTTATGTGAGTTATTCGGTTAGTGAAAGTTTGCAGCTTACTGACAGTCAAGCGTCCAGCATTTGGGCAGGTCTGTGGTATGTTCAGTTTAATTATCCAACCGGCACAGCCATAGGCGCAATCGATCCAGTTCCAGAGCCGACGACGCTCGCTTTGTTTGCGGGCGGTTTTATTGCATTGTTTGAGTCCAAGCGCCGTTTTTTACCCGCGCAGCGTCAATTAAATGAGCCCGAATGAAAAGCAATTTCCTATCAGTAACCGGGCACACTCCGGTGGTTGACAAAACGGGCTTGTCGCCGGGGTGGGCGGCGTTACAGTTGCAGCCGCCATGAAAACGTTTTCGGCCCCGGCTGGGTCGCGAACGAGCTGCGGTGGGGCGTAGTCTTTGACAATAGCCCAGAGCTTTAGCTCTGGGATTTATCGAGCGCATACCGCAAAGTCCCTGACGGGACTCGCACACTGCCGGACCATATACCCAGTCATAAATGACATGGCTATTTTCGGATAATGTCGCCCGTACGGAGCTCGATCCATTTGCATTACTGGTTTTACAGAGAATCAAGTCCTACATACTCCGCCGCCTACGCACCAGTCCTCCAGATGAACCCGGCAAGATTTTCCCACCGGCTTTTTGGGGTCTCCGGCCATGGTTTTACCCGGATTTGGGGGCGGATCAGTTAGTTTTAGAAGATTTTGAACGATTTTGGCAATAATTCTTCAGGTTTTGGTCGTTCCGATAACTATCGGCGTCATTTCTTTAGTTATCGGCGTCACGGAAAAGGTTATCTCCGTCATCAAAAAGGGTTCTTCGACGTTCGTAATGGGTAATCAGCCATAATAGGGAACCTCTAACTTGCCCGCGACGAAGTAGAGCATGGCGGTCTGATACTCCGTGGAGCGATAACCACGCGCCTTGCGCTTGGTCGCCG
>Ga0302274_10000322_pt1 | contig 50283 bp, 48 predicted proteins | sample III_Bog_N2_1_FD_198755 | JGI IMG/M metagenome (GOLD analysis project Ga0302274, IMG submission 198755) | Peat permafrost microbial communities from Stordalen Mire near Abisko, Sweden - III_Bog_N2_1 | ecosystem: Environmental > Terrestrial > Soil > Wetlands > Peat | place: Sweden: Abisko...
CACTCGGTGCTGGCGTACCGGAGGTCTGCGCGGGCAGGCCCGGCGCGAGGAGAACCAAAGATGCCAGCGATAATCCGAAAGCAATCCATCCGCGTCTGCTGAGCATCGTAATATTCCGTTTCCGCAAGCGGCCCTGGATACCGCCGACTATCGCGCCCCAGGCTGATTTTACCATCCCTTAGAGAACGCTGGAGGCCCTTATTTCTTGCGCGGAAGTAACCCAAGACATCTTGCAGACTCTGCTTTTACAGGGATTTGGCCCTTTCTTGATAGGAAGAGAGCGTAAAATGCGGAAGGAGGTTTTCGCCTTGCGCGCTACCTTGGGACTCCTGCCGAGTGAATCGTGTTTCTGCGCAGTTTTTCTGCTTCTTCTTTTTATCTTGCCGGGTGTCGTTGCCCAAGCTCAGGTTTGCCAAACCTCTTCCGACATGGATTCATCGACCCGGTCCGCCCTTGAAACTGCAGCCAAGCGCTATTTCGATATGTCGGCCAAAGACGACAGCGCCGGACTCAAGCAAAATTCGATACCCTCGGTGGCCGCAAATTTTGCCGGAATCGAAAATGCCCTAAAGGAGAATCAACCAGCCCTGACCGGCGGCCAAGCTACGGTCCGCCCGGTTTTTCTGCTCACCGCCGACGGCACTGAACCGCTGGCCCGCGCTGAATTTCTGTGCGGAGTTTTTGGCCGCAACGGCCAGACAAAGGACAGCGCCGAGTTCGTGCTCCCCAATCTGCCGCCGGGAAAGTATGCAGTCACCATTCTCGACGTGACGGGTGGGAAGATACCGATAACTTTGACCTTCGTGCTGCAGGACATCGGGAGTGAGTGGAAACTCGCGGGCTTCATCGCCGCATCCGCGCAAGCGGCGGGACACGACGCCGCATGGTTTTTGCAGCGAGCCCGAGACTTCAAAGCGAAATCACAAATTCACAATGCATGGCTTTACGATCGCGAGGCCATCGCACTCTCCGCGCCGGTTGATTTCATGAGCACATTGGCCAGCGACAAGCTCTACGAGGATGCGCAATCCATGCAGCCCGTTGACATTCCCGCCAATGGAAACACATTGGAACTCAGCGCAGGGGGCAAGACCTACCACGTGACGCAGATCTTTCCGCTCGCAGTCGGCAGCGATCTCGATGTAGTGGTGAAGTACCAAGCGGCGGATGTTTCCGACAGCTCGCGTACTTTCCAGGAAAACAGCAACGTCATCAAAGCGCTGGTCGCGAAATATCCGGAGCTGCGGGAGGCGTTCGCGGGAGTGGTGGCGCGGGCTGTCGACCCCTCCGGCCGCGACTACGGAACTCTGCTGCCTATGAAAGATGTTAAGTAGCCCCTCGCATTGGAGATAACCTAAATCCCGCGAAAGACTTACTTCATCCGATTTCGGTATAAGCTTCCATCCACCTGCTGCACCATGGCCGCGATATTCAGCGGAGCCTGCAGGAACGCCGCGACTTCTTCCGCTACCGGTTTCGGTTCGCGTAATACGCGGTGATAATGCACGCGCAGCATTCGCATGTTTTCATTTGCCGCTACCCACTTATTCATCTCGAGCAAGTGCCGCTGAAAGGCCTCTTCGAAGGCGTAGTTCTGGGCGCTGGAAGCTGCGACGGAATCCGCGTTGCCGCGACGCCGCAGCATTTCGTCCTGCGATTTCAGAACTTCCGGCAACGGACGCTGCATAAACACGATGCGATACTCGTGCCCCATGGGCAGGGAGAGAACGAGCTGCGAGATCACTTTCACAACTTTGCCTTCGGACTCCGCAATCACGCTGGGATCTTTGGGCAACTGTTTGATGCGCTCCCATTCGAGATATCCCTTGGGATTGTCGGTGTCCGGTTTGCGCTCGCCGTCCGATAAAACCGGTAAGCCTCCCGCCTCCAGCATCTGCATCATGAGTGAAGTGCCGGAACGCGGCAGCCCAGAAACAATGGTGATCATCCATCCCTTTCTAAATTAAAAGTTGCGGAGACGAATTCCGCAGTCCCGCGCATTGGAAACTGGAACTTGCGATCTTACATGACTAACGACTAACGGTGCGATATGAGCGGCGGAGGCGTCCTGGCACCGGTCCAGAAGAGGGCCATGTTACCCTTGAATTCAAGGCGATTCCTGCTTCTATCACCGTTTCTGTAGGGTTTCTGTCATGCGGTTTCGATGCGAAGGGAAGATATGGTGCCCGTGCCGAAATTTGTCGTGGACTCTCTGCTGAGCTCTCCGACGATCACGATTCGGGACACCTACTGCTCGGGCGGAGTCCGGCAGCGGGGTGCCGAAGAGTATGCCAGGACAACTCAATTGGTATTTCCCTATCGCGGGGTCTACGTGCGGCATCTTGGAAGTGATCAGGCCGTAGCCGAGGCGAACCAAGTGATGTTTTTCAACGCCAATGAGGGCTACCGGGTTAGCCATCCCGTGGCGGGCGGTGACGCGAATCTGACGGTAGTCATCCACGAATCGCTTTTACGCGAGATGGCACCTGTTGCTTATTTGCGCGAGGGCGCAACGTTTGCATTTCGGCAGCAGCGCTTGAGGATCGACGCCCGCGCGCAGGCGCTAGTGGCTCTTCTACGGCACAGCCTGCGGCAGAAAATCGCAGAACCTTTGGAAGCCGAGAGCCTGGCCTTGACCCTGGTACAGCGATCGTTAGGACCGCGCACCACGCACGCCGCAGGCGCCAGTATCGGACGGCAGCGATTGGTGGACAGGATTAAATTGGTGTTGGCGAGCGATCTGGCGCGGCGCTGGACGTTGACCGAGATCGCTTCCGAGGTTCGCGGGTCGCCGGTTTATCTGACACAGGTTTTCCAACAGGTGGAAGGCCAACCTCTGTATCGCTACCAGTTGCGGCTGCGGCTGGCGCGGGCGCTGGACCTTCTGGCGGAATATGACGACCTGACTGCGCTCAGCTTGGAACTCGGCTTCTCCAGCCATAGCCATTTCAGCGCGGCGTTCCGCGAGGCTTACGGGCGTTCACCATCCGAATTCCGACGGTCGGCACTGCGTCGTTAGCCCTCAGAACCGCGTCATACCCAATCCTCGTACCCCTGTCATACCCAATCCTCGTACCCTCCGGCAAAATCGCTAAAGATTCCGACAGCGTCTGTCTGCCGTTGCGTGGCCTACTGTTCCTACCCGTACTTCGGGTATTGGAGAAGAAGTCATGGCTCAGAAAACTTGTGCGGCTTGCGACTGCAAGCTGGATGCGAATCCCATAGCTGTGAAAATTGGGGGCAAAACGGTCGAGGTCTGTTGCGATGAGTGCGCGCAGAAATTGAGGGAAGCGCACGCTTCGGCGCGAGCGGCGAGGAGGGGCTGAAGAGGGACGCAACAAGATCATTTGCGGATGCGGCGTGGTTTGCGAGAGCAACGAGCCGTATCCGATAACACATTTTCCCGCAGCTGACACTGCGTGAGATTGAGCGGTCTCGGTTGGGCTGACACCCATACCGAGACCTGACCAAGGAGAACCCCGATGAAGAAGTTCCTATGGTTGTCGTGTATCTTATCATCGCTTTCGGCAGCAACCTTCGGCGTAACCCTCTATCCTGCTGGCGTCAAAACGGTTGCCGCGTGTGCTTTTGCCACCAAACCGCTCGAGCGAATTGTCACTCCTCTTTCGTATCCCGGGGACTGGAAGATTATCGTCGCTTGCACCAATGGCGAGTGGCAGGAGATGACTCGCCACTTCGACGCGACTTCGTCGCGATCGGCATTTACCATCCGCGATGCCCGTGTGACGGTGATTAACGGTGGCATCTTCCGCGAGACAATCTACGCTGGCCCCGAGCATACGCTGAGACATGAACTCGGTCACATCGTTTGCAATTCAAAAAGCGAGGACGTTGCCGACTACTTCGCCGGCACTGGTGCCTGCCCTGGAGGGATTGCGTCGCGCGGACGCTAGCAATATCCCAGGATGGAGAGTACGTGGCGCGGATCTGCCAGGGGAAATGCATTGGTCCCCTGGCATCGCGGACAGACTTCGTCGACATTAGTCGAGTACATTGGAGGGACGAGCAGATCCGGTCGTGAAGCGATGGTGGGGCGCAACAGGCGCGCGGTTTCAGCGAAGGTTACAGGGCTTTGCGGCTTGCGGTGTTCCCGCCAGATGGGTTCGATTTCTTCAGGGGTGACAAATTCCAGAAGCCTGAGGAAGTCTTGAGCATACTTCGGGGCAATGGGTTTACCTTCCATCACATCCCAGTTGAGACGGGCATGGCGAGCAACCAGGTCTTGCAGGGAGACGATCGGGAAGGAGAGGGTGGCGATCTCGCGCGGCAAAATGCGATCCATCTCTCGACCGTAAGCGCGGAAGACGTCGATTCGGACTTCGGTTTCTGGGTCAACCGCCTGCAGAATGTTCTTCGCTGGAGGATCGAAGGGATGGACGTGGCGCAGAAGAAATGCCTGGCCGAGGCTCGCAGGAATGGATTCAAATGATCGCGTTATGAAGTCGATGTCGTGAAGGGGACGGAGCCGGGGCTCGCCTCCACGAAGCCGGATGTGGACTTCGATGGCAAAACCGCCGGTCAGGGCCCAGCGAGAAATATCGTGATTGGACAAGTTACGAAGCGTCTTGGCGACGCGGGCGCAGTCCGAGTCTTTTAGAAATAATTCTAGTGGCATCTTTCTCACCTCCAGTCCGGAAAGTTATTTTTCGACCGTCTTAATATCCAGACTTCTCCACAGATACCAGCAGGCAATCGAGCGGTAGGGTGCCCAAGGTTTCGCGATCTTCTGCATTACATCGGGCTTTGGCCACTTCCGTTTCTTGTAGTGCTTCTTGATGGCCGCCTGCACGCCGTAATCTCCGACGGGGAGAATGTCTGGACGGCGCAGGGTGAACATGAGGAACATGTGGGCAGTCCAGACGCCGATGCCTTTGACTTGCGTGAGGTGGGCGATGACTTCTTCTTCCGACATTTCCGACATGCGCTCAAACTCCAGCAATCCGGCAGCAGTCTTCTCCGAGAGATCGCGAAGATACGAAGTCTTTTGCCGCGACAATCCGATAGCGCGCATCTGAGCGTCGGATAGTTTCAGGATTCCCGCGGGCGTGAGCGGATCGCCAGCCTGCGCCGTGAAGCGGTCAAAGATGGTGGCAGCGGCCTTGCCGTTCAGCTGCTGATAGAGGATCGATTCGGCCAAGGTATGAAAGTTGGGATCGCCAAACTGCATCTTGCAGGGTCCGACGCGCTCGATAATTGCTGCCAGGACGGGATCGGATCTCTTGAGGTGGGTGACGGCTTTGCGCATGGCCCCTCCTGAATGGCGAAAAAAGAAAATGATTTTAGCACGGAAGGCGAACAAAGAGCGAATTCTGTTGTCCGATCGCCAAGAAGCAACTACGAGGGAAAGTGGAAGTGAACGTCGTGCCGGGAGGCAACGGGAGTGCCGTCGAGAGTGGCTGGCTGGTAGTGCCAGCGGCGCAGCGTGGCTTCGATCTTCTCGTCGATGCCGTGGCCGATGGCCTGCACGATCTTGGTTTCAACGACGGCGCCATTCGAATCAATCGTCACCTCAATGACGACATCCCCAACCAGGTCGTGCGGCAGGTCGGAGCGGTCGACGGGAGGATCGGGATAGACGGTTGGATAGGCTACGTGGACTTCATGTCCAGTGACGGGGCCGTCGATCAGGGTTCCAAGAGGAGATCCGGCGTGCGCGTCGTGATCGCCGGGTTGAGCGTCAGCCAAAACTTGCTCAGGAGCTGGAGCGGGCTTGGGGGGTTCGGCGTGGGGGCGCTGACGCGGTTTTTCCGGCTGGTTCGGGTAAAGAAGTTTAGCTGTGTCGGGCGGAAGTGGAGCGCTCTCTGGAGCAATGTAGATCAGTCGGTAAGACTGAGGCCCGTTTCCGTGGGCGAGCCATTCCGGAGCGGCGTCGAAGACCCTCGGATTGTGAAAGACGATGACCGCGAGCAGCGCGAGGTGCGCGGTGACCGATCCCGCTACAGCGCGATACCGGCGCAGCAGTGACGGTGCGTGGGTGGCCAAAACCGGTGGCTGTGGATCGGGAAGCACGTCACTCTGTAGTTTACTGGATCGACGTAGCAAACCAGCAAAGTTTTTTGCACGAAGGATCGATAGGAAGAGTCGACTTCGGGGCGGGTAGCCCAGAGTAGTTTCTAAGATAGCAGTGGCGTGACCGAAGCCACGCCCTTTCAGATCAGAAGGTTTAGGCGCCCGCTTGCTGCTCGGCCATATCTCCAATTACAGGGAGTTTGAACATTTGGCCCTGATAAGCCTTGAGCACCAGAACGAGCCAAATAATAAAGCCGACGAGGCTGATGAGCGGCCACAAAAGCAATGTTGCCCATCCGAGAAAGGGGATATGGCCGATGATGGCCAATCCGATCCAGAGCACGGTCCAGGCCACGGCGAAGAAGAGGCATTGGAAAGCGTGAAAACGGATGAAGCGCTTCTTGTTGAAGGGCTCGAGCACCAGAAAGATTATGGCGGGAATAATGGTCACATAAGCGAGCGCGCCAGCCACGTTATCGGTGAGTCCGGCGTTGGCGGGTGCGACGGCGATGGTTCCAGGGACGGTAGCGCCGGCACACTTTGGACAGGTTGTTCCATCGGCAAGCTGCGCTCCACAAGTTGGACAAAACGCCATCGGGGCCCTCCTACCAGTTGACAGGCAAGGTATCAGAACCTTCAAGGCCGTGCAATGACTTTAGCGGGGGATTCGAGGGCGTTGCATCGAGCAAGACTTTGTGGCGGGAAAGGTATCTTTGAGAGCGATTAGTTTTTCTAATCGATATGTGAATAAGTATCGTTTTTGATAACCGCTGCCTTCTGCTATATTGCCCCGATTCCCCTGGACCTGAAGTCGATTGGGGACAGGAATGCCGGAGTGGACTGAGTCTCGTCGATATGGGACGCATCACCCTGCTTTTCTTAAAACGGTTATGGCTGCCGACGCTGGTCTTCAGCGCGTTCTGCCTGCTTTGTGTTGCGGTTTACATGAGGATTGAGGGCTTGGGCGCGATCGATGCGTTCTTTTGGATCTTCCATCCGCATTCGATCGACTACCATTCGGTGCGGAGTGCCGCGAAGCTGTTTTCGATTTTTGTCTATGTGGGAGTCTTTGCTTTTCAGGTGTGGATTGCGGAGCGGGTGCTGGTAACGATCTTCAACCGTCAGGGTTTGGAGGCCTGGAAATCGATGGTGAACGACGCCAATATCGCGAAGCTGAAAGACCATTTCATCATTTGCGGATATGGACAGGTGGGACGGACGGTGGTCGACCAACTCAGCCGGCTGGAGATTCCGTTCGTGTTAATCGAAACGAACGAGGGACTTTGCCGGGAACTGCTGAACGATGGACTGCTGGTGATCCAGGGAGACGCGAAGCGTCATGATGTATTGCTCCAGGCGGGGATTCAACGGGCGCGCGGGATTTGTATTGTGATCGACAGCGACGCGGACAACTTGTACATCACGGTGACGGCGAGGTCGCTGAATCCGAAGGCGAAAATTATTACGCGGGCGGGTCAACAACGCTATGCCAATGCCATCCGGAATTCGGGTGCGGATGAGGTCATCATTCCGGAATATGAAGGCGGCCTGATGACGGGGCGGATGATCCAGAAGTACTATCCCGCGCAGGGAAGTTTGGAGTAGAAGCCGGTTAAAGCGCGCGCACTAAAAAACCCTCTCGACGATCCGAGAGGGTTTGCGATCTGGTGGGAGAAATCTTATGCGGCACGCACGACGTTGCCTGCCTGAAAGCCCTTGGGGCCTTTGAGCAAATCGAACTCGACGGTTTCGCCTTCATTCAGCGAGCGGTAGCCGTTCTCCTGTATGGCCGAGAAATGCACGAAGACATCCTCGCCGGTGGAGCGCTGGATAAACCCGTATCCCTTCGCCCCGTTGAACCACTTCACAGTGCCCTTCTCTCTCACAAAAACTCCTTTCGCCTCGCGCTAAGAATTATTCTTCCTTCGCTTTTCTGTTTGTCTTGCGGCGTTTGCCGTTCTTGATATCGATATCCGATATCGAGGGAGGACCTACGGTGCAAGACACCCCCTCAAAATGATGGAAGAATTTTTTTACTGGTGTCGCCGCGCCGGAACCATACTTCGCCAACAGAAACGGCTCCTCTGGATTTCGTCGAACGGTTACCCGCGACAAAATACTGTGGAGCCGCGACAACGAGGGCGCAATATCGCACTGCCAGACACAGAGACATCGCTTCGGATCATCGCCAAACCTTACCGGGCCAGCGAAGCACCAGATAATAGCAGGAAGATTCCAGTTGGCAAGTGCGAAGTTTAAGAAAGTTGAGTGCAGTTGGGTGAAGACATGGAAAGTCCAAAGCGCCCGACCCGCGTGTGGCACGGGCTCAACGTTTTGAACGGCGCGGGTGTCGAAGTCCAGGCCAGAACCTTGGTACCCATGCTTCACCCGTTTTGCGGGGGAATCCTGTAAGTATTTGATAGGATTTGAGAAACCGTGTCTTCTATCACACCGATCGAACTTTCGGACAAGAAAGGCGCCGCCGAATTGCGTGCCGCTCCCGTGGAGGGTCTGGTAGTCTCGGCGCTGCGCTACATGCTGCGGACAGAGGTCCATACCTTCGCTTTTTCTGTAGCCGCCAACGCGATTCTGTCGTTTTTCCCCTTCCTGCTGGTCTTGATGACGCTGATCCGTTACGTGTTCCATTCGAAGGTGATGTACTCCGTTGTCGAAAATCTTCTGCGCGATTATCTCCCTACCGGACAGGAATTCGTCATTCGCAACCTGAACGCGCTGGTCACCGCGCACCGCCAGGCGCAGGTCTTCTCGCTCCTGATGCTGCTGATCACTTCCACGGGAATCTTTATGCCGCTCGAGGTGGCGCTCAACCGGGTCTGGGGATTCGCGAGTAACCGTTCCTATCTTAGAAATCAACTGATCTCGCTCGGCCTAGTGTTTGCGTGCGGATCGCTGGCCCTGCTGTCGGTGGGGTTGACGGCCGGCAACGTTGCCATTGTAAAGAGCGCGCTCCACGGCTATGGCGCGTGGTACATCTCGCTAGTGGATTTCCTCACGATGAAGATTTTTGCCATAGGCGCGAGCATCGCCATTTTCTTTCTCGTCTACTGGCTTTTGCCGAACGGGAAGGTGTCAGCACAAAGAGTTCTGCCCGCGGCGATCCTGATGGGGTTGCTCTCGGAGGCACTAAAGTATGTTTACTTCTTCGCGCTTCCCCGGTTGAACTTCGCGGAGGTTTACGGGCCCTTCGCAATTTCTGTCAGCCTCATGTTCTGGGCTTTTCTTTCTGGAATGCTGTTGCTGACGGGAGCCCACATGTCGGCCAGAAGGGCCTCGTTGAGCTAGCGCAGGGCTGACGTCGAAAGAGCTCGCGGAATCTAACGCGGCTGGGGAAAAATCTCCGAGGTGCGACCTGCCCCGCGCAATCCGGCCACGCTCGATATTTTTCCTACTCCACCGTCTCTTTGAAGTTCACAACCGGCACGGCTGGCGTCGACGCCGTAATTGTGAACGGGCCGGCGGTCGGACCCGTCGTGTAATTCGCCGTCGCGGTCCCGTCCGGAGCCGTAAGCACCGGGTTGGTGACGAAAATCCCGCCCGCCCCGTTATCGGTGAAGGTCACAGTCGCTCTCGGCACGGCATACCCTTTGGAATCCGTGACTTTCACTACCAGTGGATCCGCCAGGGGTGTCTTCGGTGGCGTCGTCTGCTTGTTGCCGTCGGTCAAAGTCATGTGCGCCGGTGCTCCTGCGACCGCCGTCTCGGAAAACAGCGCGTTGGTAAAGCCGGTACTGCCGCAGGTGATGGAAGCGACGCGAGGCTTGCGCGGAAGCTGATAGGTAAACTTCGCCGTTCCTGTGGCGTCGGTGATCTGCGTTGCGCTGGGAGAAAAAAGGCCGCCTGCGCCTGCATCTTTGCAGGTCACGGCCACGCCAGCCAGCGGGCCTGAGACATACGCGTCCGTCGCCACAACACTCAGGGGCGTTGGCAAAACCGCGCTTTCTGTACCAATCTGACCGTTGCCGGTGGTCGCCGTCAACGCTGGTAGAAGTCCATAGACGGCCAGAGCGGAAGTTCCTCCAATGTAGACCTTTCCGTTCGAAATCGTCGGAGTCACAAAGCGCACTACCGGAATCAGCTTATCCCGCAGTTGCTCTGCCTGAAAGCTGTCGTAGAACTCGTTGGCCAAGTTGGCTGGATCAAAGGCAAACAACGCCGCATTCGTATGCCGGATTGCCCAAAGAATCCCGTTGCTGGCGCCATTTGCGGTAATCGAAGTCGAAGCGGGGCCGGCTCCGCCAAAGGCGACTTTCGTTTGCGAGGCTGGCTCCGTGGTCAACATCCCGTTGACGAGAGGGAATTGCTTAATGTAGTCGAGATCACCAGCCACATAAACGCTGCTGTTGAAGTACGAAGGCACGCCCGATAGTTCACTGACCACCGCTCGGGGGATTGACTGAATGACGTTGTCCGTATCCGGGTCAAATTGCCCCTCATTGTCTCGGTTGATGAGATACAACGTCCCCTGTTTTCCTCCCGCTATTAGTTCGTGCGGGTACAATCCGGGCTGATCGGGCAGAACCAGGGCACCCGCCGACCCAAGATCCAGATCCTGCGTTGAAAGCTGCTTCTGGTTATAAGGCGTGAAGTAATCGATTACGCCGAAGTTATTGTCGGTCCACCTCATTTTCAAAACGGAATCCCCGAAATCGTTGCCGCCTTGCGGCCCGTCGTAGGTTCCGTTCGCGGTGACTACGTAGATGTTTCCGCCCTCGTCCGCTGCCGGACCGCTTCCTCCCTGCCAGATCGAAGCGCGCATCCCATCAGGAGTCACAAGGAAGGCGGCCTCCTGCGCCAGCGTCTGCGCGTTGTAGGCGAGGAGCCAGCCGTTGTAGGCGTACTCATCGCAGCCATTCCCGCCGAACCCTACATACACGACCCCGTTCTGCAGAAGCAGCGCGGGACGCTGCATCTGATAGGTTGGGTTAAAGGTGCCGGAACCATTGCTGGACGGTGCGGTCGCCGTAATCGTCACCGGACCGCCGAGGCGTTCATTGCCCGATCTAATATCTAAGGCGTGCAACGCGAAATTTCGTACCTGATTCTGTCCCGATCCGGTCACCGTCTTAGCCACAATGTAGAGAGTCGTCTTGGCCGGGTCAATGACGCCGGCGCCCATGATGCCAATCTCGGTGTAGTGCGTGCCCGTGCACCCAAAATCCGAGACCGGATCGCTGCTTCCTCCGTCATTCAAACTCACCGACCACAGCGGGGAGGCATTCTTTCCCTGCGTGCTATCCGCATCGAATGCGTAAACCGTGTTGTGCTGAGTCGCGACGTAAACCACATTGTGCATCAGTCCATCATTCATTAGCACACGGCTGGCATACAGCGGCTGTCCGACGATGGTTCCATCTACGCTCTGCGTAAAAAGCTTTCCGAAACTATTTACATTGACGTTCGCGGGAGTCAGCAGCGTTTCGTTCGGATTCAGGCCCGACCGTGCGTTGTCGTTGTGCTGGGTGAGGACATCATTCTGACTCCGGGCGGTACCCAGCCCGATGCAGGCGACGACAACCACCGCAACCGTCAGAGAACGTAACCGGCGAAATCGAAACTCCGCCAAACTCTTAATATCGATCGTAACTGTTTTGCGGAAGTTTCTCACACCAGAAAAGGGTCGGTCGGTCATGGATTCCTTCACCACCTGAAAATAGAAGCCGGCGCTCGCAACAATCGTGCAGCGATGCAAAACAAGCCATCCATGCCAACGACTGGCAAACTAAGGGAACGTTTCAGCTTTTGGGGGGAGGAAAAACGGAATGACAACAACCGTCATTTTTCCACAGGGGATGCCGTTCCGCAATCACCAAATCAGGATTCTTTGATTTTTTGGGGGACCGCAGAATTTGGACGGTAACGGCGAAAAGCGGTGACCAACGGGCCATTTGCTCTTACCGGCGCTAGTTGCTGGCAGAGCTTCGGGGCAGTTTCCAACGGGTTGCCGACTTCGGAAAAGTCTTCTCTACAAGGCCGAATACTTTGACGGGCCGCACGCGAAAAATGGGTTCGCCCATGCTCCGCGGGTCCATTTTATATTTCTTCTTGTAGGCCGCGGCCACGCGTTGTAGTTCGGTGGCATCGGACAGTACCGCCGCATCTCCCTCGACAATCACTGCCTCTTCGCCGTCGTCATTGGTGACCGTGCAGGCGGGATTGGCCGCGAGATTTTGTCCTTTGCGAGACTTACGCGCGGTCGAAAAGAAGAATGCGTCGTCCAGCCAGACTCCCCAGACTGGCATCACATGCGGACGTTTCCCCGTAGCGTGCATAGTGGCCAGCCAGAAGGTATGGCACTTCATCTTCTCGGCAACCCACTTCCACGGCAGCAGCCCTTTACCCGCTCGCGGGCCCAGAATTCCGTACCCCGGGGCAACCGGACGATCCGCGGCAGGCGACAACTTCGTCTTTGTTTTTGTCTTGGCGGAATGGCGTGCACTCACTCGTTTTGTAGAACGCGCAGCCATTAAGAACCTCCTGCAAGGGTAGGGACAGATGACTTGCCGATCCAAGGCGAACGTGGCCGGGCTCGTGCTAAACGGATTAGCGCTTCAACTCTCGCACCGCTCGATAAGCCTGGTCAATCGCGCAATCGGTGTATGCGTACGCACCCGCGTCGGCATTCGCGATGGCCAGCCGCCCATACGGCCGTCGAGCCACTTCGCACGGAGTTTCCGTCCCCTCTAACCAGAACTTGTCGAACAACGAATTGTATTCATAAGCATATCCATGAGGCCACCGGTTCACGGTGATGGCAAGGATGTCACGGGCCGGCTCGAATCCACCAGGCCCCACGATGCGGGCCAGTTGCTCGCGAATATTTCGCTCATACGTTTCAAACTCGGTCATATACAACTCGATGCGCCCCATCTTATGTTGCTCGCGCGCCGGAAGCCCAGGATGGCAGGCCGCTTTCATCATGTGCACCACAATCGGGTCCTCCGGCTTCTTCGAGCATTCATATCCGCCGATGCTTACCGGGAGATCGAGATTCACGCCGGTGTGGTACATGCCCGGCGCATAGATCGAGCTCGCTCCCAGCTTTTGAAACGCCTTCCAGTTGCGCACGAGGACGTTGGTATAGAGGAGCGGAACCTTCTGGGCCGAGGCAAGCGCTTCTTTCTGAACGCCCGGAAGTTCTTCCGCGATGTAGGGAATCACCACGTGCCAGCAGGCAAGAATGCAATTCGTGGCACGCACTGTCTTGAGCTTGTCTTCTGTTGAATAGGTAACTTCCACATCTTTCGCGAGCGGCGGACTTCCGCGGTGCTTCACCTTGACTACCGTGCTATTCAGCCGTATGCGCACCTTCGCGGACGGCTCGTCGAGGCGCGAGTAATCGGCCTTCGCCAGCACTACGTCGTCCACCGAGTTTCCGGGAATTGCGCCCGGAATTAATTTGCGCACCAGCAGCCGCGCGATCGAAGCGTTGCCGTCGGGAAAGTGGAAGAAATATTTCTCCGCCTCATCATCGCGAATGCAGTCCCGGTTCATGCCCTGGCCTGGTTTGGGATCAAGATTGAGTCCGTCAAATCCGGGCAGGTCCAGTCCCCAGGCATCCTGTGCCGAGACTGCATCGATACCCACTCCAAAGAGCCCGTGGGGATAGGCCTGGAACAATTTCACGAGTTGGTCGCTGGCGCCAACCGTATCCGTCAGATATTTTGCGTAGGGAATCCTTGCCAGCCGCGCCTTCTTTTCGTCGGAACCGAGGCCAGGAAAATAATCTTTTCGTTCGGTAAGCAAGCGCTGGAAATCTTGCTTCGCTTTGTCAGACAGAGGAGCTTCTCTAAAGAATTCTCGCAGACCTTTTTCACCCGCCTCATCGCTCAAGCCACTCTCGTCTCCACCGCGATGCATTGGATTGGCAACAAGTCTGTCCGCTCCAAATGTTTCTTTGTCAAAAAAAATGCGCGGCTTGAGCCCGTATGACCTGTACAAATTCTTGCTGACGTACTTCGGATAGGACTGGACATAGATACCCAGTTCTTCGATCAGTCCCTTGGCCACCGCGCTATAGGGAGACGGGCTTTCGATCGAATAGGTGCCACCAAATCCCAGAATCGTGCGTCCAGCTTGTTGGCTCGCTGGTGAGCTCTGGGGATGAAACTCGTTGCGCTTGGCGTGGCCACCGAAATCATCGTGGTTATCCAGAATCAGAATGCGTGCCTGTTCGCCCGCGGACTTGCGAAAAAAATGGGCGGCGGCTAATCCACTGATGCCGCCGCCGACAATCACCAGATCGTAGGTTTCGCCTGTGTCCACGGCCTTCGGCGCATGCTCCCAAAAATCTCCGTCGCGTACGCTGTGCATCGCTTCGAATGATCCGGTATGACTTCCGCGTAGCCCGGTCTTGGCGGGTGGATAGTAGCCGGAAACATCCTGCGCCTCCAGATCGGCGGCAGCGGCCGCCCACATCTCTCGCGGAACGACGCCATGAACCGCTGCGGCCCCCGCCGTCAGTGCAACTCCGTTCAGGAAATCGCGGCGCGTAATCTTCGCGGCCATCCCCAAAGCCTGATCTTTTTTCTCTTGCGACGAATCCGATTTTTTTGCCACAGGGCCCTCTGGCGAGGCAGTGTAACACTCCGACTGTGGATATTGGCGCTGGTGGAAGGGGGGCGGCTGTTCAATTTACTGTCAGCGGGCACAGCGCTGCGTGGATGTGAGACACTTTCTACCGGATTCCGGCTTGGTATGACACTGGCCCGCTATACGCGGGAGGTCCGCCCTCCAGATCCTGCCTCAGCGTCGATCACTTCGTCCCAAAAGGAAGTCTCGGAATCGACCGCGGCGACCGCAATCTGCGCTGCTCGGGCGGAATTCTCTTCCCCCACCCATTGGACGCTGAACTGCTCTTTTCTCTGACCGCGTGAGAGAGAAACTCGATCGCCCACGCGTAGCAAGCCATAGATGCCCTGGAGCACCGCCCCACGCTTACTTACATTGATCGTCATCACTCTCTGGTCCAGGGGGCGTCCGCTGATATCGCTGCCGGTCAGCAGCACTGGTACAGAAACGTCGATGCGAGCTTCGCGACGGTTACCCATGCGCTGCGCTCGTAGATCTGCCAGAAATTGCACAACGCTGAGTTTCGCGCCGTCGAGAATCAGGGCCAATAAAGGATCGGCATCGGCATCCTGCGGCGCCAATGGCCCCCCGGCAATTGCGCCGCGATTCGAGTCGCTCCTATTTATGTGCCCCTGTTTGTCCGCCTCTGGTTTGCCTTCTCGGCGCCCAACAAAAATCCTCGGGACCTCCCGATTTCGCGTCATGTGCGCGATCAGCTCTTCCACCTTGGTTCGGCGGCGCTCTTCGGGCACCTCGGTAAACTCCATGCCCATGCCCGTCTCCGGATGCGAGACTCGAACCACGCCTTCGAGCAAACACTCTGTATCCGCCGATCGGAAACTCGCCAATACTGGAGTATTCACGGGGAACGGAGAGCTCGTCTCCAGATAACACGCGCCCGCACTGATGTCGGAAAGCCGCCATCGCCTTGGTTGGCCGGGCTGGGCTGCCGCTTTAGCATTACTTGCCTCCGGCCCTCTCTTAAGCGCGGGCAACGCACTCTCTTCGATTTTCCAATCGGAGGGCGCGTACTCGATTCCCCAGAAATTTCCCGGCACATCCAGTTCAAGCCCGACGAGCCATGTTTCCGGATCGCCTCCGAGAGGCACGACCTCTGCCACGCGCGCAGTGGTATGCCGTTTCGCCGACACAATCTCCAGGCGAACCTGAATTCCTTGCACAATCGCCCGCGGCACAATCAAGCCGCATCCGTGCGCATTCACGAGCGTGGTATTGCACTGCTCGGAAAAGGGTTCGGCGGGATGCAAACTGGTCAGCAGTATCGGAACTTCAAGCGGCAGTCGCGTACTGCGGCGAATCGCGTGCTGTGTCTTTTCCGAAGCGCACATAAATTAGCAGGGCAGACGTTCTTCTGAGGAACCCATGGGCCGCAAGAACGATCCGCAATAAACGTACCCTAGCGGGTGAATCCGATTCATTTGGCGCAGCTATAGCACGGCTGAAGGCCTGCCCTTTCAAGACAATTCAAACTGAGCCGATCCCGGAACTCGTGAGTCTTCCTGTCTGTGACCATGCTAGATCAGAGCTGTGTTCGGGGCACGGACTTTCGGCCTCCCAGTTTCTAGTTCGACACTAGCGTGAGGTCGCGTGACTGGAAGAATTTTAGCGCTGGAAGGTTCATGGGAACGAGTGACGGATCTGCAGCCTTAGACACATGCAGATCCCTCACGAAGTTCTATAGGAAAACCCATAAAGCGGCAGCGTTTACGGAGTTTTAATTGCTGTATCCTGAGCCTGAAATGCGATCTTGTTATGACTGCCATCGCAAAAAGGCCGGTTCGCGGATGCTCCGCAACGGCACAGTGAAAATGCAGTCTTGCCGGTCAAGTCGTACCTGTTGCCGTCGCCATCCACCATCTCGACAACGCCGTTCGGATCATCGACTTTCAAAGAACCATTCTTGCGCACTGTAATCGTAACTTGCCCCATGCCACCCCCGCTGAATTGAATAGCTTTCAATTAATAGTAGACCAAAAGAGCAAAAGCGAAAAAATTGGCGGCTGCCGCGAATCAAGCGTCCGCCTTTTGGTAGAACTGGAAACTGGCTTAACGGCGCCAGCGATCGACGGCCTCGAACCAAGCCATCTTCGTCCACTCATCAAAAACCGTTTTCGCCCATTCCCGATTCGTCCACCAGGCTTCCCCGAATTGCGCCGGATTGCGAGCCGACGCCACCGAAACCTGATATTGCGGAAGGAGATGGCGAAAGATCATACGCGCTCGTCGCGCGTGGAACTCAGAGGTCACGATCACCACCCGGTGTGCGCCCAAGGTTTCGAGGCAACGCTTCGCGTCATCCACTTCAGCGAAAGTCGAGAAGCCTTCTATCGGACACACCGAAACTCGCGAAGACTCCCCCAACTCGTTTATATACTGTTGCGCAATCCCCACGAGCGGCTGGTCGTAGAGTATCTCCCGAGTTTCAGCGTCCAGAAAAACGTGAGGCGCGATACCCTGATGAAGCAGTTCCAGGGCTCGCGAGGGGCGAACTTTGGTCTCGCCGGCGAGGGCTATAATCGCGTCCGACTTCTCCGGTTGATCCACTACCAGAAAGCGTCCCGCCTGGCTGGCGGCCGCCAACAACAGGAACAGCAGGATTAACACAGCGGCTAATTTCCAGATTCGCATGGGGGTCGGATGATTGCGCTCGTAATCTTACGAAGGATAGCTTGATGCGGGTTGATTGTGGTTACAACCGTAATCACGAAGTAATCATACTGTAATAATCGCATTAAAACTGGGCAGGAATCAGCGGGTCGCGCCAACATTCCCATAGCGCAAATAACTTACGATGCTAGAATTATTGTTGCCTTTATGAATACTCAGCTAACCGCTTCTTCGCTCTTTACCGATTTGCAAAGCCGCATCGGCACGCGCCAAGCCAAGGTCGGAATCATAGGCCTCGGCTATGTCGGATTACCTCTGGCCTTGCTCTATAGCGAGCAGAAATTTGCCGTCACCGGCTTCGATATCGATCAAAGAAAAATCGACACCCTCGACAACGGTGGCACGTACATTTTCCGCATCACAGTGCCGGAAATCGCCGCCGCCAAGGCGAACGGCTTCAAGGCCACTGCCGACTACTCGCAGATCACTGCGATGGACGCCATTATCATATGCGTCCCCACGCCGCTCAACGAATATCATGAGCCCGATCTCAGCTATATCACCGACACCGCGCATGCCGTTGCCCCGAATCTGCGCGCCGGCCAGATCGTGGTTCTCGAGAGCACGACCTATCCCGGGACTACCGAAGAAGTTCTGATCCCCATTCTGGAGAAAGAGAATAAGGCTGGACTGAAAGTGTCCCGTAAAGGCGAGGCCGGCGACAGCAACATCTGGGTCGCGTTCTCTCCGGAACGCGAAGATCCCGGCAACACGCAAGTCGCGCGCCATGATATTCCGAAAGTGATTGGAGGAGCCGATTCCCAAGCCAGTGAAATCGCAGCCGCACTGTATGGCTCCATCTTCCGCCGCACCGTGCTCGTTTCATCACCCGCCGCGGCGGAGATGACCAAGCTACTCGAAAATATCTATCGTTGCGTCAACATCGCGCTGGTGAACGAACTTAAGATGCTCTGCTTGCGGATGGATCTCAATATCTGGGAGATCATCGATGCCGCAGCTACGAAACCCTTCGGGTTTCATCCCTTTTACCCTGGCCCCGGACTCGGCGGACACTGCATTCCGGTCGACCCCTTCTATCTTTCATGGAAGGCGAAAGAATTCGACTTCCGCACACGCTTTATCGAACTGGCCGGCGAAATCAACGTGGCCATGCCCTACAACGTGATCGCCTCGACGATTTCGGCTCTCAACCGCCAGAAGAAGGCGATCAACGGATCTAAAATTCTGATTCTCGGCGTCGCCTACAAGAAGGATATCGACGATCTGCGCGAATCCCCCGCGCTCACCATCATCGAGCTTTTGCAAAAAGAGGGCGCGATTGTCAGCTATAACGATCCGTATTTCCCGTTTGTCGGACGCGGCCGCAAGTATGACCTGCAGATGAAAAACACGCCGCTGGACAATCTCGGGCAGTACGACTGCATTCTCATCGTCACGGATCACTCCGATTACGACTATAAGAAGATCGTGGACGAAGCCACGCTAGTGGTCGACAGCCGCAATGCCACGCGCGGCATCAAGAGCGACAAGATCGTGCACTGCTAAGACTCGACGTGGGGACGGGCGACTCGCCCGTCCTTCTCAAACCCAGGACCACCGTTAAGCGACATCGATTCACTGACTCTGCTGGTGTACTTAAAGGGCCGCTCTTCCTCAGTGCGGTCTGGCAGCGCCCGAAGCCCACCGCCTGTGCTAGTATTTCGCGTTGGTACAAGGCAGCGTTTATATCCCATGCTGCATCCATACGATGTGCGGATGACGCCCATGAAAGACACGCTGGGAATCCTTCTCGCAGGAGGCGCCGGTGAGCGTCTCTATCCGCTGACGCGCGATCGCGCCAAACCCGCTGTGACCTTCGGCGGCATCTATCGCATCATCGACATTACCCTCTCCAATTGCGTCAACTCCGGACTGCGCCGCGTCTTCATCCTGACGCAATATAAGGCGCTGTCTCTGAACCGCCAGATCCGCGAAGGCTGGAACATCTTCGGGCGCGAAATTGGCGAGTTCATCGAGATTCTTCCTCCCATGAAGCGGGTCAGCGAAAACTGGTATATGGGAACGGCCGACGCGGTCTATCAGAACATTTATTCGATTGGCTCGGAGCAGCCCAAGTACGTGATCATTCTCTCCGGCGACCACATTTATAAAATGAATTATGAACGTATGCTTCGCCAGCACCTTGACGCGGGAGCGGACGTCACCGTCGCTACTCTTACGACGGAACCGGAAGAATGCCGTCATTTTGGCGTCGTCGACATCGATCGCGAGCACCGCATCACTGGTTTCCTGGAGAAACCGAAGCAGACCGATATCCGTTCTCCCTACGATCCGACGAAGATTTCGGCCTCGATGGGGATCTATATTTTCAACACGGATGTGCTCATTCCGGTCCTGCTGAAGGACGCGGAAGATCCCGACTCGAGCCACGATTTCGGCAAAAATATTCTGCCCAAGATGCTGGACGACTACCGCGTTTTCTCTTTCAACTTTGTCGACGAAAACAAGAAAGAAGCACTCTACTGGCGCGATGTGGGGACGCTCGAGGCCTACTATGAAGCGAATATGGATCTCGTCTCTGTGTCGCCGGTGTTCAATCTCTACGATGACCAGTGGCCCATCCGCACGCACCAGCGGCAGTACCCGCCCGCCAAGTTTGTCTTTGCCGAAAGCGGCCGCATGGGTCGAGCCGTGGACTCGCTCGTGTCTTCGGGATGCATCATCTCCGGCGGTTCGGTTCAGGACTGCGTGCTCTCGCCCGATGTCCGCGTCAACTCCTATACCGAAATCGAAAGCAGCATTCTGTTCTCTCACGTGAATGTCGGACGCAGTTGCCGCATCCGTAAAGCCATCATCGACCGCGACGTGCACATCCCCGAAGGCACCACGATCGGGTACGATGCGGAGGCCGATCGCGAGCGCTATTTCGTGACGGATGGCGGGATCACCGTGGTCACGCGCGACTACTCGCTGTTTGAGAATCCCGTGACCGTGGACTACTTCACCAGCGAGTAGGCGACAAAGTTGTCAGTTGCCGGTTCTCAGTTCCCAGTAAAGTCCATAGGCAACGCACGGCGAATTGAGGGCCGTGTTCGGTACACTGTTTCCACCCTATGTCGCTAAGCCTTCGCAGGCTTTTTCAAAAGAAAGAGAAGCAGGAGCGCCGCATCCTGCGGCAAATCGCGCGCACTGGCGATCAACTTGAGCCGGAATATCATCGCGCCACGGCCGAGTGTCCGCACCCGGAGCGTTGGCAGATGTTTGATTCCATGACTGCCGAGGCCGAGGTGCTCGAGTTCCTACGAACTCTGGTCACTACGATCAAGCCTGAACTCGTCGTCGAAACGGGAACCTTCAGCGGGATCAGCACGCTGTGGATCGCCGAAGGTTTAAAAGCAAACGGCCGGGGACGCGTGATCACCTGCGAATACGATTACGAAGTTTATGAAAATGCCAAAGCTCGTATCGCGGCCTCCGGACTCGGAGACTGGATCGAACTGCGGAACGCCTCCAGCCTCGAAATGGAAGTTGAAGGCACCATCGACCTGTTCTTCAGCGACAGCGATATGCCGATCCGGGAACAGGAAATTCGCCGCTTCCTTCCGCAAATCAACCCTTACGGTGTCATCCTGATGCACGACGCCAGTTCTCACCTTAAGATCGTTCGCGACGCTGCTCTTCGGCTCGAACGAGACGGCCTGATCTCAGTCGTGCTCTTGCCCACGCCGCGTGGTCTGGTGGTGGCGCAGAAGCGGGACGGAAGAAAATAGACAATACCATGGTCGCTACGCCGCCGATCAGCCAGCAAAATAGCTCTTGCTTTGAGGAAAGGGTCATGACGAACACCAAGACTCCTTCGGAGCCAGACGCCCTAGTTCACCTTTAGGCGAAGGGATTGGGCGAGCTTTCTCTGCTGTCGGTCGAAGGTGTACAGGTAATCCGCTCCCAATTCAAGGGCTGCTGCCACGTGCAACAAGTCCGCGGTGCGGATACCCAGTTTGGCGGTCGTTTGTCGAGACAGTTGGCGCGCCCGCTCAAAGATCGAATCCGATAATCCCCTAAGTTGGAGAGTACCGTCGCGCAAATCCTTCTCGAAGTCGATAACTGACGCGTCGGCTTGCGCGGCCGAAACTTCCTTCCGAAACACACGCAATCCGAATACATTGACGACTTCGAGTTCTCCAAGAGTAGTGACGAAACATTCGCCCGAGGAAGCCTCCATCGTGCTCGAGGCGGCAGCCCAATTAGAATCCGCGCTGTACAGTGAAACAAGAAAACTGGAATCGGCGTAAATCTTCAATAGCGGTCCCGATCAGCGGCCATCAAGTCCGCTCCGCTCACCGCCAGCACCTTGTCGCCGTAGATTTTGCGCACGCGTGCCCGGAAATCGGGGAACTTTTTCGTCGCATCCTCGCTCTCCGGCACTAGTCTGCCGATCACCCGCCGGTGCTTGGTAATTTGGATTTCCTCGCCCTTCCGCAGAAGGCGTTCAATCTTCTTGAAGTCGTAGCGAAGGTCTCGAACCGAAGCCTTAGTCATGTGATACATTTTAGCATCACACTCGTCCATTGCCGACCGGATTGTTTTTCGTAGAAAATCAATGACTCAGCAAATCTTCCGCCAGTAAGTGTGCCTTTTCCGCCAAGGTGCTGGCCCTGCGCACATCGCCTTCCTGCAGCGCAGAGCGGGCCCCGTCCACGTAATTGTGAATTTGGCTCATCGCCTGCTGTTGCGAGACATCCAGCTTTTTGCCGGCTAGCTGTTTCAGTTGTTCGTCGGTCGATCCAAGCCACTGCTGCGCGTTCTGGCGCTGTTTTATGGCTTCGGCCGGACTCATGCCGGGGGCAATTTGCTCCGCCGGTTCGGTTGCGCCGCCCTCTCGCACGACAATTCTCTTCGGACCTCCAGCAGGTGCCTTGGTAGAGGTGGATTTGCGTCGTTTAGCGCTCGCAGCAGGGGCTGCAGACGCGTCTGTTTTCTGGCTTTTCGTGGACGCAACCGGGTCCTGCTGCGGGTGGCACACCCCCTCCAGGACCAAACTCAATCCCAAAGCAATGGCCAGCTCGAACGGAACTCGCATAGAAGGTGCCACAGGGATTGTTTCGCAGCCTTGCCGGGAACGCAAGACGCCGCCACGGGCAACTGTCTTCTCTTGTCGCAAACCTGGTCTTCAAATCTAGTCTTCAAATTTGGTATGCAAAAGAAAAACCCCGTCCAAGGGAAACTTGGGCGGGGCATTCTGGAAAATCAAGTTGGATACTTTACTCGGTGCTGCCCGCATCGGCCGCAGCGCTGATCGATTCATTCTCGGGCTGCAGAATGACGCCGTCGAATGGAGTCGCGCCGACCAAGCGTCCGCCAATCACGCTAACCCGGCGCAACGGAAACCCGCTATCCGGCCCACGTTGCCAGGAACGTCCACCGTCACGGCTTTCGAAGATCACGCCCGTCGCATCGCTGGTGGCGAGTAAACGCTTGCGCGTGGAATCGAAGCTGACCGAGGTGATGTCTTTCCCGGGCAAGCCGTTCACAACGTGCTCCCAAGTCGCGCCGCCATCCCCACTGCGGAACGCGCCTTCGCGTGAGGCAACGACGATCTGGCTATCGGAAACGATCGCAATTCCGCGAATGCTGGCGATATAGGACGGCAGGCCAGCCTGTTGCCAGGTGGCGCCGCTGTCATTGGAGACAAGCACGTTCGCCCGCGTCGCCGCTACCAGCGTCGACCCGTTCGCCCGCACTGAGACGAAATCCGACTGACCGACCACCTGCCCACCTTTCCAGGTTTTACCCTGGTCGGTGCTGGTGTAGATTCCAGTCGTGGTAGCCGCTAGCCACCGTTCCGAACCAAGTTCCAGATCGTTGACCCGCGACTCCAGTTTCGACTTGTCATAGGTCGTCTTGGTGATCGCTTTATGTGTCCCTTTGCGAACCGTTTTTACGGAGTGCTCAACCACGACAACATTCATGGGATGCCACTCGCTGCTGCCATGTTCGAGCGAATACATACCGTGATTTGTACCCGCAATGAGTGTCCCGCTAGAGGCTTGCTTCAGGGCAAACACGTCTTTGCCGTCCAACCCCTGGGCTTTCTGCTGCCAGTGCTGTCCGGCATCGTGCGAGTAGAACACGCCGCCAAATTCGCGGTCATTGACCACGCCGACGTAAATTGTGTTGGCATCTTTGTTATCGCCCAAAACGGCCGATACGTAGCGATGTGCGTAGCCTTTGTTGGAGGGGTTCCAATTGGAAGCGCCATCCACGGAAGCCAGGACGCCGCTGCGATCCGTAGCCAGCAGAACGCGATTCGAATCCCTCGGATCAATCATCACATCGTTGACCACAACCTCGGGACTGCTGACCCGCTTCCACACCTTGCCGAGGTCAACCGTCTTCCAGAGACCCTCGGTGGTTCCGGCATAGACGATGTTTTCGTTGGTCGGATCCTGCTTCAGGACTCGCGTACGGCGTGCCGAAAACGGGATCCCTTGAATCTTCGAGAACAGATCGCCGGCGGTCTCGCTCTTGTAGATTCCCGAGCAAGCGCTGGCGAATACGATTGACGGATTGTCATGATCCACGATCACCGAAAACACGTCGGAGTCGTCGATCATTCCTTTATTAATATGTTGCCAGTTCGCGCCCGCGTCGGAAGTCTTCCACGCCAGGTGCCAGGTTCCGGCATAGACCGTGTTCGGATCCTTGGGATCCACCGCGATCGATTCGATATTCTTGATTTCAGGAGAATTGGACAACCGCTGCCAGGTGTCGCCGCCATCCTTCGTACGGTAGACGCCATCCAGCGCGCCCGCTACCAGGACTTTAGGATCGGCCTTGTACATCGCCATGGCACGGATTGATTTCCCGTGCATCGCGGGCAGAGTTTCCCACTTGTTGCCGCCGTCGAGTGTGCGGAAGACTTCGCCGATCTGCTGGCTGGCTACGCTCCACGCCGAGACATAAATACGGTTCGAATCCTGCGGATCGATGGAGATATGGTCGAGAACATATTCATCGCCACCCAGTTTCGCCAGGCGGGTCCAGTTCCGTCCGCCATCTTCGGACGAGAACATCTGCCCCGTGCTCGTACCCAGCAGAATGTGATCGGGATTGTGCGCGTCATAGGCCAGGCTGCGCGCATCGCCGCCGTCTGGACCTAATACCTGCCAGGGCCCGGAGGCCAGCAGCGCAGTGCTCAATAGAGTCACTGCGGCAAGCAATAAACCTGTGCGAAAAATCCTTAGTTTCCCTGTGAAATCCATGCGCGTAGATTGACCCCCGGCGAACAATATTCGCCTGCGTTCCACATTAGATAGGCTAGCACGCCTTCAGCAAGGTTACTGAAGGACAGAAAATAGAAAGGCCAGCGGAGTAGAACCCGCCAGCCTTTAGTTTTCTTGACGCTACGGAAGGCCGGGGCGTACGCGACCCGGCCCCCATAAAGCCGATGTGCTACATGGCTTTTTTCGCCGCTTTTTTCTTGGCTGCCGGCTTCGGATGGTCCGGAATCGCCTTGACCTTCGTCTCATCTACCGGCGTTGTGCTGTCGGCGTTGGGGAAGGTCGCGCCCGCCGGAACGATCCACTGTTCCGACGTCATGGTGCCGGCGTTTCCAGTACGAACCTCGATTCGTCCGGCGTCGATGTGCTGTTGCGCCTCGCCCTCCGAGATGTAGAACTTCACGTCGGCCGCGCGTTCAGCCGCCAGGTTCTTCCGCTTTTCCATCGGAGCGGAATTTCCGACGACGACCAGCTTCGCATCCGGATCCTGCTGCAGTTTCAAAGCAACATCGTCCAGTGCAGCCTTGCAGGTATTGTCGACACGCCACGGCTTCTTCTCGTTCGGATACTGGCACTCATTCACCTTCGTCGCTTGCGGCGGCGGAGGCGGCTGATTTTCCACAGTCACCGTGCTGGTCGTCGAAGCCGTCAATCCGCGCGAATCGGTACAAGTCGCACTGATCGTGATTGGACCGGACGACGCGCCCGTGGTGGTCAGGGTCCCCGTGTTGCCGCTACCCGAAATGCTGCCGCCACTCGCGGTCCATCCGCCGACTGTTACCGGAACGTTGTCGGGGCTGGTGCAGGAACAGGAAATTGTGGCGGGTGTCCCGGTCTGTACGGTTGAGGGACTTGCCGAGCAGGAAATTTGCGGCGGATTCTTGGGCGGTTCTTTGACAGTGAAATTTGCCGTGCAACTCGCCGTATTGTTTTTCTTGGCCTTCGCGTCGGTTGCAGTCGCCGTCACGGTATAGCTTCCGCCCGCGACGCCGTTGGTGTCGATCGTGGCGCCCGTGTCTTTGCCTTCAATTTTGCCGCCGCTGCTGGCCCACGTATACGTAACGGTGTGCTTGGGATTGAAGTTGCTCGCGGTGACCGTTGCGCGCACCGGCTCGCCAACCAAAACTTCTGTCGGCTGCACCGAACAGGAGGCCGCTACGGGAACTTCGGGAGCTCCACCGAAATTGAATACCAGACCTGTGGTGAGGCGCTCGCCGTTAAACGTCTGACGGCGCAGCCCGGAATCGTTGGGTGGAACTTCCGCCGAAAAATTCTCGCGCTGCAGCTGGTAATCCGCTTCGAACAAGCGCAGCGAAATCGGCTTCCAGATTTTCAGATCCATGCCGCCGCCGAGTACCGCCGCGATCCCGTTGCTGGAATCGATGCCGCGCGACGACAGCCGCTCGAATCCGAGCAGGGTGTGCACAAAAAAATCAACACCGTCACCGCGCCAAGTCAACTTCGGGCCGACCGCGACTGTGCTGATACTGGCGTTGCGATTCCAGTCTCCCCCGTAGTTGCCTTCGAGAGACCACAGCTTGGTGAAGTTGTAGGAGAGGTTGGTTCCGAAGCCCTGCGCAATCGCTGGCAGGTGGAATGCCAATGGACCCGCCGGGGGCGGAGTCTGGTCGGGAATGTTTCCTCCGGGGTTTAGCCATTGGTATCCCAGGAAAAGTTCGACCTTAGGAAAATCATCGCCCGACATCGGCGCCGCTTTTGGCGCAGGCGCTGGTGCTGGGGTGGTTTGTGCGTTCAGCAATGCCGGCAACGCAATCATGACGATGGCGAGGACGAGCGCGACACTCGCGCATCTACGATAGTTCTGGTAACAAAGTGACATTGAGCTCCTCCGAATCGAATCCACTACAAAACTCTTTAGGAAACCTGCGGTCCATTAACCCTTACGGCGCGACACCGTAGACACGCAGAGAAAGACACAACCATGGAAACAACGAATTCTACAGCAAACGGCAATCGACTCACAATGGAAGGACAAGCATTTTTATCGATTTAGCAGATTCTCTCTCCGCTTTTCCGTAGGATTTCCGGCATAGGGAATAAGGGGTCCGGTTATCTCAAATTGATATTTCGGCAATCGGTGCGAACTGCGCGAGTCTTACTTTGCTTGGCGGTTGCTTGGCGGCGCACTTCCCTGAATAATGGCTGATTGGACCATCGCCGAGGAATATGACACAGGAACGTGTGCTGATTGTTGAAGACGAAGAGAACGAACGTACTGGGTTAGCTGAACTGGTTTCCAGCTGGGGTTATCGCACCGACACCGCCGTCGATGGGCTGGATGCCTTGGAAAAGATTCCCAGTTTCGCCCCGTTCATCGTTATCACCGACGTCAAAATGCCGCGCATGGGCGGCATGGAATTGGTCGAGAAACTCGCCGACATGTCGCAGTCGATCGCGGTTGTGATGGTCACGGCCCAGAAGGCGACGGACACCGCCTTTCATGCCGGACGCCTCGGCGTGCAGGATTATATCGAGAAACCCATCGACTTTCGCCGGCTGCGCTCGATCCTTAATAACATCGGTGAAATAGTAAACACGCGCAACGAAAACGAATCCTTGCGCCGCAGCCTACGGGATAAGGGAGCACTGGGGCGCTTGGTGGGCGCTTCCAGCGAAATGCAGGGTATTTTCCGGCTGATCGAGCAAGTCTCCCCCAGCACCGCGTCGGTATTAATCACGGGAGCCAGCGGCACTGGCAAAGAGCTGGTCGCGCGCACGATTCACGACCTCAGCCCCCGACGCAATAAGCCGTTCGTCCCGATCAACTGCGCAGCCATCCCCGAGACTCTCATCGAAAGCGAGATCTTCGGACACGAAAAGGGCGCTTTCACAGGAGCTCTTGAACGCCGCACGGGATGCTTCGAACTCGCCGAAGGGGGAACCTTGCTGCTCGATGAAATCGGCGAAATGCCTGTAGGCACACAGGCCAAGCTTCTGCGGGTGCTCGAAGACCACAAAATCCGCCGCCTCGGCAGCAAGGTCGAGACTTCAGTGGACGTGCGCGTCCTTGCTGCCACTAATAAAGTTCCCGACGACGCCGTGGCTAAGGGAGAATTACGGCAAGATCTTTATTACCGTCTCAATGTTTTCAATATTCATATGCCCGCGCTGCGCGAGCATAAAGACGATATTCGCGATCTGGTAAAGAGTCTTCTGGCGGATATGAACGAGAAACACGGCCGCAAAGTCGCAGACGTTAGTGAGGCCGTCCTGAATATGTTCCAGACTTATTCCTGGCCCGGCAACGTTCGCGAACTGCGCAACACCCTGGAACGCGCGGTCATCGTGTGCGAGAGCGGCTTGATCGAAACCAAGCACCTGCCGCCCGGCTTCGGCCAGAGCGTCCGTCCGGTCGTCAACGACCCTGACGCGGTTCATCTGGGCGTGGGCACTACGGTTGGGGAAGCGGAAAAACTGCTGATCCTGAAAACTCTGCAAGCCACTAATAACAATAAAACCCGGGCCGCAGAAATCTTAGGCATCAGTTTGAAGACCCTGCACAACAAACTAAAAGAATATGGCCGTCCGCCAGACGAAGCAGCGGAAGAGGAGTGAAGAGGAAGTTCCCGGTTCCCAGTTCACAGTAGAAGCAAGAACAAAAGAATTTTTCCCGAATTGACTGAGAGCGGACAACTGAGAGCTGAGAAAAGTTCGGCATGAGCCGCAAATTCATCATCGTGCTCGCGATCACCATGCTTTTCACCACCATGGTGGTTGGCTTCTCCTGGATCTATCTCTCGCAACTGCTTCGTCAGCGCCTTCTCTGGGCGGAGGAGACTGCGTCCCAACTGACCAATCAATTGGAGTACGCCGCCTCCAAAGCCGTCCCCGACCTGACCAGTACTCGGATCAACACAGCCAATCCCAAGGCCATGCGTGCCGCTATCACCAACTACCTTCAGACGGACCCCAACTTAAACGACAACCTCGAATCCGTGGTGGGAACCTCCCGAATTATCTATGACGCCGCCATCATCGATCCCTACGGGGTGGCAATCCTAGATACGAATCCAGCGCTCAATGGCAAGGTGCTGCAGGTTCGCCCTCCGCTTAGCGATTTGCAAAATGCCAGTTTCCGCCGCCAGCTACGCATGGTTTACGCCCCGGGCACGGTGTACGACGTGAGCGTTGGACTTGAACTCGATGGCCAGGCGTTTGGCAGCGTTCGCGTTGGCGTCGACACGGTCTTTCTCCGCAGCGAGCTCACGCCGAAACTCCAGCAGGCGGCATTTTTTTGCGTGGTTGCTGTCTTCTGTTCTCTCGTTCTCGCGGCCGTGGTTTCGAACCTCGCCCTCGGACCTCTGAAAACCATCAGCCGCAATCTGGATAGTGCGAGCGCCGGAGATGTTCTTCCCGACGATGAAACGAGCCGCGACGATGAAGTCGGGCTCGTGTCGTTGAAAATTTCCCATCTCGGCCGCCAGATTCGCGATACCAACGAGATTTTCTCGGCCCTCAAAGACAACGTCGAGCAGGTCATGACTAAACTGCAGGATGGGTTGATGCTCTTCACGCGGGACACTCGCGTGGTTCTGGTCAGCGCCTCGGCGGAAAAATTTCTCAAGCGTCCGCGCCGCGAAATCCTGGGACGCACCGCCGAAGAAATCTTTTCCGATGGCACGGTTCTCGGCGCCGTGGTTCTGCCGGCTTTCCAAAAGCAGCGGCCTCTGGTGCAGTACGAATTCGAAACCGTGGATCGCCGGCGGGTCCAGGTGTCGCTCGACTTCATACAGGAAAAAGGCACCCCCATCGGCGCGCTTCTAACCATGCGGGACGCGGAGTCGGTCCGCCGTATTGAAAATGAAATCGAAATCTCCCGCCGCCTTTCTGCCAGCGGACGCATGACCCGTGGCGTCGCCCACGAAGTAAAGAATCCGATTAACGCCATCGTCCTCCATTTGCAATTGCTGCAAAACAAGCTGCAGCAGGACGATCCCGAAACGCGCCGCCATATGGATATCATCGGCAGCGAGATTCACCGCCTCGATCGCGTCGTGCAAATCCTGGTCGACTTCACCCGTCCGCAAGACTTGCGCTTGGAAGAAGTCGACCTGCGCAAAATTCTGGAGAACGTCTCTATCCTCGCCTCGCCCGACGCGGGCCGCCACAACGTGCGCATCGTGCTGGAACTGGCCAACGAGCCACTGCTCGTCTGCGTCGACGGCGACCTCTTGAAGCAGGCCATCCTCAACCTCGTATTGAACGGCGTCCAGGCCATGAACGACGGAGGAACCCTGACGCTCAAAGCCCGTCGCGAAGATGAAATGATCGTTGCCGAGATCAGTGACCAGGGTTGCGGCATTCCCCCCGAAGCTCAGGAGAAAATCTTCGAACTCTACTTCACTACCAAAGGTGACAAAGGCGGCAGCGGCATCGGACTCGCCCAGACCTACCAGATCATGCAATGGCACTACGGTTCCGTCGACTTCGAGTCCGTCGTGGGAGCCGGCACTACGTTCCGCCTCCGCCTGCCGCCCGCCATCGCGAAGCCCGAGCAGGACACACCAGTAAAAGCTGATCAGGAAATGACCGCCTAGTTTCGTTACGAGTGCGAAAGCCGTCGCAGAGGCCGGCGATGATCATCTACGGAGGCTAGAAAAGTACGAGGTGTTGCTCGGGGATGATTCAGAAGATGTTGTTAAGTGGTAGTGCCAGCGTAGTCGGGAAGGAAAAAGCCATGAAACGAATCGTGAACGCGGTACTGCTGGCCGGCGCTCTTGGCGCGGCTTTCCTGCTCGGACAGACCACAAGTAACTTTGACGAGTGGTGGACTCCTGACAATGACGCTTTGGCCGCAGCTCCACAAAATCACAAGCTTCTATTTGAAAACGACGACGTGAGGGTGCTCGAAGTGACCGTCCAGCCCGGAGTTCGCGAACCGCTCCACGCCCACCGTTACCCGAGTGTTCTCTACTACATCTCTGCTGCGCATATGAAGGAATACTCGCCTGGCGTAGCGGCCGTGGACCACCTTCGCAAAGAGGACGGCGGAGTCGTATTTCTGCCCGTCGGCCCTCCGCATCAAATGGAGAATATGGAGACCACCAAGCCTCTGAAAGCCATCCGGGTGGAACTGAAAAAAGACCGCTGAGAGGGGTAGGGGCTGACGGAAGACGAGTTTTCTTGAGGATTGCGACGTTTGCGCAACTAAAAAGTTGACGCGGGTGATCAGTCGCCGCTGGCGTGGCTTTGATTGGGTACTAATCCCGGGAGTGGGCGGGAGGGCTTAGAAGGGTTGACTGCGGCTAAAACGGCGTTAATTGCGGCATATGCGCCGAAAACACCCAAAACAACAGTTAAAATTGCAGTGCTACTAAGAAGAAATCCTGCGAAAAGTGCGTTCACGGTACCGGCCCTTGCTGGCAGCCACCCGGTGAATCGCGCGGCCGCAAGTGATTTACTGTATGCGCATTTGACCCCCGCCGGTGTTAACAAATAAGATACGGGAATCGGACTGCGCATCTCCACTCTCCAACATTTCTTAGGCCCCGTCCACGTTACGGAAGTCTATAAAGTATTCGATAAATGGCCATCACCCAGATTACGGTGCGCGGCGCGCGCCAACACAATCTGAAGAATATCGACGTTGAGATACCCCGGAATAGCCTGACGGTGGTGACGGGGCTGAGCGGGTCGGGGAAATCCTCGCTCGCGTTTGACACGATTTACGCCGAGGGGCAGCGGCGATATGTCGAAACGCTATCGGCTTATGCGCGGCAGTTTCTCGATCAGATGGAGCGTCCGGATGTCGATTCGATAGATGGGCTGAGCCCGTCAATTTCGATTGAGCAGAAGACGACGAGCCGGAGTCCGCGTTCGACCGTGGGGACGATCACGGAGATTTACGACTATCTGCGGCTCTTGTATTCGTCGATTGGGGTACCGCATTGTCCGAATTGCGGCAAGCCGATTACGCGGCAATCGGCGGAACAGATTGTGCAGCGGGTCATGGCGTTGACTCCGGACGATCGAGTGATGATCATGGCGCCGATCGTCCGTGGACGCAAAGGCGAGTTTAAGAAAGAAATGGAGAAGCTTGTCCAGCACGGTTTCTCGCGGGCGCGGGTGGATGGCGAACTGGTGAGCCTGGAAGATGATCTGGCGCTGGACAAGCGGAAGAATCACACGATTGATGTGGTCGTGGACCGGTTGCTGGTGAAGCCTGGAATTGAACATCGTTTGGAACAGTCGGTGGCGCTGGCGATGAAACTCGGGGGAGGGCTGGTTCTTGTAGGCGTGGTCAACGGAGAGGAGACGTTGTATTCCGAGCGTCTGGCGTGTCCTGACTGCGGAATCAGCGTACCGCAAATGGAGCCGCGGTCATTCTCATTCAACAGTTCTTACGGAGCGTGCCCGGAGTGCCATGGATTGGGGAGCCGTTACGATCTGGATCCGGCGAAAGTGATTGTGGATTGGTCGAAGCCGATTCTGGATGGCGGCTTAGGGCCGGGATCTTCGTCGCAAAACCTGGTTCGCAGTATTCAGTTGCTGGTGCAGGCGTATGGATTCGAGTTGTCGACTCCGTTTGAAAAATTTCCGGAAAAAATTCAGAACCTGCTGTTGTACGGAGAACCGCGGCGTGGGGGAAAGACGGGATTCCTGGGAATCCTCGGGTACCTCAAACAGAATCTGGAAAACTCGACCTCCGATAACTACCGCGATTATCTGATGGATTTCATGTCGGCTACGGAGTGTTCGGTGTGTCACGGCAAGCGCTTGCGTCCGGAGAGCCTGGCGGTAAAGGTAAACGGCATGTCGATCGCGGACTTTACCGAGCTCCCGATCGCACGCGCGCTGGAAGCGGCGCGCCAGGTTAGGTTAACCGGCAGGGAATTGACGATTGCGGGGCGAATCTCGCATGAGATTACCGAACGGCTGCAGTTTCTGCATGACGTAGGACTCGGGTACCTGCAACTGGGGCGCTCGGCGGCGACGTTGTCGGGAGGGGAAGGACAGCGCATCCGGCTGGCGACGCAGATCGGATCGAAGTTGCGGGGCGTCCTGTACGTGCTGGATGAGCCGTCGATTGGATTGCATCACCGCGATAACGGGCGGTTGTTGCTGGCGCTGGAAAATTTGCGCGATTTGGGGAACACGGTTCTGGTGGTGGAGCATGATGAGGAGACGATTCGGCGGGCGGACTACGTCATCGATCTCGGTCCGGGCGCTGGACGGCATGGTGGAGCGCTGGTGGCGAGTGGAACGCCGGCCCAGATCATGGAGTCGGCGGATTCGTTGACTGGTGCCTACATTTCGGGACGCCAGCAGATTTCGATGCTGACGGAGCGGCGCAGTCCGAATGGAAAAGCGGTCGCGGTGTTGGGGGCGCGCGAGAACAATCTAAAGAATCTCGATGTGGTGTTTCCGCTGGGCGTGATGACGGTGGTCACGGGAGTGTCGGGTTCAGGCAAATCGACGCTGGTCAACGACATTCTGTATCGAGCGCTGGCCAAGCAACTGTATCGTTCGCGGGAAGAACCTGGGGAGCACAAAGCAATCACGGGAGCGGAATTGATCGACAAGGTGATTCGCATCGATCAATCGCCGATTGGGCGAACGCCGCGGTCAAATCCCGCGACTTACACGGGGATTTTTTCGGCGGTGCGAGATTTGTACGCCATGCTGCCCGAGTCGCGTGAACGTGGATACAAGCCGGGACGCTTTTCTTTCAACGTGCCTGGTGGACGTTGTGAGGCTTGCCAGGGCGAGGGGCAGCGTCGCATCGAAATGAATTTTCTGCCGGATGTTTACGTGCAATGCGAACTTTGCGGCGGACGCCGCTACAACCACGAAACATTGTCCGTGTGCTACAACGGCAACTCGATTGCCGACCTGCTGGAAATGCCGGTGTCGGACGTGCTGCAGATTCTGGAGAATATTCCGCAGGTAAAGCAGAAGCTGCAAACGCTGGTTGATGTGGGACTGGGATACATCCACCTAGGCCAGTCGGCGGTAACACTGTCGGGCGGAGAGGCGCAGCGCATCAAACTGGCACGGGAATTGAGTAAACGGCAAACGGGAAAGACGCTGTATCTGCTGGACGAGCCGACGACGGGATTGCATTTTGATGATGTGCGGAAATTACTCGACGTGCTGCACCGTCTGACGGATCTGGGAAATTCGGTGATCATCATCGAACACAATCTGGATGTGATCCGGAACGCGGATTGGATCATCGATCTGGGTCCCGAAGGTGGAGAGGAAGGTGGACGGATTGTGGCGCAAGGGACTCCTGAGCAAGTGGCGCGAGTGAAGAAGTCGTATACGGGACAGGCGCTGGGGAGTTACTTCAACGGCTCGGCAAAAAATGGAGTGGAAAAGAGTCGTCCGGAAAAGAGTGGCGCCACCAAGGGCGTGCTCGCGCCCACCGGGGAGATTGCATGAGCTTCAACCCCGGGGATTCCACAGAAAATCCAGACATTAACCCTGGGGCACATGCCGGGCCAGTGCAGGAAGGGATGGCGCCGGGCGTCCCGATCGAGTCAGGGTTGGTCGATTCTCCCGCTAAGAGTGGCAGCAATGATTTCGCGTTAGCCAGCGGTCTGTTGGTTGATGCCACTCCCACGGATCCGGCGTGGAATGGGTGGGATGTGGTGCGCATCATGATTATGTTCGTGGTGTGTTTTTTCGTTGCGCTGCTGGCCATGCTTGCAATTGTGCCGGGCGCCGGGTTCAAGGCGCGGGCCATGCGACTGGCAGCCTCCCCTGCGCTCGCGATTCTGGCGCAAATGCTCGCTTATGTGCTGTTGCTCGGTTATATGTACATCCTGGTCACGAAGGAGCGCGGCAGACCGCGCTTCTGGAGCGCGATCCACTGGAACTGGCCGGCGAAGATTGGGCCGTTTTTGCTGGTCGGTCTCGCCATGCAAATTGTGTTTGTGATTCTGGAGAATTTTCTTCCGTTTCCCAAACAGACGCCTTTTGACGAACTGCTGCAGATGCGGGCGGCACTGGTGATGATCTCAGTTTTTGCAGTGACGCTGGGACCGCTGATGGAGGAGTTATTCTTCCGGGGATTTTTGTATCCTGTGTTGGCGCGCCGCTTCGGAATGCTTACGGGCGTGATTGCGACCGCGGTGCCGTTTGGCCTGATGCACGCGGCGCAATACGGATACTCATGGGCCTCCGTGCTTTTAGTTTCCGTTGTCGGCGTGGTGCTGGGAACGGTGCGGGCAAAGCGAGATTCCGTAGGGGCGGGTTTCATTGTTCACGTTGCTTACAATGGAACGATCATGGTGATGCTGCTGATTGCCACGGGGGGTTTTCAGCATCTGGAGAGACTGAAGCAATAATTGCCGGTTCCCAGTGTTTCGTTTCGAGTTTTCCCGAGGGGTGATTGCGAGGACTGAGGTCGATTTTCTGCTATCTTTTAAAACCATGTCGACGGCAAAACAAGAACTCCTAAAACTCATCGCGCAGAAGTCCTTCCGGCTGGGGGAGTTTCAACTGTCTTCGGGAGGGACGAGCGACTATTACATCGACTGCCGGACGACAACGCTCGATGCGAGGGGTGCGCAACTGGTAGGGCAAGTTTTTTTGGACGAAATTCGCGAGCAAGGATGGGACGCAGCGGCGATCGGCGGACTCACCATGGGGGCCGATCCCATAGTCGTGGCGGTGGCGGTGACGAGCGGAACGCTAAATGGTTTCCTGGTGCGTAAAGCGGAGAAGCAGCACGGGACGGGGCAGCGGATCGAGGGTTTTCGCAAAAAGGGCGCGCGGGTGGTGATTGTCGACGATGTTTGCACGACGGGATCGTCTACCGTGCAAGCGATTGAAGCGGCGCAAGCGTTTGGCTTCGAGGTGATTGGAGCGATGTGCCTGGTGGAGCGGCAAGATGCACACGGGCGTGCGAATGTGGAAAAGGCTGCGGCGCCGGCGAATTTTATTTCTATTTTCACTGCGGCGGATGTGCGTAAAGAGCATTTGGCGGCGAGTGAGTAGCCTTCAGCGGTTTGCACTCGGCCTGTTTGAATCCTCTCTCCAAATTCGATTTGTCTTCTTCATGATTGCTGACGGATATACGGATTTAGCTCCGGGAAAAATTGCTTCGGTGGTGACCTACCTTGAGATGGTGGAGCGGCCCGCGACCTACCAGGGACCGGGTGGAATCCGATTGCAGCCTATCCAAAATGCGGGACTCGACTGGTATCGAGCGATTTATCGCCGGGCGGGGGCGCAGTGGTTGTGGTTTAGCCGGCTGGAGATGAACGACGGGCAGTTGCGCGAGTTGCTGAAGCTTCCGAGCAACGAGTTGTTTGTGGCCGAGCAGGATGGAAATGAAATTGGGATGGCCGAACTTGATCGTGCAGAGGCAGCGAACGTCGAGATTACAAGCTTCGCGTTGTTCGCAGAAGCGATCGGGAAAGGCCTCGGAAGGCCATTTATGGGGATGCTGCTGAACTGCGCGTGGGATGCGGCCGCGCGGCGGGTCTGGCTGCACACCTGCAATTTGGACGGACCGGCAGCGCTCGGTTTTTATACAAAGTGTGGGTTTCGTCCGTATAAGCGTGCGATTGAGGTGGTGGACGATCCGCGGATCCGCGGGATTTTGCCGGAGAACGCCGCGCCACAGGTTCCGATTATCCGTTAATCTGGATTGGGCGACGAGCTTGCAGCGGGTAGGCGTTTGCGAAGCGCTGTTTCTCCGCAAGCTGTGAAGACTTGGCCTTCCCAAACTATTTTATGTGCGCGCTTCTAGAAAGAATAACGAAATTATGATTGAGACCTTGGAATGGACTCCCCGCGGCGTCGTTTTCATCGATCAGACGAAGCTGCCGACCGAAGAAGTGTACGTAACCTGCACAACGCATCAGCAAGTGGCGGATGTCATCCGAAACATGGTGGTGCGGGGAGCTCCGGCGATTGGCGTAGCGGCTGCGATGGGGATTGCGCTGGGAGTGAAGAATTCGACGGCTGAAAATGGTGCCGAGTTCAAGAGAGATTTCGACGAGATCTGCGAAACGATTCGCCAGACTCGGCCGACGGCGGTGAATTTGTTTTGGGCGATCCAGCGGATGCGGGAAAAATTCGAGAGCCTGAGTGGGCAAGGTATCCCGCAGATCAAGCAGGCGCTGATGGAAGAGTCGCAGCGCATGCACGCGGAGGACATTGCCGCGAACCAGGCCATGGGAAAGCACGGGGCGACGTTGATGCCATCCAGCGGCGGCGTGCTTACCCACTGCAACGCGGGAGCGCTGGCTACGGCAGGATATGGCACGGCCCTGGGAGTCATCCGTGCGGCGGTGGAAGCGGGTAAAAAGATTCATGTTTATGCCGACGAAACGCGTCCCTTTCTGCAAGGTTCACGGCTGACGGCGTGGGAGTTAATGAAGGATGGAATTCCTACGACCGTGATCTCCGACAATATGGCGGGAGTCATGATGCAGCAAGGGAAGATTGGGGCGATTGTGGTGGGAGCGGACCGCATCGCGGCGAATGGCGACGTTGCCAACAAGATTGGAACGTATACCGTGGCGATTCTGGCGAAAGAGCATGGCATTCCGTTTTACGTGGCGGCTCCGATTTCGACGGTGGATTTGCAGACGGCGGATGGCAGCAAGATTCCGATTGAGCAACGGAATAAGCGGGAAGTGTCACACATCGCAGGTAAGCAGATGGTGCCCGACGGAGTAGAGATTGAAAATCCGGCATTCGATGTGACACCTGCAAAATACGTGGCTGCGATTATCACGGAGAGAGGTATTGCGCGGGCGCCGTACAAGGTATCGCTGCAGGAATTAGCCAGCGCGAAGACGCCGGTCGAAGTCTAAGCCTCAGCAGGTCGCACATCGCACAAGCTGCTTCTGGCCGGGCTTTGGCGTTGCCAGAGTTCAACGAAATCGATCCAATCGCGATTCAGAATGCCATGCAGACTGTAATGCAATCCCAACTGAACTTTCAGAGTGGCGGCAAGGCCATCCGCATTGATGCTTACTTGCCCGAGACTGCGACTGGCTCATTGCCGGCGGTGGTCGCGCTGCACGGCGCTGGTGGCAATGTCCCGGGGATGGAGCGCTACGCGAACGCGCTGGCTGGCGAGGGGTTTGCGGTTTACGTGCTCCATTATTTCGACCGTTCGGGAACAACGTATGCTGACAAGGCGGCAATTTTCCGCAACTTCCCGGTGTGGATGAAAACTTTATGGGACGCCATCAGTTTCGTAGAGACGCAGCGGCAAGTGGACCGCGATCGAATCGCGTTGCTGGGTTTCTCGCTGGGCGCTTATTTGTCGCTGGCCACATCCGCGATCGATCCTCGCATAAGAGTCGTGGTCGAGTTCTTCGGAGGGATGCCAAAGGAGATGAATCTGTTCATGCGCCGACTGTGCCCGGTGCTGATTTTGCATGGAGAGGTCGACGCGACGGTTCCGGTGGAAGAGGCTTATCGGTTGCAGAAATTGCTGGAGAGAAAAGGAATTGAGTACGAAATGAAAATTTATCCTGGGGAAGGCCACGGTTTTGAGACGGAGATATGGCGTGATGCCGGTTTCAGGAGTCTGCAGTTCCTAAAGAAATACCTCGTGAGTTCTGAAGCGGCGATCCCAACCGTACACGAACCGTCGCGGTGATGGTTCAAAAACAGTTGCTGCGGATTTTGCTCGCTTCCCTCAGATTCGAGAGAGTCGAAAGGGAGCGCTGAGCAAACGTGCTGGAAGCATGACCACTGCCCAGACCAGGGCGAGCGCTCCGTGTACAGCGATCCCGACGATGCGAAACGGAAGCAAGAGGAGCCAGACAAACGGGTAGAGGATCAGCGCCAGCAGCGCAAGGGGCCAGCACACTAAGAAGAGAAGGCACCACAGCAGGAAGGCAATCATGGGATTTGAGAAACCTCCTTCTGATTATGATACGCAGCGCGGAGAAAAAAGTTCGGCTCGATGGAGCGGATTTCTCTCCGACTGAGCGTGCGAATCGTCCTCAACGCGCTACGGCATCGTCTTCAATTCCGGGCTGATGCGTAATTTTGCTTCGGTCACCAGTTGAACGTCGTCGACGGTCAAGCCGGGAGCAATCTCTTCCAGTAGCAAGCCCTCTGGCGTGACGCGGATGTAGGCCATTTCGGTGACGATGGTATCTACGACTTGTACTCCGGTCAGAGGCAGGGAACATTTTTTTAGAATTTTGGGCTGGCCGTCTTTGGTGGCGTGTTCCATGGCGACAATTACGCGGCGGGCACTGGCGACCAGGTCCATGGCTCCGCCCATGCCCTTCACCATTTTGCCGGGAATCATCCAGTTGGCAAGGCTGCCGAGTTCGTCTACCTCCATCGCGCCAAGGACGCTGAGGTTGATGTGGCCGCCGCGAATCATGGCGAAAGAATCCGCGCTGGAAAAATAGGCGGTACCGGGAAGCTCGCTGACTGTTTCTTTTCCAGCGTTGATGAGGTCGGAATCTTCGGTGCCTTCGAGCGGATAAGGGCCGATGCCGAGCATGCCATTTTCAGATTGAAGAATCACGTCCATGCCGGCGGGAACGTAGTTGGCGATCAGGGTGGGCAAACCGATGCCGAGGTTGACGTAGAATCCGTCACGCAGTTCGCGGGCGACGCGCTTGACGATGCGCTCCCGTTTGTCGAGGTCCTTCGGAGCTTTCGGTAGAGTTGACATTTTTTGTTGATGGCCGTCGCTAGGCGATTGCCGCCGACTTTCTTACTGTCCTTCTTTCGATTTTGCGCTCAAATAATTTTCCTTGAAAAATTCTTTGCACATAGACGCTGGGCGTGTGAATAAGATCGGGGTCGAGTTCTCCAGGTTCAACGAGGTGCTCGACTTCGGCGATTGTGATTTTGGCGGCGGTCGCCATCATGGGATTAAAATTGCGCGCGGTTTTGCGATAGACGAGGTTGCCCCACTTATCGCCCTTCCATGCCTTCACGAAGGCGAAGTCGGCGTGCAGAGCGCGCTCCATGAGGTAGGGGCGTCCATCGAACTCTCGTATCTCTTTGCCCTCGGCGACAACTGTGCCGACTCCTGTGGGCGTGAAGAAGGCGGGAATGCCGGCGCCTCCGGCTCGAATGCGCTCGGAAAAAGTACCCTGCGGCACGAGGTCGAGGTGCACGGTACCGTTGAGGACCATCTGCTCGAGCAGTCGATTTTCGCCGACGTAGGTTCCGATGTGATGTGTGATCTGGCCGTTGGCGAGAAGCAGTCCCATGCCAAGGCCATCGACTCCGACGTTATTGCTGATGGTATGGAGATTCTTCACGCCTTTGTGGGCGAGAGCGCGGATCAGATTTTCGGGCATCCCGCAGAGGCCGAATCCGCCGACCATGATGGTGGCTCCGTCGAAAACGTCTTGGATCGCGTCCTCGGCGCTGGCAACTACTTTGTGCATGGCACTGGAATTCTATAGCAATTCCGGCAGGGAGACACGGACGCAGAAAAAGTCAAAGGCTTGACCACGGCGGTCACAAATGTACACGAAGGAGAGCCTGGGCTGAAAGACGGATTTGTGATGCTTTACTTTTTCAGTTTTGGGGCGGCGGGAGGTTGCGGGGGACTTTTGCGGAGTTGATGGGCCCGCTCGAATTCGGCTGCTAATTCGCGAGAATCGAGATTTTCGCGAATGTGGGCGAGGCGTTGTTCGAGTTTTTGAATCACGTCGGAGATGTTTTTCTTGTTGGTGATGGCGACGTCGCGCCACATCGAATAGGGGCTACCGGAGATGCGAGTCATCTCGCGGAGGGCTCGCCCTCCGATGTCGAGAACGGGGGCGTCGGGTCCGAATTCGTCGACAAGGGCGGCTGCGAGAGCGGTGGAGATCATTTGCGGCAGGTGGCTGATCCAAGCGCAGAGGCGATCGTGATCGGCGGGAGCGAGGACCGCGACCCGTGCGCCCATTTTTTCCACGCAATGAATGAATTCTCCGGAGAGTCCGGCATGAACGTTTTGGCCGGGGAGCGGCGTGAAGAGCCAGGCTGCGCCTTGGAAGAGATCGGCGTCGGCGAATTCGACTCCGGCATTTTCTTTGCCTGCCATGGGGTGCCCGGCGAGAAACTTATGAGCTGCATTGCGGCCAAACGACTTCACAGCCCGGTCGACAATTTCTGACTTGGTGCTGCCGACATCGGTGACAAGGGTCTTCGGAGGCAAGGCGGGGCCGAGGCGTCCTACAAGATCGAGGATAGGAAGAACGGGGGTAGCGAGGACGATAAGATCGCTGCCGCGGACGGCATCAGCGGGATTTGTCGTTCCGGAATCGATAGCACCGCAGGTTTGGGCCCGCTCGAGGACGGGAGCACGATCGCAGCCGATCACGTTTGCGGCGAGGTGTCGTTTCTTGAGAGCGAGACCGAGAGAGCCTCCGATCAAGCCGGTTCCGATGATGGTGACTTGGCGAAAGGCCATGCTCATTCCGCGGCGTGCGTGAATTGAAAGACTTCAGTTTTCTTGCCGGTACGCTCCAACGTGGACTCGAGAATTCCATGGCCGGCATCCCGGTAGGTGATGCGGATTCGCTTGTCGAGGCTTTCAAATATGGCATTCCTGCCGGAAAAATGAGCGAGCGGATAACTCCAGGCGTCAGCCTTTTCCTCCCATCCGACTAATCCGGGATTGAAATGCTTGAGTCGCAGCACGGGGCCTTTGGGGGTCTGTTCGATCACTAACAGTTCGTACATTTGCACTTTGCCGTCTTTGATGTAACGGTACACACCCATCATGCTGTCGCCCGCCGGTTCACTCCAATGCTCATCGATTACGCCGCCGTCGAGTTCCCCACGGTTGTGACCTGACATAAAAGCGAAATCGGTGAGCGCCACTTCCTGTACGGGTTTCGAACTGTTGTCTTGGGCGAGACAGATTGGAAGCAGCGACAACATCAGCAATATGGTGATTGCTCTCATAGTCCTCGGGCGACTCGAAACGTGTTGATTAAGTTGCGCCGACGCGGCGTGGCAAGCAGTTTACGCGATCTCGCGGCCTACTGCAGGGGCAATCATGCGGAGCTGATCCATCAGCTTGGAAAATTGTTCGGGGTAGAGCGATTGAGCGCCGTCGGAGAGCGCCTTATCTGGCTGATGGTGAACTTCGATGAGCATGGCGTCGGCGCCGGCGGCCGCGGATGCAAGCGCCATGGGGGCGACCTTATCGCGGCGTCCCGTGCCGTGGGAGGGATCGGCGGTCATGGGCAAGTGCGAAAGTTTGTGAACGATCGGGATGGCGGAGATGTCCATGGTGTTGCGGGTATAGGTTTCGAAGGTGCGGATGCCGCGCTCGCAAAGGATGATCTCGTAGTTGCCACCGGCCAGCAGATACTCGGCGGAGCAGAGAAGTTCTTCGATAGTGGCGGCAATACCGCGTTTGAGGAGCACGGGTTTGCGGACTTTGCCGAGTTCACGGAGCAGATTGAAGTTCTGCATGTTGCGCGCGCCGACTTGAAAGATGTCGACGTAGGGCAGCATGACTTCGATCTGCGAGATCTCCATGACCTCGCTGATCACCAGCAGATTGAAGCGGTCTCCAGCTTCGCGCAGAAGTTTCAGACCCTCGAGGCCGAGTCCTTGAAACGAGTAGGGAGAGGAGCGGGGCTTGAAGGCGCCGCCGCGGAGAATTCGGGCCCCGGCTTTGGCAATCAGGTCGCTGACGGTGAACAACTGCTCGCGAGTTTCGACTGAACAGGGTCCGGCCATGACTACGATTTTCTTGCCGCCGATTTCAATCCCGTTTTTTAATTTGACGATCGTGCCTTCGGGGCGGAAGTTACGTCCGGCAAGCTTGTAGGGAGAGGTGATGCGGTGAACTTCCTGCACTCCGGGCAGCATTTCGATTTCCCGGGTGTCGAAATCGTGGGGAACGCCGACGCCGCCGAGAACCGTTTGGCGCTCACCGGTAGAACGGTGGACTTCGAATCCGAATCGCACCAGTTGATCGATGACCTGTTGGATCTGATCTTCACTGGCCGCATCCTGCATTGCTACGATCATGGGTGTGCTCGTTTGCCTGTCTTTCGCCAGTCTTTCGCCAGTCTTTTGCCAGCGTAGGTCCGTTCACAGAACCGTGAAGCCTTCAGCGCTTGCGGCGCTCCGTGGCAATTCCTCGAATCTCTAATCTAGGAGCGTCTGGGTTAGGTTCGGGAATCGGGCCTTGAATTTTGGGTGCGGCATCGGGCACGATTTCGTGTTTCTGGATGCTGCGCATGACGTCCATAATGCGTTCGTAAATCTGTGCCAGATCGCGGTCCGACAAAGGTCCGGTACTACTGCGCTTCACGTTTTCGAGTACGGCGCGTTCGCGGTCGGGCTCGTAAATGGGCAGGCTGGTGTTGCGTTTGAGCCGTCCAATTTCTACGACGGCGGCTGCGCGCTCGTTGAGCAGTGCCGCCAGTTTGCGATCCAAGTCATCGACTTTCTTGCGCCAATCGGAAAGGTCCATAAAAGGCTGTTCGTTGTTGGCTCTTGGCTGTTCGTTAAACCGGCAAGCCACAAGCTAAGAGCCAGGAGCCAGGAGCCGCCTCACAAATTCTGCCACAGTTGCGGCTTCCCGTCCCGGATTTTGTTCGATGACGTGGACGATGGCGCTGCCGACGACGGCGGCTTCAGCAAATTTGCCGACCTCCGCAAATTGCTCAGGGGTGGAAATTCCGAAGCCAACGGCAATGGGAAGCTTGGTGAAGCGGCGGATGCGCTTGACGAGACCTTTGGCCTCTCCAGTCATTTGCTGGCGCGCGCCGGTGACGCCAGTGCGGGAGATGGCGTAGACGAATCCTGACGACACTTGCGCGATCAATTGCAGGCGCTCGTCGGGACTGGTGGGCGCGGCGAGAAAAATCGTGGCCAGGTCATTCTCTCGCGCTTCGCCCAGATATTCGGCCGCTTCTTCGACGGGAAGATCGGTGATTAGGGTACCGTCGACTCCGGCCAGGCGGGCAACGTGGCAGAATTTTGCGAGGCCCATGCGCATGATGGGGTTGAGATAACTGAAGATGACGAGTCCGACGGATTGGGAGTGCTCGCGAATTTCGGAGGCGAGGGTCAGCACATCCTGCAATGAGGTTCCGTGCTTGAGGGCGCGCTCGCTGGCGCGCTGAATGACCGGTCCGTCGGCGAGGGGGTCGCTGAAGGGGACGCCGAGTTCGATGACGCTGGCACCCGCGTCGATGGCGGCGAGGATGACGTCGCGCGTGGTGGAGAGGTCAGGGTCGCCGCAGGTGACGTAGGCGATAAGCGATGGCTTATTTTCGAAGTGGAAGGGCATGAAGGATCAATTGTAGATTGCAGAGGTCGGATTGCAGAAGCCAGGAGTTGCTCCGATAGGGCGCTGACTAGATCACTACAGCGCCAGAACCATATTGTTTGCGTTCGAGCAGCCGTCTACTATGAGTGGCGGCGTCGGCGCTATGATGAAGTGCGGAGTTGAGAGGCGGATTGTCCGAACAGGATCAAGACGACGTTGACCTACTTGCCGGAATCGCCCGGCGAGACAGCGATGCTCTTTTGTCTCTCTATCGTAAGTACAACGGCCGCGTGTTTTCGGTGATTTACCGCATCCTGGATAATCGCGCCGCAGCGGAGGAAGTGTTGCAAGACACTTTTTACCGGCTTTGGGATCGTTCTCAACTTTATCAGCCGGAAAAAGGCCAACTGATCTGGTGGTTACTCACGGTAGCGCGAAATCTCGCCTTGGATCACAAACGTAAAGAATCCAGAAGGATGGATTCGAACGTATTCTCTAAGGGAGAGTTGTGGGATGGAGCGGAGCTGGATCGACTGCCGGGGGCGGCGTCGGAGGACGATCCGGATTTGAGGAGAACGATCCAGAGAGTAATGGAAGAGCTGCCCGACGAACAAAAGAGAGCGATCGAGTTAGCGTACTTCGAAGGGCTGACGCATCAGGAATTGTCGGAGAAATTGGGGCAGTCGCTGGGCACGGTGAAGACAAGAATCCGATTAGGGCTATCGAAGTTGCGCAAGGCGATGCGAGATTACGGAAAGGTCATGATGCTATGAGCGTGGAATGCGCTCACGTGGAAGAGGATTGGGAGCTATTTGTGTTGGGGAGCCTGGAAGAGGCTGCGCAGCAGAGGATGGCGTCCCATGTCCGATCGGGCTGCAAGGAGTGCCATAGTCGATTGATGGAGGCGCAGATTGCCGCTGGCTTGGTCGCGATGACGGCGCCGGAGCGCCAACCCTCTCTACGGGTGGAACGCGATTTGCTGAAGCGGATTGAAGCGGGCGAGAGTTCGGGTTGGAGGTCAGCGGCATCGGCTTGGTCATGGCCGCGATTCAGGGTGATTCCCTGGGTGGTTGCCACCGCTTGCGTGCTGCTCGCGGGATGGTTCTTTTGGCAACAGCGAAGACTGGGCGAGGAATTGACGAAGGCGGAGGCGACGATCGAGAGGATGCGGCGGCCGGGGACGGCGACGGGTCAGGGCGCACATCGAGTTGCAGAAGTGCCGAATGGGGAGTCGACGGACAGTGCGACATCCACTACCACATCGTCGTCTACCAAGAATGCGATTACCTCGAACGAATCACCTGCAGATCGTCGTGCTGCGAGGAATCAGGACGTGGACAATCGTGCGAGTGGTCGTGCGGAAGACGAACGAAAGCTTGCAAACGACGGTATGGGTAAGCCTTTCGCTTCGACGGTTGCGGAGCTGGCGGCGCAAGTTGATGAGCTCAAGAAGGAGAATGCAGGGCTGCGCTCGGCTACCGCCGCGGCCGAAAAAAACGAGGTCGAACTGCAAGGCGCGTTGAGTGCTTCGACGGCGCGCGCCGAGGCATTGGAGCGGGATTTGGAGGCAGTAAAGATCTCGTCGGGCGCGGCGAATCCTGCCGAGGTTGCGACCCTGAACCGTCAGCTCCTGGAAAGTCGTGCGGAAGTTGCGCGCTTAGGTGCTGCAACCGCTCGCTATGCTCAGATCGAGAATCTTCTGCAATCTGGTTCGACACAACAGATCGTGTTGCGGGTGGTGGATCCGGCAGGCGGCAAGGCGTTTGCGCGTGTATTTTATTCTCCGCAGGCCGGATTGCTACTGCTAGCGGATGCGCTGCCGAAGTTAGACCACGAGAAGTGCTATCAGCTTTGGGTGATACGAAAAGGCGCGCCGGCGATTTTGAGTGCGGGGCTGCTGCAGACGTCCGATGATGGACACGGCTTTCTCTTTGCGGAACCGACGCGCGAACTGGCGGAGTTAACAGGGCTTGCTATCACCGACGAACCGAAGGGTGGCAGCATCTCAGCTCGAGGTCACAAACTCCTGTTCGGCGCGCGATAGGCGTCCTGAAGAACGGAAGACCGGAAGACCGGTCAGTCAAATCGGGAGCGGTCTGCCCTCGTCCGGCACCCCTGCTTCCGGCTCGAATTCGTAGATTGAAAGATCTCTAGAAATGCCATCCCCAACTTGCGGTAGTGGTGTGGTAGGAAAGTCCATCGGGGACTTTGTTGAAGCGAGCATCGAAGGCCACGGATAACCCGTTGGTCCAGCGATATTCGAGGCCGAGACCATAATGAAATCCGATATCAACGCCACCCTGCCCGGCCGGAAGGCCGCGGCTGGCTAGCTGGCTGGCGGGGCCGACCTGTCCACCGATCAAACTTCCGCCGAAAGGCGACGGGCCCAGGAGTTGCCCCAGCGCCTGCAAAGTTGGGGGAGGAAGCGTGGAGTCGGAGCGTATTCCGCTGGCGACGAGTTGATTCGAGATGCTGACGTAGGTTCCGACCCCCACGACGCCATAGGGACGGAGGCGGTACCGGTCAAGGAGCGTGTTGTTGTACTTGAGCGCAAAAGGGACGAGTTCCAGGACTTGGACCCTCCAGTGCGCATTGCTGGTGACAGGAAAGGGCGAGTCGCCAGTACCTGAGAGGGCTTGCTGAATATTGGCGGTTCCTTCCGCTGGATTCAGGGCAGTGAGCACCGCGAGATTGGAGACCTGAGCGACGTTCGAGGTGAGTAGAAGGTTGCGACTCGTTTGCGCGAGGCCTAGAGAAATTTCATAATTCAATCGCCCTCCAGGCAGCAGTAAAAGAGGCAATTCGATGGCTCCGCCGAAGAAGCCTCCCGTGTTCAGAGAGAATGGTCCGGAGTTGGCACCGGCGCGAAAGCTGGCGGTTGCGCCGATTTTTCCCAGGTTCGGCAGCAGTTCTTGCGGCAGTGAGCGCGGTGCAGGATCCCCGGAGGCAGATGGAGAAGTGGGCGGGTCAGGAGTCTTGGCGATGGAAGTCGTACTCGGAGCGCTCAGATCAGCGAGGATTAGTTGGGCGCGCTCCGGTGGAAGCGTACCGGCGCTTTTCTGCGCTGCAACAAGCGTCTCGACTAGACCTTCCAGACGACGTACGCGGTCTTCCAGGGCGTGAACGCGAGCGTCGTCTTGCGCGTGGACAGGCTTGGGAAAAAAAATAATTAGCGTGAAGACGACATAAATTGCTGTGCAAGAGTGAGGACGTAGCGGCTTCATGGGCAACAGTATAGGGGAGGAAAAAATAAAAATCTGAAAGTCGGAGATCCAAAACGATGGAGTCGGCGTTTCCCTAGGTGGATGGCGGATGTGCCATCGAAACTATCGATCTCCCGAGGATATCTCCAATGTCAGTAAGAAGAACTCTGTGTGTCTCTATGCTCGCTTTGACTCTGGTGTGTGCCAGCGCTCTTGGCCAAACTGTTGTTACGCAGTCGGGGCAAACCTCTGTGCAGCTGAGCAGCGATTTTCTAGGTGCTCTGAAAAGTTTGGGCGTGACTCCGGGCGTGTTGAACCCAACCACTATTAGCAGCAAAGGGGTGGTGACTTTTCCGATCACCGGGGGAGCCGTCGACGCCCAAACCGCGGCTGGTCAGATCACGCACTCCGGTGGACTGACCTTAACGGCAGGCAAGACCCAGGTTGCGATCGAGAACTTTATTATCGATACAACGGGGTCGGCACCGGTTCTGAATGGAATTGCGGTAGTGAATGGCAGCGTCGCCGGAGTGCTCCCGCTCTTCGATCTGGAACTGCCCAAGGGATTCAAGCCCCCTTTGAAGCCAATCGCAGGCGTATTGGTCAATTTGAAGGGTGTCGGCGTTACCTTGTCGAGCACGGCCGCTGCGACTTTGAACAAGGTGTTCGGGGTCACGGCCTTCGCAGCCGGACTGGATATCGGAACCGCGAACGTGGAGGCCTTTGTCGTGCCGAACTAGTATTTGCGACTGTTCATTCCACCTGGAAGGTGCCCCGCCCAAGTTCCAGTATTGGGCGGGTTTTTCGTTTTCTAGAAGAGGCGCTTAGTCTCTGTCGATACAGATGGAAGCCGAGGGCACGCGCCGAGATGTATATTGCTTGGGATCGATCTCAATTTGGATATTACCGAGTGCGAGATCCGATTCTTCTGGCATGGTCGACTTGGGGGCATTCGCGGTGAGGAATCAAGCATGACGGTCGCTACTAACCTCTGGAGGATTGGTGTGGCGATTTTGTGTCTGGTTGCAACGCTGGCGAGCCAACAACCGAAGCGATTTCCGGTGGCTGCGGTTGTCGATCAGCCGGAAATTGCAGGCCGCGCCGTGCAACTGGATTCACATGGCAAACTCATGCCCTGGCCGCTGGCGGATGATACTGGCTATTCTTACTCGTCAGACTTCCTGGCGCAGTGGACAATTCTTTGGGACCAATACAACCGGCAAAGATTGCCCTATTACTATTGCTGCTTCGACTTTGATCGAACGACTTTCGAGATGTCTCCGGACACGCATTGGGCCAACTCCACGGGCTACTTACGCGCGATGTTGGAGGGGTTTATCGAGCGACTTTATCCCTACACGGGAGACGCGCGAACGCTGGTATTTCTGCAGGATTTCGTGGACTACGAGTTAGAGAACGGACAGACACCTGAAGGATATGCATGGTCGCGGGTTCCGTACGCGTCGGCAAACCCCGGAGCTAAACACTATAGCGGGTGGAGCTCTATGGGCGAAGATTACATCGAGCCGCACGTCGTTGGCGAGGATGGCTATGCTTATCTCCGTCTCTACGAGATGACGGGGAATACCAAATACTTGCGAGCCGCGATTCGGTGCGCCGACGCGCTGCTTAAGAATTATAAGGTTGGCGACGAGAAGACCTCGCCTTGGCCGGTACGCTGTTATGCCCGCGATGGAAGAGTCGAAGGGGCCAATATGGGGCCTTATACCGCCAATGTAATTGAACCTATCATGTTGTTTGATGAGCTGATTCGCCTTAGCCAGGGGAACGTTGCCGGTTATACACGAGTTCGGGCAGGTGCGTGGGAGTGGTTCCAGAAATACCCACTTACAAACAATGTTTGGGTGGGCTATTTCGAGGATGTTCCGCCTACCATGGATAACATGAATCAGGTCATACCGCTGGAGTTTGCCCGCTACATTTTGCTCCATCCGGAGAACGACCCGCAGTGGCGTGAGCATTCGCGGCGTCTTATCGAGTGGGTCAAGACGACTCCTAAGTGGCCGAAATATATCGTTCACGGAGCCACGGTTACGACAGAACAAGGCAATGGCATCGACTTTTGCTGCAATCAACCGAATCAGTGCTGCGATAGCCATACATCGAGGCTGGCCGCGGTCGAAGCGCTTTACTATGCAAAGACCGGGGATGAGTCTTACCGGGAAGAGGCTTTCCGTTCCTTTAACTGGGTGACATACTTCCAGGGACTTCCAGGCGGGGCGCATGCTCCGTTTGGCTCGCAGTGGTGGTTCACGGACGAGTTCGCCGATGGTCCGAGAAGGTTGATGGACGCTTTCTGGGCCGTGCCGGAATGGGCTCCGTCGGATGAGTCCCACCTGCTGGGATCAAGTTCAGTCGTCACTAGAATAAATTATGCGAAGGGTTCTGTGAGTTATTCGACCTTCGATCTCGAGTCAGTCGATGTGCTGCGGTTGGATTTTGTCCCTGAGACAGTAACTGCCCATGGACATTCATTAGTACGATTGAAGGATTTGGACAAAGAAGGTTATGTATTTGACGAGACGAGTCGTGTTTTACGCGTTCGGCACGAAGGGTCCAATGATATCGACGTGCAAGGCAAGGGTGGTCATTCGCCTCCTATTTACGTGACGTTCGATGATCCGCACCTTATGGCGGGCACCGTGCTACGAGGACAGTATCCTACCGGAGTCATCGATTGGGGAACTGACCAATGGCGCATCAACGTGCCCGAAGGCAAATTCGGGACGTTTAACTTGGTGGGTGCGGAGCCAAACACTGCGTCCTTGGAATTTGCTTTTTACGCGTCTCGAGTGTTTGTGGGCATCGATGTGTATAACGCGGGTAAGTCCGATGCCTACGTTACGATCCATGCGCCGGACATTCGTGAGGAGTCCTTCACTGTGAAGTCCGGCGAATTGCGGCGACTGCGCACGGGATGGACTGAGCCGACTTCGAAAGTGATCTTCGTTCTGAAAAATGGGGCCGGTCTTCGCTTTGACAACTTAGCGTACTTACACGACTGAACTGCGGCGTGTTTAGTCGCGAAGACCTGTTTGCGAGATCGTGCCCTAGGGCGAGTTATTCTGGGAGATAAGAATCAGTTTTATTTGCGGTTGCTTGGTTGAGTTTCTTCAGCATCCCGTCAACTTCCGGATTTGCCATGAAGTTCTTCCACACGAGACCTGTTCGATAGTTTTCAATCATGACGACGATGGGTGCCTGGTTCAGGCCCATGTAGATGGGAGATATCCAGTTTACGCTCGGGTTATAGGCATCGCGCGGGCCGTATATATCCCACATCTGACCGCCGAGGTCGCGATAATAATGTTTGAAT
>Ga0302274_10000326_pt1 | contig 50039 bp, 32 predicted proteins | sample III_Bog_N2_1_FD_198755 | JGI IMG/M metagenome (GOLD analysis project Ga0302274, IMG submission 198755) | Peat permafrost microbial communities from Stordalen Mire near Abisko, Sweden - III_Bog_N2_1 | ecosystem: Environmental > Terrestrial > Soil > Wetlands > Peat | place: Sweden: Abisko...
GTCCTGCCCATTCCCACCGGCAACGACTTCCGCGTGCAGATGTCGGCCGAAGAGCAGGCGCGCGTCGCCCGCGAGATCGACTCGAATGTTCGGCAGTCGCTGGTGCGCGGGACGGAGGATCTTTGGAGCCGGCTGCGCGATGTGGTCTCGCACATGGTGGACCGGCTGAATGAGCCGGAATCGCGCTTTCACGCGACGCTGGTGACGAACATCTTCGATCTGGTGGATCTGCTGCCTCGCCTAAACGTCACGGGCGACCCGGAGTTGAATCGATTCGCCGAGGAAGCCCGCCAGAAGCTCTGCACCTACACGGCGCACGATCTCAAGAAGCATGAGCTGCTGCGTGTGGTCACGGCGACCGAGGCAGCGGGAATCGTCTCCCGCATGGATGAGGCGATTCGCAATCGTGAGGCCGAGCAGGCTGAAGAAAAGCTTGCAGCGGTTGAGAACATCTTTGACCATATGTCGGCGTACATGGAGGCGCCCGCGGCATGAGACACGAAACTCCGGCGGCCGAGCGCATTCGGAAGGCGCGCACGGCGCTACTGCTCGACCATCCTTTCTTTGGCTCGTTGCTATTCCGGCTGAAGGGTGACGAGTGCCGCTCGATTCCGACCATGGCGACCAACGGCGTTGTACTCCGCTACAACCCCGCGTTCGTCGATACGCTGAACGCGGCGACGCTGGCCGGGGTGCTGGCTCACGAGGTCTTGCACCCGGCGCTACAGCACCATGTGCGGCGCTCCGGCCGCGATTCGAGGCGTTGGAACGAAGCCTGCGACTACGCCATAAATCCGCTGCTGCTCGACGCAGGCCTCAGCCTGCCTGATGGCGTTCTTGTCGATCCTCGCTTTCGCGGGATGAGTGCCGAACAAATCTACAACCTGCGTGAGGCGGAAGCGCAGCCTCAACCTAGCGGCCAGAATAGTGCATCCGAAGGTGCCGGAGATGGTTCGGGCGAAACATCAGAAAAGCAATGCTGCACGGATGAGCCAACTGCGCCAGAGACGGAAGGTGGCGTCGGCCAGGTTCTCGATGCGCCACTTCCGGACGATGGGACGCCGAGTGTTGAAGAGCAGGCCCGAGAATGGCGTGTAGCTGTCAACCAGGCAATCACTCTCTCGAAGCAGGCCGGCAAGGCTCCAGCGGGCCTCGCACGAACTCTTGAAGGTGCGGCGGAAGCCCAGGTCGATTGGCGGGAACTATTGCGCCGTCTTTGGTCCGATACCATTCCGGCTGATTCGAGTTGGATGCGGCCCAACCGCCGCCACATCTGGAGCGGACTCTACCTTCCCGGCGTTGCGCGCGAAGGCACGGGCGAAATCGCGATTGCCGTCGATTGCTCGGGATCAGTCAATGCACGGCAGTTGCGACTCTTCGAGGCGGAGATCCGTTCCATCATTGAAGGCCAGCGGCCCGAGCGGGTGCATGTTCTCTACTTCGACGCCGAAGTTCACAAGGTCGATACCTATATGGCCGGTGAGATGCTCCATCTCGAACCAGTAGGCGGAGGTGGCACCGATTTCGGTCCTTGCTTCGACTGGCTCAATGAGCATGGAATCCACCCGCAGACGATGGTCTTCCTGACCGATCTATATGGGAGTTTCCCTGAGTCCGCCCCAGATTACCCCGTGATCTGGGCCTCGACTGGCAGTCGCCAGGCGCCCTTTGGCAGCGTCATTCCCATGCACGCGGCGTAGCCACACCAACGAGGACAATCGAGGCGAAACGAGACGCCTATGGACCTTAATTGCTCCTCATCGAGCATCCCCTCGCGAATGATAGATACATAACTGGCGCAATGTTGTCCTTAGTAGTGCCACACCGCGGCAGTTGGTCGCAAGTACGCAAAGGCTCGCGCACGCTTGGGACATAACTGGCGCGATTGATTTCCTACTAGCGGCGTTCCGATGCCGTTGGTCGGACCTATGCCCTGGATCGTGCACGCTTGGGACAAAGCTGGCACAATTGTGTCCCTAGCAATGTCATTCCGATGTTATTGCTCGCAAGTATGTTAGAACTTGAGCATGATATAAACATAACTATGGCGAGTGAGACGATATTACTCCAGAGCGTGTGTAGGTATTATTTATCTCAGTGTCTGCGTTAATTGTGAGTTACTACAACCGTAAAGACCATGAGTTAGTCGTCGATAAGTCAACAACGCGCCAGAATGACCTATAGGGCGTCCGATGAGAGGTCGACGCCGTAACCCACATGGAGCATCATGCGGCCGCGTCCTAGGCCCGTCCAGGACCCAGGAATAAGTGCTCTGTGTCGTGAGCTGACCCTGAAGATCAGAGGGCGCTGCGGAGGTCACTTCCAGGGGAACGCGGGGCGGACACTCCGGGATGGGTACTTGTACAGTCTGGACAACCGTACGAATTCATGGATTGACGAAGTTGCTCGGCTCATCGAAGAATTCCACCATCTTCTCCTGGGTCATCCGCATCTTCTTGCCGTAGAATGCGTATTTGATGCTGTCGACTAGGGCCTTCTCTCCACGCTTGTCGTTGGACTTAAAGAAATCGGGTACGAAGAACGCTGGCATAGTCACCAGCGGACGTGAGCCGCCTATTTGTGGGCATTTGTCGCAAAGGAAATCGACCTGTGCGAGCTTGCCGCTTGCGTTTTTGGTGAGTCTCATCCGGGAGATGGGCCTATTGCAGTTTCGACACTTTCCCGGCACCGCAAGGTTCATTGCTCGCAAAACAAGGTACTCGAAGCGGCTCCGCACGATCCCACTAAACTCCCGCGCAACGCCTTTGTCGACCATCCACCTGACGTAACCAGGGTCATTAAAGAAAAGCCATTCGAGTGTCTCATCTTTATGCTTACCGAAGCCTACTTTATATCCCATCCGCTGTCCTCCTTCGTAATCTGGTGTCTCCAGATGAATGTACAAGTAGATACAAAACTGCCAATCCCGAACGGTGGGAATTCGTTCTGTCCGGCTAATCGCCGATGAGCTCTACCCCCAGCGCTACACGCGATCGGTACTGGAAGCGTCGATGTCGCTTCCCACGTTCCCTCTTTATCTAAGCCGCTGCTTTGATGTCGTCACATTTCTTCTCGAGCGCGCGCTGGGCCATCTCTCTGCGCTTTTCCCGCCTCCATTTGAAGGTGCGCTCCGCTGTCTCGCGAAACCACTTAAGCAAGTCCTGTTCGTCAGAATTCAGTTTCGTGCTCTGAGCATTGGTCTTCATCCAATGCCAGGAAAAGTCCAGACTGTCAACGTCGAGTCGGGCTTTTTGGCTTGCCTTGCTTTTCGGATCACGCAACTCACCAGCCGAGAATCGCTCTTCCTGCAACTCTCGTTCTCGTCGCCACTCCTTGTAATCCAGTTTCTGATTCCGCTCCTTACTCTTCCTTCGCCGCTTCTGCACCTCCTGCCTTTCCTTTCGCTCAGAGTCCAGTCCTTGTTTCGCATAGCGAATGTTTTGCAGGGCATGATCCTTCATCTCTTTTGCGCGCTTAGCGTTTGGCCTAATCACGTGCTTTGCCAGCCAAGCAACCTCGGCAGGCTGCAGCGCGGTGTCACGCGCGATGGATTCATAAGTGTCATGCGCCATAACTCGCTTTTCGACGGTAGCCATGACATTACTAGGTAGAGACTTAAGCGATTCGACGCGGCGGTAATATCCTGCCGTTATCACGTCCGATGGAAGATCCGGCTTCGCTGCGTGGTCGTCTGCAGTGGCCAGGAAACACTGCCGTATTTGAGCGGGCGTAAGCCGATCTACAGCCCGCTGGGTGTGCTCAACATACCGCTGGTGCTTTAGACAGCCGCAGCTCTTGGTGTGTCCTGAAAGCACCTGCGAGAGAACAACCACCTTCACATTCCGCTTCTTACAATTGCATAGAGCCTTCACGCGGATTCTGCCTCGCGAGTCTCTTCCGGCTCCACTTAATACTCTCAGTCTCGTACCTGGGAACTTCCGTCCGAAGTATGCAGAAACGTTCTTTCTTGGTCGTGCCATCTCTCTTTCCTCCGGGCTGCGCTTACCGCTTGACGCGGACCGCGCCAGCCCAATAACTATGCCGGTTACCCCTACGAAGGTAATCGCTGAGCGGTTGAATGTTCGCGCCGAGGATCCCTGCGGGAAGCTACCGCGAACAGTCGCTACATTGCTTGTCTTAACGACCTACCCTGTGAGTCTCATATGCCGTCCGTCCGCGTTCCAAGCGCGGCGGCGGCAGCTGTTATGAAGTACTCACGGCTCAGGTCCCACCTGACGTCGCCCGTCTTTCATGCCGCCCCTGCGAAGGGCGACCTGAAGCCGGTCGGTTTCAAGCCTTAAGTAAAGTCGATTCGAGCAACACTCTAATACTTACTGGTATGTACATACTTACTGGTATCTACATACTTCCTACCCCTAACAGTGGTGAGATAACTCACCTATGGGCATAACCCCTGCCGAAGGCCCTTAGTGTCATTCGGTCTGCCCTATCCGGGACTACAGTCCATCGAGGATCTGCACGCGGGTGGAACATGGCGGCCAGCCAAAATCCATGCATCGTGTAGTTCACGCCACCCTCCGATCCGCTCTTGTGACACCGACGATCAGGCGTCGCTCTGATAGGCTCTGTACTCCTTCATCGTGAACCGCTTCCCATGCTCACTGAATGGCATAAGTGGCAGCTCGGTCATTGGGTACTCTCGGATCGGCGGGACAGTTCCAGGGTCCACCTCTTGGCCAGCACGCCCGGCAAAATATAAGCTCAGGGCGTTGATCCCGCGCTCAGTGTGCGCGTTACTTGCTTGTTTGAAGAGGAACGGAATCCTTTGCGCTCTGCAAATATCATGAACTTCGGCTGCCCATTCTAGATCCATCTTGCGCGTGGTATGCAGCCGGCCGCTCATTCCACCGACGGCAACCCATCCAATGCCGATCAAGTCAATATCAGTAACACTCTCGAGCAGCGGTTCGACTGACAGGAACCGGAGCGTGCAGGGAACGGACCGAAGAATGTCAACGCGCTTGTATGAGGCGCGGACACCACAGGTGGTCCCGAGCCAAACATTCGGATACCCGCTGGCCCAGTCAGCGGGCAGGCATTCCATGATCCTTTCTGGTCTCTTCGTCAGCAGCATGAATTTGACGTGCGGACACTGGCGAATTGTCCGCCATGCATTGCCTCGCCATGGGTCAGCTTGGATATGAAAGAAGTCCGATAGGGAGCACACGAAACATATTGAGTTCCTGTTCCATTTCTTTGCACCCGCTTCCATCCGGTAAGGATCCACATTAGTTTGCGTAGGGGACAAAATGCTAAAGTCCCGACCGGCTCTGGTCAAGATTGTTTCGGCGTAGCAGCCTTCACACTCCTCGCTGACTTTATTGCATCCGGTCCACGGGTTCCATGTGAAGTGTGCCCATGAAATCTTCGTATCGATCACGCTGCCACCTCCTGCGTGCGGTCATCGGACTTGAGCTTGCGCCCATCAAATGTTATCGCCGTCCAATGAGGCGTCAGAGTGATTGTTATCGGTTCCTTCTGATCCCAGTTCATCCACATCTCTTCTTCGAGCGCAGCTTTGATAACACTTAGCCGCTTGGGAATCGGAATGTTGGCAACAGCCTGCCTTATTCCCTTGCGAATAAGGTGCCGCAGTTTCTCGTCTGCATCTAACGGTTCGGATACATCGGAAAGGTCTGGCGCAACTGGGATCTTCATCATTTCATCGGCGACGATTTGACCGGCCTGTTCCTTATCCGGCTCCCCCGGCTCCGACTTGACAATGTCCACGAGCCGTTCGACCAGGACACGGTTCTTTCTCTTCGCGGCATCGATCCCTTTGTCGTTCAATGCCGAACGGACGGTCTGAGGAAGGCTCGCCGCGGCGTTGTAGTCGTTGAGGTAATTCTTGAGCGTGCTGACGCAAACTCCCTCGGCGGCGGAAATCGCGCGCAATGCCTGCATCCAAAGACCGTACGATTGGCGGAAGAATTCCCGGTATTCCGAGAGCAGCTTGCCTCGGAGATAGCGCGTAGACTCGAAGCCGGCGACAACAGCCTCTCGCCGCCCTGCGAGCTTCGCCTTTTCCCGCTCATTCAGGGGCCGCCGAGTCTTGCCAGCTGCCACGGTAAGACCGTCCTCGATCGCTGCGAGCTTGCTCCGCAGTGGGGCAAAATTTGACCCAGTAGGCTCGGGCTTCGATACCGGGCGTTGACCTTCCTTCGGGTGCCCGGCTTCATCCAGATTTGCAAGTTCCTCCGCGAGGTAAAGGTGCTTGGCCTCGACGGCCGATTGCTCTCTCCACGGTAGCGGCAGCGGCGGCGCCGGGACTTCACACCATAGCTGGCCGAGCGCGTTCATCCCAACGCTGCGATGCTCGCTGGCAATCTGCGCAAACCAAAAGGGCAACCCCGCGGCTTTCACCTTATCGCGGATTCGCTTTGCCCATTCGAGCTTCATCGTGCGCCGCCCGGAGACCGTCTTGAGTTCGGCTTTCCAATCCCCGCTCGGATTCCACAAATACTCCTCACCAGGACCGGTTTCACCGCCTACATCAATCCAGCCGATACCGTCGAGGTTGAGTTCATCTGCAATATCTTCCAGCAGCGGCCCACAGCACAGGTAGCGGATCGCCTTCGGATGAATGTGAATCTTGCGCAACGCATCGACCCTGGCGAGGTCTTGCTTACAACTAACTGAGGTGCCGAGCCACACGTTCGGAAACTCATCCGGCCATCCCTTCGGTAAGTGGCCCATGATCCGCTCGGGGCGTTTCGTCAACAAAACATAAATCAAGTTTGGCGTCTGCCGAATGATCTCCCATGCGTCGTCTCGCCACTCGTCAGCCTGCGCAATGAAAAAGTCGGACATGCTACAGGAAATCACGCGCTCGCATACGCCATCCTTCGCCGCCTTCGCCTGCCATTTCAGCGGCTCTTTCCAGCAGCGTGTCATGCGTTCAACTTCCTTCGGATCACGACCCTGCCGGCGCATCATCCGAAAAGCGTAACAGTGTGCACAACCCGGCGCACACTTGTCGCAGCCCTGCCACGGGTTCCAACTGTAGTGTGCCCAACTGGACCCACTCATATTAGCCATGTTGCACCCCCGTCTGGACTGATCCCATCATTCTCGACCTGAGCCAGTTTGCCGTTGCCTTCGGATCGAGACGGAGCATCGATCCGACCCGGTAGGCCGGCAGCAATCCCCGCCGAATCTGTTGATAAATGAAGTTCGTTGACGTTTTCAGCAGCATCGCTAGCCCCTCGACTGTCCATGCTGCCTGCCCTGATTCCACAACGTCGCAAGCCAGGTCATCGTCCGTGATGACGGGCACGCGCGAACACAGGTTTCGCATACTCATTCCTTGTTGTTCTTGGATTTGTGGTTCGGCGTGAAATGTCCAAGAGCGATTTGAGAACCGCGCCTGCCCGGATGGGGCGTAGATTATGCTGCAGCCTGGAAGTGCTTCACTTACATGAGGTTGAGTATCGATTTGGACGAGTTCGATGTTCTCCATCATGGGTCCTCCTCTGCGGGCTTGCAGCCCGCCTTCCTGTGAATGAACACGTTAGTCCGTCCCGGCCGACAAGTCGATAAGGAGAAGTGCGTAGAAGCCAGTGCTTCACATGAGGCGACCTCTTGATGTATGCTTTTCGTAACCGCTCATAGAGAGAAACGAGCGGGCTATACGGTAAGCGCCCAGGGATGGGCCGCCAATCGCCAGATTGGCCCACTGAACGCCGGAACGGTTCAGAGATGAATCCCACGTGCCTGGTTGGCAGGTCGTGCGCCGGAAGGGGCAAAAACCGTCTTATCCGGGGCCCCGCGCGGAATTAGCCACAAATCTAGGCGACCGCAAGAGAATCACCAGTGGCACATCGTGTAATCTCACCCCTTCCTGCGGACGAGCGTCTCACCCGCCGCGAATCAGAAATTCTCTCTTGGCTTGGGCAAGGAAAAGATGTTCCCTCCATCGCCATCATTCTCAACATCTCTCCGAATACCGTTGAAGTTCACGTTTCCAATTTGATGCGGAAACTCGACTTGCACAACAGGGCCGAGGTCGTCCTCGCTGCCATCGAGCGCGACTTGGCACCGTGCCCTTGTGCCAACTGCCGTCTCAAGGAGGCGGCATGACGATACTGAGCACTCCGACGAAACTCTCCTCACCTGCGTCCGCGTTGCCGATTGAATCCGGCGTCATGGCACTTGAGCAAGGGGCCGTATTCCTCAATATCCATCCAGTGACACTGAGGCGGAGAGCGAAAGCTCTCTTGGCGTTTCCGCGCTTGCTGCTCGGCGATGATCTCGCAGGCATCCTTGGCTTGACAACGAGTTGGGTACGCTCTCATTCCCAGAAGATTCTCAGCTTCCAGCGACTCGGCGCCTGTTCGTCCCGATTCGTGAAGACAGGAGCCAAGCAATGACCGGCGAGAACGCTTCCGCTAACCGTGAAATCAAGCTCGTCAAGCCGATGACACCCCGGGCTGCCGCCGCTTTTCTTGGCTTGGACGAAAAGACAATCACCCGTTGGGCCAGAAAGGGCTATTTGCCTGGTCATCCGCTTGGAGAAGGCAAGCGCAAGTTTTGGCGCTTTATTGAGAGTGAGTTGTCTGAATGGCTGGCTGCGCGGACCAACCGAGACTGGGCCGCAACGACCAGGGAAGGCCGCGCTGCATGACCACTTCCCTTTCGCGTTCTTGCCCAGACCATATAGACTCCTCGACAGCCATCAGTGCGCGTGCAAAGGAGATCATCCGTATGCAAGCGCAACGATACCAGCGCGGTTCTCTGAGCCTGCGCAAGCGGAAGAGCCTTCCCGATGTATGGGAGTTTCGTCATTACGAGAAAACGGGGAACAAGACTGTCTACAAGAAACAAACTGTCGGCACTATCACCCAATTTCCTAGGCGGGCGGACGCCGAGAAGGCCGTCGCCCAGCTCAGGGTGGACATTAACCAAGGAGCTGAGCACGCTCCGATGAACCTCGATCAGCTCGCCACGCACTACAAGCATGTCGAGCTGCCGTCGAAAGCGTATTCCACGCAGGAGGGGTACAAGAACTATCTCGACCTGCATGTTTTACCAAAGTGGGGCCGGCACAGCCTTTCCTCCATTAAGGCCATCGAAGTCGAAGCCTGGCTTCGTGGACTCAAGACGGCGAAGGAAAAACCGGCCAGCCCCGGCACCAAAACCAAGATCCGGAACTTGATGTCAGCCCTATTCAGCCACGCAATCCGTTACGAGTGGTCATCGCGCAATCCGATTTCCTCGGTGCGCACGTCGGCCAAGCGCCAACGCATTCCGGATGTGCTGACCACGGAAGAGTTCCAGGCGCTTATCCCGGAACTGCCTCAGCGGGCTAGGGTGATCGTATTGCTGGATGGGAGCACAGGCCTGCGTCGCGGCGAGATCATCGCTCTCCGCTGGAGTGACATCGATTTCAAGTCTTGCCAGGCAAACGTTCAACGATCGATCTGGCGCAACGTGGAGGGCGAAACGAAAACGGAGGGCTCGCAGAAGCCGGTGCCTCTTCCTCCATTTGTAGTCGAAGAACTAAAGCGGTGGCGGGAAGAATCGCTCTACAAGTCAGAGGATGATTTTGTCTTCCCGTCTATCCGGAAGAATGGCGAACAAGCCATTTCGCCGGACAGCATTCTGAAGCGCGAGATTCGGCCGGCTCTCAGGAGGATTGGCGTTACCAAGCGTGTGGGCTTTCACACGTTCAGACACACGCTCGCAACTCTGCTCAGTTCTCTTGGAGTCAATGTGAAGACCACCCAGGAATTGCTTCGCCACGCGAACCCCTCGATCACGATGCGGGTTTATCAGCAGGCGGTAAGCGAAGACAAACGCGCAGCCCAGCGCCTGGCATTTTCTGCTCTGTATTCGGAGGGGCTGCAATCGAACCCACCAGAACCCAATGAAGGTGGGTAAAAGATATGGACATCGCCACAAACCATTGATTCTGATTGGTTTATGGCGGGGACGACGGGGCTCGAACCCGCGACCTCTGCCGTGACAGGGCAGCGCTCTAACCAAACTGAGCTACGTCCCCTCTTTGTTTTCTTCGACTTGCGTCAAGTCTAAGAAACTGCTGTCCAACGCTGCTGTTTATCCTTCTCCCGCTTGCACCACTTTCACGGAATCCAACTATATTCCGCGATGAATGGACAGCATGCGAGCATAAAAGTCTGCCGTCAATGCTGCTGCAGGCGACCCGCAACACGAGAACATCTGTCCATGTCCCGTGATTCAAATTGTATCAAACAAATCAGGATCGGAGAGGGTGGCTGGAGGGCGTCCATCAGCCGAACTGCGCCGTTCTATGGCTCCAATTCTCGGGCTCCAATCCTCGACCGGCTCACGTCGGGCGACGCAATCCAGAATTCGTTGCTCTTGTCGCCCAGCCCACGATTTAGTCCTGCATTTAGAGCGCCCCTTAAGACGCCGTCGCAGTATTGCAGCAATCTGCCGTGGGAATCCTTTCGCCCGGGGAGACCTGCAAAAACTTTGGTAATGTCACTTTATGGTTATCTTAGTTCCATATTGCATCAAATTATGATTACCATCATCAGATAAAGTGTTGTTGGCAGGCAGCGGTAAGCCGATGCTTACGCTGAAGGTTTCTCTCCTCTGAATTGCGCCACATTTGTACGCATCCATTGGAAGAAACCTGCGAGAGCAGCCGTCTTACAGCAGTGAATTTGAGGTTTAAGCGAGAAGAGGGCCGCAACCTCAAGGAGTTGTGAATACCGTGAGTTCAGCAGACGTTTCACCAAATTACGGCTTGAAGCATGCCGGAGGCAATGGGGCCAAACCTCTGACGGTCGCATTGATCGGTCCAGACGAGGAGAGGCGCTCGGCGGTGGCGGCGGCTCTTGGTGGAACTCGCCGGGCTATTGTGCGCGAGTTCGATTCCTACCCCCCAGAGCTTGAGCACCTGCAAAGGTTGCTATCGTCATTCGACGTTCTTGTCCTTGACCTCGATAGCGACCCGGATGTCGCTCTCGAAATGGTGAAGACGGCGAGCGCTAGAAACGCGGCGATCATGGTTTATTCAGAGAACGCCGACCCGAGATTTGCTGTCCGCATCATGCGCGCCGGCGCTCGCGAATACCTCCTTCTGCCAATAGATCAGAGCGCGGCATCCGAGGCTCTGGTTCGGACCGCAAACACGCTCCATGAAAAGGCTCTGCTCCCAGAAGGGGGGAAGTTGCTGGTTTTTACCGGCTCCAAAGGCGGATCCGGTGTTACGACGGTCGCTTGCAATGTTGCTATCGCTCTGGCGCAGAGAACGGACCAAAAGACCCTGCTTATCGATCTCGCCCTGCCGATAGGAGACGCGGCGCTTTGTCTGGGGATTGCAGCGGGTTTCTCTACGGAGGATGCGCTCCGGAATATCGACCGCCTGGATGCGGCTTTCCTGCAAAGTCTCCTCGTTCAGCATCGGTCGGGAGTCTTCGTGCTTGCGGCTCCCACCAACGTTCCCGAGATTGAGGTTTCCAAAGAGTCCATCGACAAGCTGATCTCCATCGCGCGGCGCGAGTTCGATCATGTGGTCGTCGACGTGGGATCGAGAATTGATGTGGCGGCCAAGACCCTCTTCGAACACGCCTCTACCAACTACCTTGTTATCCAAACCGGCATCTCGGAACTGCGCAATTCCAATCGGCTGATCTCGCAGTTCTTCACCGAAGGAAATCGAAACCTGGAAATCGTCATCAACCGGTTTGATTCCCATTTTCACGAAACGGTGAACGAAGATGTCATTGCCCAGGCTCTCGGCAAGCCGGTGCGATGGAAGCTTCCCAACGATCAGGACGCTGCGCGAGCACTGCAATCCGGCGAGACCGGACTTACAGATACACGCATTTCGCGCATCAGCCTTGAGATGGCCAGCTCGATTACCGGACGACCCCTTCCTCCGGAAAAGAAGAGCGATTCTGAAGCTAGAAGTTCTGGAAGAGGTTTTATACAGGTGGATTCTGCCCGTGATGAACAGCCGGGCTCTGCGAAATTGGCTTCCGTCGACGCGCCTTCGACTCCGGTCATTACATGGCCGGCACCCGATTCCATCGCCTACGGAAACAAGCTCACCTTCGCCCAACTCAATGCCACAGCATCGATTGAGGGGACACTTATTTTCACCCCCGGCCCAGGCTATGTGCTGCCGGTGGGGACGCATACGCTCTGGGTCACATTCACGCCGGCAGATTCCGGCCGCTACGCTCCGCTACAGGCCGCAACTTCAATTGTTGTGACCAAGGCAACGCCGGCCCTCACCTGGCCAAAACCTGTCACGATCATCTACGGCACCGCATTGGACGATGCTCAACTGAATGCCTCGGCGCCGACACCTGGAACTTTTGAATACACTCCTGCGCCGGGCGAAATTCTGCCTCCGGGAAGGCATACGCTCACTGTAACCTTCACGCCCGCCGACAGCGCCAGCTACACCACAGCACAGTCCACGGTGGCGGTCACTGTGGCCAAGGCAGCGTGTGCCATCCAATGGGCAACACCCGATCCGATTATGTATGGCACACAGCTCAGCGACACTCAGCTCAGTGCCGTGGCGCCGGTTTCCGGAAAATTCGAATACAATCCTGGCCTGGGAGCAGTACTTGCCGCAGGACAGCATCGGCTGTCGGTGGTTTTCTCGCCTGCGGATACTCTGACCTACTCTTCATCGCAGAGTTCCGTTTCACTGACTGTGGCCAAGGCAACACCTGCCGTCACGTGGCCGGCGCCCGAGCCGGTTACCCAAGGCACTGCTCTTAGCGCCACCCAGCTTAATGCCACTGCAACCGTGCCGGGATCATTCGTCTATCGGCCTGCGGCAGGCGAAGTGCTGGCGCCGGGAGAGCACGAGCTCTCAGTGGCCTTCACTCCGGCCGACACTTTGAACTACACAACGGTGCGTGCGGTCGTGTCGGTGACCGTTACCGAGAAATCACCAACCATCATCACCTGGCCAACCCCTGCTGCCGTTTCCTACGGCACGGCGCTGAGCGTCATTCAGTTGAATGCCACCGCATCGGTTCCGGGAACATTTATCTACACTCCTTCCGCGGGTCACGTCCTCGCGCCGGGAAGGTATACGCTCTCCGCATCGTTCACTCCAGCGGACACGGAAAAATACGCGACGGCGCAGAGCGCGGTCGTGCTTGAGGTGGAAGGATTGCCTGACATGAGTTCATCGCCAACCGCAGCCCCTGAAACTAAGCCCGCGCGAAGCTTTATAGCAACCAACTCTGCCCGTGAAGATTCGACGCCGGCGGAAGTTACGGACGAAGGCGCCGCGGTCATGGCAAGCCCGCGCGAAACACGCTCCTACAAAGGCGCGATCTACGAGAAAGGAGAGGACGGACAATGGCATCTCCAAAAGAACTAGCTCCGTTACTACCTGAAACTCTTCCCGAGGATTTCAGCGAATGGGATGGCAAAGCTGCTGCTGCGCCTTCGCCTGTTAAGTCTGGTGAACGAGACGCATGGGAAGCTGCTGATTCATTCGGCGAGACGCAAAAACCGCTTTGGCAATCCGGTGACCGCGAAGCCTTCCTGGCAACGCTAGTGGACGGGCCGCGGACTTCGGGTTCAGCCGCGTCTGCGCCAGTCTTTCTTAAGCAGCAAGAGGATCTCATCGATTGGGATAGCGAAGCTACTCCTGCGCCCTGGCCTGTTGACCGTACGGAATGGGAACAATGGGAAGCGACTCATTCCTTCGGCAAGACTCCGAAGTCTCCTGCACAATCCGCCGGCCGCGAAGCGTTCCTGTCGCCCATAGTGCAGAGGCCCAGTGACTCGGCGACAGCCGCGTCCGCACCTGTCATTGTTAAGCAAGAGTTAACGAACGATCCGGTGGATGCATCGCCCAGCCGTGCTTCGCAGAAGCCAGAAGCTCGCCTTGCGACGCCTGAGGTCCCCGTGGCGCCGAGTTTGCCAAATGTCGCCAAGGTGGATGCAGTGCGTACCTCACCCGAGCCCACGTTGACAACGAGACGCAAAGCCGACGAGGCAGTTTTCCAGTTGTTTTCACAGAAGAAAATCGAAGTCGCAGTAGAGCCGAAAACGGCAAAGAAGAAGTGGATGATCGTCGGCGGCGTCAGCGCCGGCGCGATTCTGCTTCCGCTCATCCTCATGATCACGATGTTCCATCATGGGACGAAATCCGTGGCGAAGCCTTCTCTTCAGCCCATTCCAGGGGCAAGCGATACGCAGTCGAATACGGACACGGCGGCTAGTAAGCCGCCAGCTGAGGGAAAGCCGCTGCCAACCACCGAAGGGCAAAAGACAACGGATGCCCAGCCAACTGACAAACAGGAGGGAACGACATCGGCACAGGTGCAGACAACAATGATGAACGATCAACTGACTGCGCCAACACGGATTCCCAAGCAACAAGCGGAAAATGCGCCTCCCCCCGCGAGCTTAGACACGGCCGGTGCGGATGGCCTGGGCGGCGGCAACGCAAATGCCAGCATGTTCAATGGACACTCCCAGCCCAATGTTAGGGTTGCATCTTCCAGACCAGTTGCCATTTCATCGGGCGTCGCGACTGGAATGCTGGTTCAAAAAACGCCGCCCGAGTATCCGCCCATCGCTAAAACAGCCCACGTAGCCGGCACTGTGGAGCTGCACGCCACTATTTCCACGGATGGCACAATTAAGGACTTGCACGCAGTGAGCGGGCCGGTCATGTTGCGGCAGGCGGCCCTCGATGCCGTGCGGAACTGGCGCTACAAGCCATATAGGCTCAATAGCCAGCCTGTGGAAGTTGAAACAACGGTCAACGTAGTATTCAGCCTTGGCAATTGATCTATCGCAACACGACGGTTGCTTGCTCCCTGAACGCAACCATGCGGAATCCCTGCCTATAGTCCGCACTATGGAGTCAGTTTCTGGCCTCATACAAGGTGGCGTTGATTTCCACCCCACAGACAAAGACCTATTCCCGGACCGGAGAATGCCACTCGGCTATTACGGCGTTGAGGATCTGGCAACTGGGAAAACTTTATAGCTGCCAACTTGTAGGAAGCGCTTTCCCTGCGGCGCCTCGCATTTGTCTTGCGCGCAAAGAGAACTGCACGCCGAGTCATGTACTCCGCGTGCAGTTTGGGGTAAGCCGATTGCAGCCGCTCAGGCCGAAAGTGCCGTCCTTGCGCCGCGTCCGGCAGGCATGTAGCCCATGTCCATGGAGATGCCGCGCACGCATTGCAGCAGATGATTGGCAATCGTGGGAAGTTTTTGCGCGGTGACACGGAACGATGGTCCCGACACGCTCACCGCTGCTACTGGCAGCCGCTGCGCGTCCAGAACCGGCACCGCGATGCAGCGCAAGCCTTCTTCGAGTTCCTCATCGTCCACTGCGTAGCCGCGACGTCGTGTCTTTTCGAGTTCCGCGCGCAGCGCCTCGGGGGTGGCGATGGTACGCGACGTCATGCGCTCAAAGCGCACGCGCTTCAGAATCTCCGACGCCCGCTCTGGAGGCAAAAAAGCAAGGATGGCTTTACCCACCGAGGTGCAGTGCACGGGGTTGCTGGCTCCGATGCGGGTAATCATGCGCACCGAGCGGGTGGGCTCGATCTTGTCGATGTAGATGACGCGCGCCGCCTCCAGCAGAGCCAGGTGCGCGGTCTCCTCGGTCTCGGCAACCAGCCGACGCAAGTGCGGCTGCGCGCGGTCGCGGAGGTCATACTGCTCGATGGCGCGGTTGCCGAAATCGAACAGGCGCAAACCCAGGCGGAACTTGCCGTTCGCGGTCCGCTCCACCATGCGATGCCGCTCCAGAACCATGAGGAAGCGGTGCGCGGTGCTCTTGTGCAGTTGCAGCGAAGCGGCCACCTGCGCCAGACCCAAAGGGGTTTCGCTTTCGCCCAGCAGATCCAGTACGGCAAAAGCCCGGTCGAGGGCTTGAACTTTGTAGGTGCCTTGAGGGGCAGCGTCTCGCATGTTGATCCTTTGTTCCGTTTTTTGATTCCATCTCTAGATTCTCACATGATGGGACGCGCGTCAACTGGTGGAACGGCAGGAGCGACGACGTTGGGTGGGAAACGCGCGACGTCAGGGAAGTTATCTTGCGGATATGGGCGCCTGCACGGCAGCCGGTCGGAAGACCGGCGACACGGGCCGCGCGCGCGGCTACGCTTCCCTGCCTTCGTCCACTTCTTCCTCTTCGATCTTGTCGCCTTCGCCCGGGGCGAGAAACAGGTTGGCTTCAAGACCGTGCTGGCGGGTGTAGAGGTCGTAGTAGCGGCCGCGCTTTGCAAATAGTTCGGCGTGGTTGCCGCGCTCGAAGATGAGGCCCTGCTCGACTACTAATATCTGATCGGCGCGTCGGATGGTCGACAGACGGTGCGCGATGACGAATGTGGTCCGCCCCTGCATGAGTTGGGCGAGGCCGCTTTGGATCATGGCTTCGGATTCGGAATCGAGCGAACTGGTGGCCTCGTCGAGAATGAGAATACGCGGCGCGGCCAACAATGCCCGCGCGATCGACAGGCGCTGGCGCTGCCCGCCCGAGAGCTTGACGCCGCGCTCGCCGACAACGGTGTCGTAGCCCTCGGGAAAGCGCTCGGCAAACTCGTCCACATTTGCGGTGTGGCAGGCGAAGAGAAACTGCTCCTCGGTCGCATCGGGGCGCGAGAACATAATGTTTTCGCGGATGGTGCCGTCGAAAAGAAACGACTCCTGCAGCACCACGCCGAGTTGCGAGCGATAGGTGTTCAGGTCCACGGTGGCGAGATCGATATCGTCCACAAGCACCGCGCCTTTGGTCGGCGTGTGGAAGGCGCAGAGCAAACTGATGATGGTGGACTTTCCGGACCCCGAAGAGCCGACCAGCGCGGTCACCGTTCCCGGATCGGCCTTGAAGCTGATGCCGTGCAGCACGGGTTTCTCGGGCGTGTAAGCAAACTCTACATTTTCAAACTCGACGCGGCCTTCGATCGGCGGCATTTTCGCGGTGCGCCCCGGGGTCTGGTTCTCTTCGAGCTCCGACATGATCTCGTGCGTGCGATCGAGACCGGCGAAGGCCTCAGTCAATTGTGTGCCGATGTTCACCATCTGGAAAACCGGCGCGATCATGAAGCCAAGCAACAGGGTGTATTGGAAATAGGTGCCCGTAGTCCACGTAGACGCGAGCACCAACTGGCCGCCAAGCCACATGATGGTTCCATACACCAGGGCGACAACGGTTGTCGAAGCCGAGGACAGGACGCTGGTCATGGTCAGCGACTTCATCACGTTTTGCAAAAGCCGGTCCACGCCGCCGGAAAAAACTGTGGCCTCGCGATCTTCGGCGTGATAGCCCTTGATGACGCGCACGCCGCCAAGTGATTCCGTCAGACGGCCCGTAACTTCGGCGTTGATCTTTCCGCGCTCACGGAAGATAGGACGAATGGTCTTGAATCCGTATTGCAGGATGAAAACAAAAACGCCGAGGACAGCAAAAACCGTTAGCGTGACCTCTGCGCTGAGGTACATCATGTAGATAAAGACCATGACGGCCGTCAGCAGTCCGCCAAGAAACTCGACCAACCCCGTGCCCACCAGGTTACGCACGCCTTCCACGTCGGTCATAATCCGCGCCACCAGCGTTCCGGTGCGGTTCTCGTCGTAATATGCCACAGAAAGCAGACCCACGTGATGCTGCACCTGGCGGCGCAATTCGGCAATCAGTCGCTGCCCAGCTTTGGAAAGCGACTGCGTGAGCGCATACGAGGTTAGCGCTTGCACCACCATCGCCGAGAAGACAATGGCGATGTACCGAGGCAGCAATTGCGGATGCGGATTCTGGGGCGAAAGTACTTTGTCAACGAGCGGTCTGGCTGTGAAGGGCAGCACCAGGCCTGCGACACGATTGATGGCCATGAGCACAAGGCCAATGGCAATGAGCCCTTTGCGCGGAACCACGAGAGCCTTGACTTCAGGCCAGATTTTTCTCAGGTTGGGCTTGGATTTGGGAGGTTCAGCCTGGCCGGCCCGTGCGCTTCGCCCGTGTGGCGAGCGCTCGGCGCGCATGCTCATTCCCATTCCACCACCGCGAAATCCGCCCATGCGTTACACCTGCCGTGATCTACGAGCTTGGATGAAAGAGCGCACGCAAAGATTCACGTAGATGAGTAGCAACCCCGCCATGGTTAGTTGGGCAGTCATCGCTTTGTAGTCGGGATCAATGCCGAGCGATCGCGCGTGCCCGTAGCCGTGCAAGGCCGAGGCAACTGCGCCGATCAAGCCCACCAGGCCGATGGTCACATTGATGTGCATGAAGAGCTTGCGACGGCTTTCACTGGGACTGACGGCGAGAAATCCGCCCACGACCATCGCCAGGCCAAACCACGTGGGAATCAGCGCCGTGGGATGGGCGCTGCCCGTAACGAAGTACCCGACCAGACCTACAAGGATCAGCAAAACGCCGAAAATATACGTCACTCTTGCCATGCAGACCTCCAGAACACGGTGCATGGCAAGAATAGCAGTTGCAAGAGGACAGTGGTCAGTGGTTAGTGGTTAGTGGTCAGTGGTTAGTGGTTAGTGGTTAGTGGTTAGTGGTCAGTTGCGACCGATGCCATCTTTTGCCGACGATGAGCATCGCGCCGAACTGATCACCGATCACTGCTCCTACCGCTGAATTCTCGCCGATCCGCCCTTGGCAAAGGAGCGCACCTGGTCCAGCGTCGCCATGGTGGTGTCGCCGATGAACGTTGTGAGCAATGCGCCATGCGCCCAGCCCAGCTTGAGCGCCGTCTCGGGCTCTTCGCCCTTGAGGAGTCCGTAGATGAATCCCGCCGCAAAGCCGTCGCCGCCGCCCACGCGATCGATCACGTCCAGCTCCGCCGTGGGCGCGACATGGGTCTTGCCGTCGATCCACGCCACCGCGCTCCAACTGTGCCGGTTGGTGGAGTGCACCTCGCGCAGCGTCGTGGCCACGATCTTCACGTGCGGATGCTTCTTGACCACGTTGTCGATCATGCCGAAGAAAACGCTGGGATCGAGCTTTGACTTTGCATGAACATCGGGTCCCGGAATGCCGAGGCCCTTCTGCAGATCTTCCTCGTTGCCAATGAGCACGTCGACGTTCTTCACGATCGAGGCAATGGTCTCGACAGCTTTCTCGGCGCCGCCGGAAATCTTCCATAGCTTCTCGCGGAAGTTGAGATCGAAGGACGTGATGGCACCGGCCGCTTTCGCTTCCTTCATCATCTCCGCAACCAGCGGTGCCGTGGTGGGCGAGAGCGCCGCAAAAATACCGCCGGAGTGCACCCAGCGCACGCCGCCAGCAAAAATCTTCTTCCAATCGAAGTCACCGGGCTTGAGCATGGCGCCTGCTTCGTTGGCGCGATTGTAAAACACCACGGGAGGCCGCACGCCCGCGCCGCGATCGCTATAGACTGTGGCCATGTTCGGGCCCGTCGCGCCGTTGTGCTCAAAGTGCTTGTAGATCGGCTTGACGCCCATGGCGAGCACACGCTCGGCAATCAGGTCGCCAATGGGATAATCCACCATGGCCGAAGCCACCGCGGTTTTCAACTTGAAGCAGTCTGCCAGGTTGGCGGCCACATTGAACTCGCCGCCGCTGACGTGAATCAAGCACTGCGTCGCTTTGCGAAAGGGAATGATGCCCGGATCCAGCCGGTGCACCAAGGCTCCCAACGACAGAAAATCAAACTCGCCACTCTCGCGGATATTCAATCCGTATTTCATCCTTCTCTCCTTGCGTTATTTCTAAGAATTGCACCCAACCAAAATCGAACAACTTACAACCGTACAAAACAGCTAACAGCAGACAGTCGGCAGCTAAGAGCTCGTCGCTGTCTTTTTAACGTCCGCAACCACCTGATCGGGCGTCCACTCGTTGCCCGGATAAAACTGCGCCACCTTGCCGTGCGCATCGATCAATGTAGTGGAAAGCGTGTGCGTAATGGTGTCATCGGCGCCGTGCGTAATGCCCACATCGAAGAACTTTGCCATCTCCAGCAGCTCCGGCTCTGACGGCACGGCAAAATCCCAGTGCGAAAAGGCGCTTTTGGCGTCGCTGCCAATGTATTGAGCGCCATAGGCACGCAGCCGCGCCGGCGTGTCGTGCTCCGGATCGAAGCTCACGCAGAGCAGGTGGGTTTTGGCGTAGAGCGCCGGATTCGTGGCCAACTGGCGGTCGATGACTGCAAAGTTGTGCGTCACCAGCGGGCAAAACTTTGGCATCGGGCAACGCGTGTAAATGAAGGTGACGAGCAACGTCTTGCCGCGGAACTGATCGAGATGAAGGTCGCGCCCATCCTGATTGTAAAGCTTGAAATCTGGAACCGCGTCGCCGGGTGCTGGCACGTGATAGAACACCGCGGGCTTGTAATCCGGCTTGCCCTGTGCGATGACAACAATATGATCGAGCAAAATGTCCGCATCGGGATTCTGCGAAACCAGCACGTCCGCGGTGATGGTATCGCCGGGATGCAGCTCACTGAGAATGCTCGGATCCTTCAACTTGTAGGGCATGGTCATCGCTTCCATGAAGCCGGGAATGGCCTCATGATTCACGGTGACTTCGCCTGTTCCGGGATTCGTCGAAACCACCTTCCCGCGCAGCTTATACACCTTGAAGGACGACGCGGCCGGCCCCTGCGTTTCGGGCTTCGAGCTGGAATGGCATCCGGCGACCACGGCGACTGCAAGCAGGGTACTGGCGAGGAAAATTCGCATCGTTTCTAGTGTACAACTAGTGGACTGACCACTGGCTTCCGCTATTTGCAGCTCGCGTTTCCGGCCCTCGGAAAGGCCAGAAACGTAATGCTTGCCGGCGCAAGGCTCACCGTCCCGGAGTGAAGCGCAACCCCTCGTAAAACGGGCAGCGCATCGCCCGGACCCAGTTCGAGCGGCTTCCCATTCAGATCGGCCGTGGAATCCGTGAGATTGGCCGCGGTCAGGGTGTAGCGCTCCGCGACCAACGGAAGTTGCATCGTTTGCTCCGCGTCTTTGTCTGCATTGATGGCCAGCAGCGCGACTCCTCCTGGCTGATTGCGCAGGCAATGAGCGTAGAGATGCAGATTTGCGGACGGCGAAGGGCCAGGATCGAGCACCGTGGTTCCCATCAGCCTTCGCCACAGCAATGCGGCCCAGTAGTCCGGCCGCGGTTCCAGCGTCTTTTCGTCCAGCAAACCGTAGTCGCTGGCGTTGAGAGTATTGTGCATTTGCACCTGCACGCCAAGTCGCGCCAGGCTGCCCAGTTGGTTCAGATAACGAAACGTATCAAGAAACGTAGAAGCCCAACGGTCGCCGCCACAGGCAGCTTGACCAGTTTCGCTGTTCCAGATGGGTTTTCCCGGCTCGTATCGGTCGCGCAGCGCGGCGTAAAAGGCTTCGGCGCTGACTCCGCGCGAAAGCCAATCAACAGATAACGCCGCTTCCTTCGAGGTTCCCATCGCAGTCCCCATCACCGCGCACCGGCTTGAAACGGCTCCGTAGGAGTGGTAGCTGAAGACATCGAAGACGGGGCCCGTTACCTTCAGGATGCCATCCGATGTGAGCAAGTGCATGAACGGCGGCGCAAGCGGCGTTCCTTCGCCCACGCCACCGGGTCCGAGAACCCGCATCTCCGGCGCATTCGCCTTGGCCCAGGCCTGGAACACGGCAAAATCGCGCGCATACGCTTGCGCATCATATCCCTTGGGCGCACCGCCCATCTCGGCAAACGTAGGCTCATTCATGAACTCTGCCGCTGCAATGCTTCCTCCGACAGATTTCGTATAAGCCACAAACGCCTGTGCAACCTTCGGCGTCCAGACACCTGCCGCATCGCGCGTCCCCGTACTCATGGCAAACGAAGTCACGATGCGCGCGTTCGCGGCGCGCGCAAAGTCGATCACGCCCTTCCACTCCCGGCGCGTCAACACGCTGTTGAAGCCCACCGGCGGTTTCATCGGAGCCGGATCGTCCGAATCCTGAAAGTAGGTGGAGTTCATCCATGTGCCGCTGACGCGAACGTAAGCTGGCCCCAGCGCGGCAGCCAGCTTGCGCAGCCGCGGATTGCTCAAATCAATGGGCGACCGGTATTCATAGAGCGATGGATTCATCCCCGGCGGAGTGTTCGCCGCCGGCTGCGCGACCGCATGCGATGTGCCCACGGAGGCATACGGTTTCCAAAATCGCCCGCCGGTGACTTCAACCGCTTCGATGTTGTAGGACTGAAAGCGCTCGTCCACCGTTCCCACGCGGGGCATCCCGCTCGGCGAAATGGTTGTCGCCGGGGTTTGTGCGGGATCCGCGGCGCACGCTGCGCCCATCATCCATGCCGCACCCAATGCCCAGCAGGCAAGCTTCGTCGTCCAAGTCATAAGACCGCCTTTCTGTTGAACCGGTTGGTCAATTCTCACGTTCCGGGCACAAGTATAGGCGATTCCTCAGGCCGCGATCTGTGATACCCATACGCCGGTTGGCGCGGCGCAAGCCCCGCAGCGTATAACGCTGCCATGGGGGAAACGTCCGCGATGGAGATCGATGCGTGGCTGCACGGCGGCGGAATCGTGGTCACCGCCAGCGAACGTGCCGCGCGATCCCTCGCCACGGCCTTTCATCGCGCCCGCCGCGCCGAAGGGCTGACCGCATGGCCCACTCCCAACATCCGTGATTGGCAAAGTTTCGCTCGCAGCGAGTGGGATGAACGCATGGGCGACGGCCGCGTGGTGCTGAGCCCGCTCCAGGAGCAGTCGCTCTGGGCGCGCATCGTGGCCCATGCTGCGCCCGAAGCCGTGCAGCTCACTGGTGCGAGCGACCGCCTGGCTGCGCTCGCCATGGAGGCGCATCATTTGCTCTGCGGATACGCGCCGCAACTTCTCAAAGACAATGCGCGCATCGGTTGGGATCAGGACGCAGGAGTGTTCAGCGGCTGGCTCAGTGCATTCAACGAACTCTGCCGCGATGGCAAGCTGGTAAGCGCCGCACGCCTTCCGCTCGAACTCAGCGCGCTGCTCCAAGCCTATACCGCAGAGCGTTCACCGCTTTTACTCGCCGGCTTCGACCGAATCCTTCCCACGCAGCAAAAGCTGTTCGCGGCATGGGGTGCTGGCGATGATGTGCGCGAACTCCCGCTCGGCGCAACGGCGGAACAAGTGGAATTTCACCTCGCAGCAGATCTTTCCTCGGAACTCGTTGCCTGTGCGCTTTGGTCGAAGGCGCGGCTCGCGGCCGACCCTGACGCGCGCCTGCTTGTGATCACGCAGGACGCGCGTAAACGTCGCGGTGAGATCGAGCGCGGGTTTCTCCGGTTTCCGGGCGCGAACGACAACCCACCGGGCACAGCGAGCCTAATAGAGTTTTCGCTCGGCGTGCCACTGAGCCAGGTCGCGCTGGCGCGCGGCGCACAGTTGCTGCTGCGCTGGCTGAGCGACAGCATTGCCGAAAACGAACTCGACTGGCTGTTCGCAACGGATCAAATCGCTGCTTCGCCCGAGGAATCGCGGGCGCTTACGGCATTCATGCGCGCCCTGCGCCGTCGCGGCCTGCAACGACAGCGCTGGAGGCTCGAAGAATTCCTGCGCCAGCGCGTGCGCGCAGAGTTGCCCGCCGCGTGGACCGTTCGCATGACACAAGCTCGGCAGCGTCTGCAGGAATTTGCCCGCCGTCCACAAACTCCGCTTGCATGGGCTGAGTTCACGGCGCAGTTGCTTCAAATCGCAGGCTGGCCTGGCGCGCGTTCGCTCACCAGCGCTGAATTCCAGGCCCTCCGCAGCTGGCAACAGACTTTGGATGACTGCGCGTCACTCGGCTTCGATGGCCGCCATATCGCGTGGAGCGATTTTCTTGCCGCACTCGATCGCGCCGTGGATGAAACGCTGTTCGCGCCCGAGTCGCAGGACGCGCCCATCTTGATTGCGGGTCCCGCCGAGTCCGCGGGCCTGACCGCCGACGCGATCTGGTTTCTGGGCGCGAGCGAAGAGGCATGGCCCGCGGCCGGCGCCACGAATCCCCTCATTCCCATCGCAGTGCAACGTGAGGCCGGAATGCCGCATGCCTCGCCAAAGCTCGATTGGGATCTTGCCAAATCCATGACGCGTCGCGTGCTCGCCTCGGCGCCCGAGGTTCACTTCAGTTACGCGCGCCAGAGCGAAGGGGTAGAAGCGCGTCCGTCGCGGCTGGTGGCGCAGATCCCAGTGTTGGTTCAGCCGCTTCCTGCCGAACTCATAGCGAATGCTTTCCCCGACCCGCTCACCATTGCGTTCGACGATGCAACGCAACTTCCCTACCCTCTTCGCGAAGTCTCAGGCGGAGCCACCGTTCTCACCACGCAATCGCAATGCCCCTTCAAAGCTTTTGCAACGGCGCGCCTCGACGCGAAGAAGTGGGACGCGGCCGAAGCTGGACTCACCACCATCGAGCGCGGGCAACTTCTCCATGACGTGCTGCACTCAGTCTGGGCCGGCGCTCCCAATGGCATCCGCATGCACGCCGACCTGGTCGCGCTCGTAGATCTTGCAGCGTTTGTCGAAGGCCATGTACGCCGTGTACTCGACGACAGAATGCCGCCTCGTGCGCGAGATTCCATGCCGCCAAGGTACCTCGAGCTCGAAGCGGCGCGCCTCACCGTTCTCGTTACCGAATGGCTCGATTACGAATCCGCACGCGTGCCATTTACCGTCGCTGCAACTGAAGTGGATGCGCGGCCTGCGATTGCCGGCCTCGCGCTCAAAGTGCGGCTCGACCGCATCGACCGCTTGAATGACGACTCACTGCTTGTCATCGACTACAAGTCGGGCACGGTGTCGCCCAGTTCGTGGGATCTTCCACGCCCCGACGATGTGCAGTTGCCGCTCTACGCCGGATTCGCGCTTGACGACGGTCCGGAGAACGCCGGGGGCCTTGTCTTCGCCCAGATTCGCGCCGGCAAGCACAAGGAATTTCTGGGCCGCGTGAAAGACGCACGGGCCACGCTGATCAGCGGTCTCAGCGCCAACACAGCTCTTGTGAAACAACCTCTGACCGACGACGAGATGCGCGTATGGCGCGCGTACATTGAAGAGATAGCACGGGATTTCGTTGCGGGCCGCGCCGCAGTTGATCCTCGCGACTACCCGAAGACCTGCGAACGTTGCAGCCTTCAGGCGCTCTGCCGCATCCAGGACAATCCGCCGCAAACTGACGACGAGAACGGCGACACGGAGGAGGCAGCCGATGCCTGACAAGCAAAAGACTCCGCCTCCCGACCAGTCGCAACGCGAGCGAGCGCTCGACGCCACGCGTTCGATCCTGGTGCGCGCGCCGGCCGGATCGGGCAAAACCGACCTGCTCACGCGCCGCTTTCTCCGCCTGCTCAGCGAGGTCGACGATCCCGGCGAGATCGTTGCCATCACTTTCACCAAGGCCGCCGCGGCAGAGATGCGTCACCGCATTCTCTCCGAGCTTGAGAAGGCCGCGGCCGCTGGCGCTCACGAATCAACGTCCGAGACTTTCTCCATGGAGTCGCTGGCGCAGCGCGCGCTTGCGCGTTCGCACGCTCTCAATTGGGATCTCCTCGACCTTCCTGCGCAACTGCGCATTTCCACCATTGACTCCTTCTGTCGTGAGATCGCATTGCAGCAACCCATTCTTTCCGGCCTTGGCGGAAGCCTGGAGATCTACGCGCAGCCGAAGGAGTTGTATCGCCGGGCCGCGCGCCGCACGCTTGAGCAGATTGGGAAAGACAATGCGGTGCTGAGCGCTGCCATCGAAACCCTGCTATTGTGGCGCGACAACAGTTGGGCCGATCTTGAAGACCAGGTCGTGACCATGCTCGAAAAGCGCGACCAGTGGATGCACGATTTTGTCCTTGACCGCGACCTGGACTGGGACGCGCTGCGCAAACTTCTAGAGCGGCCATTCGTCCACCAGGTAAGAGACCATCTCACGGCGGTGAGTCTTTTGTTCGGTCTGTCTCCTGGGGCACTCGAGGAGGCGCACGCCCTTGCTCGCTTTGCGTGCGAACAAAGCGGAGGAGCACTGCACAGCGACCTCGCGGAATTGGCTGACTTTCCATCTGCCCCATTCACGAATGTGGACCAATTGGAGGAAGCACACCGCGCATTTGCGTGTCTTGCAGATTTGCTCTTGACTGGCGAGGGCGCCATGCGCAGACAAGTGAATGTCACGCAGGGATTTCCTAAAGAAAGCAAAGCGGAAAAAGCGCGGATGCTTGGCCTTATTGCTACCTTCGCGTCGGTTCCCGATTTCGCGACCGCCCTTGCCGGAGTGCGTAATCTGCCGCCCACCCGTTACTCCGAAGACGAGTGGGAGATCGTACGAGCGTGTTTCACTCTTCTGCGCCACGCCGCGGGGCAGTTGCGCGTGGTATTTGCAGAAGCTGCTGCGGCGGACTTCATCGAAATCGCGCAGATCGCGCAAAAGGCGCTCAGAGGTGACGACAATCTGCCGATCGAAGCCGCGCAAGGCTTCGCCGACGGTATTTACCACCTGCTGGTCGACGAGTTCCAGGACACCAGCCGCCGCCAGCACCAACTTGTCGCGCATCTCATCGCTGCGTGGTCCGGGCGCGAGGACCGCACCTGCTTTGTGGTTGGCGACCCGATGCAGTCCATCTACGGCTTCCGCGAGGCCGATACCGAACTCTTTCCGCGCGCCGAACAGCTTGGCCTGGAGATCCCCGGTGATCTGCCGCTACTTTTTGATCCCGTGCTGCTGACGGCAAATTTCCGCACTGCGCGACCACTCGTCGAAGCCGTCAACAGCACATTCACGCAGATTTTCACGGGTGGCGACGGAATTACCTTTGTTGAAGCCGAGCCCGCACGGGACGGCGATGTGCAACCTGGCCCTCAACCTGTCGATGAATCTTCCCCGCACCTCCAACTTCACCTTGAATTCACGCCGGCGCCGGGTGGCAGCTCGCGCGGCCTGAGCCAAGAGCAAAAAGACGCACTCAAAATGCAGCGCGCCGCCGCGCTCGAAAATCAGACGGAGAGGATCGTCGCTCTTATCCGTAGCCATCTTCCGCAAATGGATAAGGCTCGCGCGGCCAACAAGAAATATCGCATCGCGGTGCTTGGCCGCGCGCGCAAAGCGCTGGTGCCCGTGGCTCAGGCGCTGCGCGATGCAGCGATTCCCTTCCGCGCCGTCGAACTCGAGACTTTGCAGGATCGCCCCGAGATCATCGACGCCCTGGGGCTGGCCCGCGCGCTGCTCAATCGCGAAGATCGCGTTGCGTGGCTAGGTGTTTTGCGTGCACCGTGGTGCGGCCTTTCACTCGCCGACCTACATACACTCACGAGCGCGGACGACGATCAGTTGAAGTCGCGCCCTGTGCCCGAACTACTCGCGGAGCGCCTGACGCCGCTGTCACGCGATGGTCGGGCCGGAGTGGAGCGGGTGCTGCATGCCCTGAAATTCGCCGAGCGTCTCAGTTCCACACGCCCCTCCGCGACACTTGGCACCTGGCTCGAAGAAGTCTGGCTTAGCCTGGGTGGCGCGCAGTGCGTCGATGCCGTGGCGCGCGCCAATCTCGATCTCCTTTGGCGTTGTCTCGACGATTTGCCGCAAGGCGCGCCCGATCTGCTCGGCCCCGCGCTCGACGTGGCCCTCGGCGATCTCAAGGCTCTGCCCGATCCCGCAGCGGAGATCGACTACGGCGTGCAATTGATGACCATCCACGAAGCGAAGGGCCTCGAGTTCGAGGTCGTGATTGTGCCCGACCTACAGGCCGGTGCGGGCAACAACAAGCAGGAATTGCTTTCCTGGCTGGAGCGCGGCCTGCCACCCGGGGCTGATGACGATGAACCCGATGCGATCACGGAGTTTCTCGTGGCTCCACTGCCGTCCAAGGGCACAGATCGTGGCGCCGCTAAGGCCTGGGTGGATCGCGTGCGCCATGGGCGCGAGGAGCAGGAAACGCGGCGCGTGCTCTATGTAGCCGCCACGCGCGCCCGCGAAGAACTGCACATCTTCGCACGTCCGGAGTACAAAACCGCCGACGGCGCTCCCACCGAACTGGTCACGCCGCGCAAAAGTCTGCTTCTGACTGCATGGCCCGCGTGGGAAAACGAAATTCGCCGCCAGTTTGATGAGTGGTCTGCCGCCCGCGCCGCAACTGCCGAGCCTTCCACGATTGCATCGCTCGCGGCTTCAGGCGAAGACGTTCTCCATGTCGTGCCTTTTGCCCTGAAGCCGACGCGCCTGCGCCGCCTGCCACCGGGTTACCAAACCACATGCGCAGAATTCCCATTCGCTGCCAATGAGCCGCCGGTCGGTGCGGGCCGTCTTTATGAGCGCCATGAGGGCGGTATGCTTTCGCGTGCGCTTGGCAAAGCCGTTCACGAGTTTTTTCAACATCTCGCACGACTTCTTGCCACGGAAACGCGTGAATCTGCCCGCGCCGCCCTCGTCCGCTTCCAGCCGCGCATCGCCGCACACGTGCGCGCCTTTGGCATCGACGCCAGCCAAGCCAATCGCATTGCCGCACAGGCGCTTGAGATGGTTCTCCGCGCCGCCCGAGACCCGCAGGCGCAATGGATTCTGGCTGCGCACGCCGATGCCGCGAGCGAAGCGCGATGGACGGGAGTCGTCGCTGGTCGTCTGCGCACCGTGCAGGTTGATCGCGTTTTTCGCGCCGGCCCCACCCCGTCATCCGCCGACGACAACTCCACCTGGTGGATCGTTGACTACAAGACGGCGCACGAAGACGGTCTGGATCCCAAAACCGTCCTCGCCGAATTGCGCGGCGAATTCGCGCCGCAGATTGAGGCCTACGCGAAAATGCTGCGCAACTTGCACGGCGCAGATTTGGCGGTACGCGGCGGCTTGTACTATCCGCGCATGGCGCTGCTTGATTGGTGGGAGTTGTAGAAGGAAAAGCGGAGTTTGCGGGGTTAGCGGAGCTAGCGGAGTAAGTGGAGTTGGCTTAGTCTCAGGACTTCTACGCTTTGCAGAGTTCTTCCGCGAACACGTCGCGATTGGCCAGAATGAGCCGCTCGGCACTGCTTAACATGAGCGCATAGGCAGAAACCGCCGCGACGGCAAGCGGGCCGAAGACCCACAACGCCAGCCATGGCAATCTGAAGTAACTCGATGCGATAGCCACGGGAACCTGTAACAATATGCTGCCGAACAGCACGGCAAAAACCAGCAACGCGCTGCTGCGATTGGTGGGACTGGCGCGTAGGTGTCTTCCCTGTCCCGGCACGAAATGGCGGGGCGCCTGGATCGATCGCATGGTTCCAATGGCCAGATTCATGGCCACGACAAAGACCGTCCACAGTGCCGTGGAGATTTGCATCGCAGCCGGAACGGGCGCTCGAGCCAACACGCAAATAATGACCCAGGTAAGCCCCACCTGAGTAGCGATGATTGCCAGGCTCATTAGATTTTTTGCCAGAACTACGTCGAGCATACGAACGGGCGCAAGCAGATATACCTGCACGCCGCGGCCGTCCGCGCCAAAGATGTTGTAGAGCGAGCTGAGAGCGGCGAAGAGAACGTATGCAATCGCCGAAGGAAGAAAGTACTTTGAAGAGAATGCAGAAAATGCCCGGTTCATGCTGAAGATGACCACGAACATCAGCGGCGTGACCAATCCGATCAGTTGCGCTCCATTGCCGCTCAATATGAGCCACTCTTTGCGCAGGCATGCGGCCATGATGGGCGAAACAATGGCGCTGGACGAGGCAGGCGCAGATAGAGCGGCGGGTTGCGGCGCCGGTGCTTTCTTGCGCGGCGCCAGTGGCACCGATGCGCGACGGCTCCCGCCCTCGCCCAAATACTCACCAAGAAACTGTTTGTGCAGCCGGACTGCAAATACCGCCGCGAACAGCACGGCGCTGGCCAGCAACCCTGCAAATTGGGCAAGCGCCGCCAGAGGATGCTTCACGAGCAGGATCGCCTGCGCCGCAAAACCCGACGGCAGCCAGTACAGATAAGATCCTGAGCTATGCAGAACGGCAAGCAGCCAGCTTTGCCGGGCACCTGGTGCGCGCATCGGTGTCCGCTGTAGATTCAGGAACTGAATGCTGATGGCAAACAGCGCCATCAACATGCTGAAAATCTCGCGGAAGCGGCGGTTCGCGAGCCAGCGCTCCATCCAAGCGCCGATCATGCGCGTGAGATAAATGTTCATCAATGCGTAGATCGCCAACACCGCGAGAGCGGGCAGCGCCAGCGACGCGTTGGCCACGCCGATACCTACCGCGGCGGCCAGCAAAGCCAGGCAACCCACAATGGTGCTGGGCGTCATCAGGCCGAGGAGCGAACGCAACACAAAATAGCGGCCAAAGCGGAGTGGAAAGCGCACCAGCGACGCGGGATCGAAGCTCGGGATAGTGGCGGCGATGCTGAGGCCGTTGATGCTGACAAACTGCCAGAGCAACGCAATGCCCAGCAGCAGCGATGCAAGGTCTTTGGAGTGGCCCTGGGAGATCGCCATCCACGCAAGGAATCCGCTGGCAGCTACGGGACCGATCACAATCAGCGCGAGCATGGGCCAGACGATCAGGCGCAGGAGAGTGGCAAACACCAGCCCGACAATTTGGCGCTTGCCTTTGGGCCGCTTGCGAATCATGCCATTCAAAAAAATGCGCCAGCGCAGCCACGCAACGGCCAGCAACTGCGTGCTCGCCGGAATGGGTGGCACGGAACCAGGAATGATCTCTCGGCCCGTCAGCTCAACCATGAGAGCTCCTGCTCGGGCGCTGTTGCGGCGGGATTACCTTCGCGATCGGTGCCGACAATCTCAAGGAAGATCTGTTCCAGGCTGCGTTTTTCCTCACCAGGGGACGCGACGGCATCCTGGGTTCCGGCCTGTCCGATGCGCCAGGTCCCGGCGCGCAGCTCATCAAGCGAACCCTGCGCCACCAGACGCCCGCGGTGAATGATGGCGATGTGCGTCGACAGCCGCTCCACAATCTCCAGTACGTGCGAGGTGAGGAAGATGGTCGCGCCGCGCGCAATCATTCTCAGCAGCATGGCCTTCAGCGTGCCCGCGGCCACCGCATCCACGCCCTCGAAAGGCTCGTCGAGGAACAGCACCTTCGGCCCGTGAATGACCGCTGCCGCGAGAGCCAGCTTCTTCTGCATGCCGTGCGAGAAGTCGGCGATCAGCTTTTTCTGCTCGCCGGCCAACTGCATGAACTCCAGCAGCTCGCGCGTGCGGTTGAGCGTCGTGGCGCGGTCCAGGCCGTACATGCGCCCCACGAACCGCAGGTATTCGTCGGCCGTCAAGCGGCCGAAGAGCGCCATGCCCTCCGGCACCACGCCGATCTGCCGCTTGATGTCTGCGGAGTTGGCCTGCAAGTCCTGGCCGAGGATGCGGATGCTGCCTGAAGTGGGCGCCAGCAAGCCCGTCAACATCTTGATGGTGGTGGATTTGCCCGCTCCGTTGGGGCCGAGAAATCCAAAGAACTGCCCGGCTTCAACGCGCAGGTTGACATTGTCGACGGCGGTGAAGTCGCCAAAGCGGCGGGTGAGCGCAGTGGTATCGATGGCGGGGGTGGTCATGGTCTTTCTTGCTTGCAACCACGATACACGCTGCACCACTGCTTCTCAAAAACCGCGCGGCCTGAACATGGACCTTCCCTGTTTGGGTTCGTTCAGGTTTATAACGAAGGTTCTTCATAGTTACTTCACTTGAGAAGCACCTTATTCTCCGGTATCCTCTATATATCGTTGCTCGATCTAATTCCTTCATCCCTCAGGAGGTTTTTTGTATGGCAAAGTCACCTAAGAAGACGGATGCAGCTCCCAAGGCTGCCGCAAAACCCCGCAAACCGGCAGCAACCAAGACGAACGTTCTGCAAATGGAAAAGCCTGCGAAGGCGGAAGTTCGACAGATGGAAGCTTCTGTCTTTATTTCCCACGAACAGGTAGCCGAGCTTGCGCACCGCTTCTGGAACGAGCGCGGGCGCACGCATGGGCACCACGAGGAAGACTGGTTCCGCGCCGAGCAGTTGCTGCGCAGCAATGCCGGAAAGTTGCTACGCGGCAAGGCATCCTAGAAGCGACTCATAATCCTGCCCCGCCGAGCGAGTGCTTCGTTAGCTCGCAAGGTTCTGTATTTTCACGCCTGTAATGGCAAGAACACATTCCTATCTTTGCAAAGCCTGCCACCTGCCACTGGCAATTAACGGGTCGAGAAACTCATATCCCTAAAAAGAGAGAGCGCCTGCCCGCGAGGGGCAAGCGCTCTTTTTTTTTCGAAATTTAACGATCTCTCTATTGCAGATTCGCCATCAGCGCTTCGAGCGCAGACTTGGGCGGGCGCGTTAACGACTCTGGCAGCGTGGCCAGAGGTTCCTCCACCATATTCAGTTGGTCGATGAACGTCGGCTTCTGAGTATTGATGTAGAAAACGCCGGTGAGGACTTCGTCTTTTTCCTGCGCCTCCATAAGCGTACGCACCGCGTTGGCTTTATCGGTGGGGTCGTAGTCCTCTAGCAGCTTGCGCAGGCGAAGCTGCGAGCCGTCGTGCATTTCCACGTCGTAGACCTGACCGGAATCGTAATCCACCTCGATATCGTCAAAGCTGGCCACAAATCCAACCTCGTTGATGGGTTCGTCGTGGTCCTGCAGGAACTTGTAACTTTTGGTCGAGCCCTCGTGATCGTTAAACGTGACACAGGGGCTGATCACATCGAGCATCACAGTTCCCTGGTGCGCAATCGCCGCCTTCAACATCGAAAGCAACTGCTTCTTGTCGCCGGAAAACGAGCGCCCCACGAAGGTCGCGCCCAGTTGAATGGCGAGAGCGCAGGTATCGATGCCCTGAAGATCGTTGATCACGCCGGTCTTCAGCCTGGACCCGATGTCGGCCGTGGCCGAGAACTGGCCCTTGGTCAATCCGTAGACGCCGTTGTCCTCGATGATGTAGATCATCGGCAGGTTGCGCCGCATCAAGTGCACAAACTGACCCATGCCGATCGACGCTGAGTCGCCGTCGCCGGAAACGCCCAGCGCCGTCATCGTTCTGTTGGCCAGCACGGCGCCGGTGGTCACGCTCGGCATGCGCCCGTGCACGCTGTTGAAGCTGAACGAGCGGCTCATGAAATAGGCGGGGCTCTTGGAGGAGCAGCCAATACCGCTCATCTTCATCACGCGCTCCGGCTCGACACCCATCTCAAACATGGCGTCGATGATGCGCTCCGAAATGGCGTTGTGCCCGCATCCGGCGCACAGCGTGGACTTGCCGCCGCGATACTCCACGATCGGCAACCCAATATGATTCAGCTTCGGGCCCTTGGCCCCATTCGCAGTTGCGGTGGCCATTACAAGCCCTCCTTGGTGGCAAACTCGTCGCTGATGCTGCGCGCGTCGACGGGCAACCCGTTGTAGTGCAGAATGCTACGCAGCTTCATTACCTGCTCGGCGGGAAGATCGAGTTTGAGCAGGCTCTCCATCTGCGCATCGCGGTTCTGTTCCACCACGTAGACGCGCTCGTGGCTGGCCACAAAGTCGTGAATCTCGTGCGCGAACGGGTAGGCACGAATGCGCATGTAGTCGACGCTGAGGCCGTGCTCCTTCTCGATCTGATCGAGACTTTCGCGCATCGCGAAATCGGTGGAACCATACGCCAGGAAGCCAATCTTTGACTTGCCGTTGCGGTACGCCACCGGCGCGGGAACCTTGGTGCGCATATTCTCGAACTTGCGCGCCAGGCGCTCCATCACGGCCTGGTACTCCTCGGGCCGCTCGGTGTAGGCCGCCCCGTCATTGTGTCCAGAGCCGCGTGTAAAGTATGCCGCCTTAGGATGCATGGTGCCGGGAAGCGTGCGCCAGCCGATAGCGTCGCCGTCTACGTCGCGATAGCGCGCGAAGCTGCCCAGCTTTTCGAGTTCCTCGGCTGTGAGGACCTTGCCGCGATCGAGCGGTTTCTCGGGATACGCAAACTGTTCCGACATCCAGTTGTTCATGCCCAGGTCGAGGTCGGTAAGCACGAAGACCGGCGTCTGCATGCGCTCCGCCAGGTCGAAGGCCGCGTAGCCAAACTCGAAGCACTCCTTGACGCTGCCCGGCAACAGAACGGGATGTTTGGTGTCACCGTGCGAAAGAAACGCAGTTGACAACAGATCGGACTGTTGGGTGCGTGTAGGCATGCCCGTCGAAGGCCCGGTGCGCTGCACATCGAAGATCACGCCGGGAATCTCGGCGTAGTAACCGAGTCCGGAAAACTCCGCCATCAGCGAGATGCCCGGTCCCGAAGTGGAGGTCATCGATCGCGCGCCGGCCCAGCCCGCGCCCAGCACCATGCCTATGGCCGCCAGCTCGTCCTCGGCCTGTACCACAGCGAACGTGGCCTTGCCCTCGGGCGTCACGCGGAATTTCTTGAGCAGATCCGTCGTGGCTTCAATCAGCGAAGTCGACGGCGTGATCGGGTACCACGCGACCACCGTCACACCCGCGAACACCGCGCCCATGCCGCAAGCCGCGTTGCCGTCGATGATGATTTGGCCCTGCGTTTGGTTCATCGGCTCGATGAAGTACGGGTCCTGCTTGGTGAAGTTGGTCCGGGCATATTCGTAGCCGGTTTCAACCGCGCCGAAGTTCAGGTCGAAGACTTTCTGCTTTTTGGCAAACTGCTTTCGCACGCACTGTTCCACGACCTTCAAGTCGAAGCGCAGCAGTTGCGCCACGACGCCCACGTACACCATGTTCTTGACCAGCTTGCGTAGTTTGGCCTCGGGACACAACGCCGCGGTGAGCTTGTCAAACGGGACCGGGTAGAAGACCACGTCATCGCGGTATTGCTTCAGGTCCAGATACTCTTCGTAGATGGCCACGCCGCCGGCAGGCAGCGCAAGAACGTCCTCGCGCGCCGTTCCGGGGTTCAATGCCACCAGCACTTCGGACTCGCGCTTGCGCGCCACATAACCGTCTTTGCTGGCGCGGATCGTGAACCACGTGGGCAATCCGGCAATGTTCGATGGGAACAGGTTCTTCCCGCTCACGGGAACGCCCATTCCGAAAATGCTCTTCAGCAGCACGCTGTTGGCGGACTGCGACCCCGAACCATTCACCGTGGCTACATTGATGCTGAAGTCGTTGACGATGCGCAAACGCGCACTGCTTTCGCCCTGCTCTTGACCGAGGGCCAGGTTTCCAGTCGCCATGTGGCGGGATTCCCTTCCGAAAATTCTTGATCGATTTGAAGCGCCTCAACAGCGCCGAACCACCCTATAGAGAATGCCGGACTAGTTCGCTCCAATATGTGATTATAGTCACTTCTCGGCATAACTGTCTCAAGCTGCGCCCCAAGAGTAACCCCTTTTGATCAGGCGCGGGCCAGAGCCGCCCGTTTTGGAATTCATTGTTAATAACCTACCTGTTTTCAGGGTCTTACTTCGGAGGCGTACAGTTGTCTCCGCGCATCGCGCCGCCAGCGCAGGAGCAAAGCAGAGGCAATCACGATCAGCGCGAGAGTGAGCCCGATCCAAAGCCCGTAGATCCCCCACTTCAATCCGAAGCACAGAAAGAAACCCAGCGGCAAACCCAGAACCCAGTAGCCGACCAGATTGGCCCACATCGGCGCCTGCGTCTCGCCCAGTCCGCGCAATGCGCCCGTCGATACTGTCTGGATGCCGTCGAAGATCTCAAAGGCCGCCACAATGCCCAACAGCCCCGGCCCCACGGCCAGCACACGCGGATCTCGAGAAAATAATTCGATGAGCGGCCGCGGCCACAAGAGGAACATAAGCGCTGCCAGCAACATGAAACTCGTTCCCAGCCCCAGCGCCATCCATCCCGCGCGCCGCGCGCGTGCGGCATCGCCCGCGCCCACGGCGTGGCCCACGCTTACCGCGGCCGCAGCAGAAATCCCCAGCGGCACCATGTACGTGACGCTCGCGTAGTTGAGCACGATCTGGTGTGTGGCCAGCGCCACAGGCGTCAAATAGCCGGCCGAAAGCGTGGCGAGGTTCCACGCGCCCACTTCGAGCAGAATCTGCCCTGCCGCTGGCGCGCCGAGTTGCAGAAGCCGCTTGAGCCGTGCGGCTTGGGGTGCGGCCCAGTGGTGAAACAGCGGATGCCCGCGCGAGCGCTCGTAGCGCCACGCAAAACCCAACAGCGCCGCGGCCATCGTCACCCGCGCAAACGCTGTCGAGATCGCCGACCCATTCACCCCCAGCGCTGGAAAACCTAACTTGCCGTAGATCAGCACCCAGTTCCCAAACCAGTTGACCAGGTTCGCTAGCACATAAGTCACGGTAATGACGCGCACCTGGCCCACGCCTTGCAGGTAGCGCCGCGTGGCCCCGTAAAGCAGCAGCGGCAAGGTGCCCCAGTTCAAAAGGCGCAGATATCCGCTCGCCGGTCCGGCTACTTCGGGCGCAATGCCGAAGTGTCCGAATGCAATGCTCGCGAGCCAAATTCCCACCATGATGGGCACAGCGGCAATGCATGCCAGATACACACCCTGCGCCAGCCAGCGATGGCACTCGTCGTGATCGTTGCGCCCGTAGGCCTGCGCCACCAGCGTATCCAGCCCCAGCATGAGCCCCACGCCAAAGATGGAAGGCGTATAACAGATGGCGTTGCCCAGGGCAACAGCGCCGATCGCTGCCGGACCCAGGCGTCCCACCATGATGGTGTCCACGACGCCCATGGCCATCCAGCCCAGCTCACTGAGCACCACCGGCACGGCCAGCGTCACCATGGCGCGCAGTTCCCTGCTCAAATTCGCCCGTTGCTGTTCCACTACTTCACTGTATCGGGTACCCGCCTCCCCGCGCTGCCCCAGGCGCACGGTCCGCTTACGCGCTCGCACCCTTCGTCTCTACGCCGATGGCCGCAGTTCCACCCTCCTCGATGTGATCGCAATCTTCGCCGGGGCCACGCCGCTGCGCTTTGTGCTCGCCACGATCTCGATCGTCGCGGCGGTCTTGGTCGATTGCACGATGGCCTGCGCCAGGCCGCTGAAGAGCGAGCGCCGCGGCTCCTTGTCGCTTTCCTGGCAGTTGGGATCGCCGTTGCCCACGCCTATCAGCGCGCCCTCGCCCGTGACCTTGAAATCGACCAGCACATCGGCTATGGCCACGGCGCGGCCCTGGCTGTCCACTGCCGAAACCGTCAGCACAGTCACGTCCTCGCCGTCGGCGTCGATCTCTGTGCGATCGGCTGTGAGCTTCAATGCCACGGCGGGACCGGTGGTGGAGCGCTCTTCTGTCAACGTGAGCATGCCGTCTTTCCAGCCATGAGCCGTGATCGTGCCCGGCTCGTAACGCACCTTCCACTCCACGTGGCCGAGTCGCGGAACCTTCTTCTTTCCCAGGCTCTTGCCGTTCAGCAACAATTCGGCCTCGTCGAGATTCGAGTGCACCCACACCGGAATCTCGTCGCCTTCCCTGCCCTCCCAGTTCCAGTGCGGGAACAGGTGCAGCACTGGTTGCTTCGTCCACCAGGCCTTGTAGTAGAAGAAGTTGTCCTTGGGAAATCCGCACATGTCTACGATGCCGAAGTTGGAGTTGATCGACGGCCATCCATAGGGCGTGGGCTCGCCGCGATAATCGAAGCCGGTCCATGCAAAGCCACCGGCCAGCCACTCGCGCGTCCCGTAAAATGTCCACCACTCCTCGGCCAGTTCGGCCCATTCAGGATGATTCACGTCGTAGGCGCTCAGGGTGTTGCGCAGGGGATCGGTCTGGTACACGCCGCGCGTTGAAACCGTACTCGCCGTCTCCGATCCATATACGGGCATCTTGGGATGCTGTTTGTGATAGTCGTCGGGAAACTTCAGGTTGTAGTTGAAGCCGATGATGTCGAATGCTTCAGACACGCCTTTGGAGTTGTCGCCGTTCACCGCTGCGGAAACTACGCGCGTGGGGTCGAGCTCGTGACAGCGCCGCACCATGGTGGCGGCAATTTTAGCGCCCTGCTCGGACATGTCGTTTTGCAGGTGCCACTCCTCGTTGCCGATGGACCACAGAATGATGGAAGGCGAGTTGCGATAGCGCTTGATCATGGTCTCAAGTTGCGCCAACCCTTCGGGGCTCGAGCTCATCTGCCGTGTTTCGCACATCATCATCATGCCCATGCGGTCACAGGCGGCAACCAATTCGGGCGTGGGCATGTTGTGCGAGGTGCGAATTGCGTTGCAGCCCATCTGCTGCAGCACTCCGATGCGAAAGGCCTGCAAACGATCCGGCACAGCCGCGCCCACACCCGCATGGTCCTGATGGTTGCATGTGCCCTGAATTTTTACTTGCTGGTCGTTTAGGAAAAAGCCATGATCGGCGTCGAAGCGAGCAGTGCGAATGCCGAAGGTGATGCGCTCGGCGTCGCGAATGGTATTGCCGGTTTTCACAGTGACTTGGGCTATGTAAAGTTTGGGATGTTCGGTCGACCAGAGAGACGGATTTGCGAATTTGATTTCCGCGGTGTAGGTCTCCGACTCTCCGGGCTGTAATGGATTCAGTCTTGACGTTTCAACTCCGGTCGGCGCTGCACCCCCTCCGCTTTCGTCAAGAATTTCCCACCACACGCTGACGGGTTGCGGCGAGTTGCTCTCGTTTATCACCGACGTGCCAAACGAAACGACTGCAGTGTTCCCTTCCAACTTGGCCCGCACCCAACTCTCCCACCGGCCCAGATGCAGCGCATCGGTCTTAGTGAGCCACAAGTGCCGGTAAATCCCCGCGCCCTCGTAGAACCAGCCGTCGCCAAAGCTCGCATCCACGCGCGCTACGATGCAATTCTTTTGGCCGATAGCGAGAAAATCCGTGATGTCGAAGCGGAACGGTGCGTATCCGTGGTCGTTGCGGCCCACGAAGCAGCCGTTCACGAACACCAGCACGTCGCGAAAGGCGCCGTCAAACTCAAGGTTGACGCGGCGGCCCGCATCGCTCGACGGAATATCGAACTCCTTGCGGTACCAGCCCACGCTGGTCTCGGGATAGCGGCGGCCCAGCGGCTTGTAGCCGTGCGATTGCAGCGCGTCGTCGCGCACGAACGGCAACTCCACCGCCCAGTCGTGCGGCAGGTTCAGCGCGCGCCACTTTGAGTCGTCGAATCCCACCTTGGCAAACTTGAAATCGCCGGTCTTGGCAAAGTCATCCTGGCTCTTGCCGAATCCGAGATCGCGCGCGGGGTCAGTGCCGTGCCCAAAGGTGAACTTCCATCCAAAATCGAGCAGGAATTGCTCGCGCGGAGTTACTGCGACGGCGGCGCCGGGCGCGGAGCTTTGCCCGGCGGCCTGCGGGTCACGAGCAAACAACGCGGCCGTGCGCGCCCACGCGGTGCGCGCCATCAAGCTGGAAGTGGAAAGCGCCAACCCTGAACCAAGTAGATCGCGACGGGAGATGCGGGGCATGGAAAACCTCTTTCAAGTTAGATTGGTTCTGCGAAGCAATAATCTGCTTGCCGCGCCTCGCTTCGACGGAGAACTCGCACTGTATGCAGCCGATCTCGGCTGAAGTGTTGTTCCACGTGGGCACAAGTCTCTGAGGAGCGCTCAACAACGCACTATAAATGGGCAGGCGTCTCCAGGTAAACGCTTTCATCGGCCTGTCAGATTCCGCTTCCCTGCACCCGCGTCACGCTTCCATCCGGCGCCGGTGGCTCGTTCCAGGCTCCGACTCGCCGAACCGCGAGTCTTCGCATGCCCCTTGCCGCGGCCACGCGCGGTTATACTAGGAAGGAACCGGAAACTATTCTCGTACACTTCTTCCGCGGAGAGATGGCCGAGTGGTTTAAGGCGCACGCTTGGAAAGCGTGTGTACTTTAACGAGTACCGTGGGTTCGAATCCCACTCTCTCCGCCAGCCCGCAATGCAAGTTCTTGATTCTACTCGTAATTAATAGATAATAAACAACTTGTGCGCGATCACCCACGACACATGCTTCACCTGAATGTCTTACAATACCCCTGATTCCGCTCAACAACCATAACTTTTGAAAATCACCATAACACGCTTTTGTCCGGAAAGAAGAGCGAACGGCCGCGGCAGTACCGACCTGCGTCGGCGGATGTGCGTGGAAGCGGCAATGCGACGCATGGATGCGCCCCTTCGTTGTTGCAGTTCACCCCATTAAGAAACTGGTTGCGGTGTCGCCGCTCAAGTCCCGATGATTACAGTGTTGGTGGGAGTCAGGAAATGCGGAAAACGATTTTTCGTGCAGTACTTTTTGTGGCCGCGCTGGGAGCGCTGGCTGCAACGGCGCGCCCCGAAAACGGCGCGGCGCAAAACCTCGTTCAGCAGATCGATCATGGCTGGCAGTTCCGGCAGATCACGGGCGTTGTGCAAGGTGCGGAGGAGGGCTGGCTGCCTGCCACAGTGCCCGGCGATGTGCACCTTGATCTCCTCGCCAACAAGGTTATCCCAGATCCATTTTTCCGCGATAACGAGGCCAAGCTGCAGTGGATCGAGAACGCAAGCTGGGAGTACCGGACGAACTTCGACGTGGCGCCGGCCCAGCTCGGCCGCGCCAACATCGACCTCGTCTTCGACGGCCTCGACGCCGCCGCGCAGGTCTATGTGAACGGCGAGAAGGTGCTCGACGCCGACAACATGTTTCGGATCTGGCGCGTGCCGGTGAAGGGCCGGCTGCACTCGGGAGCAAACCAGTTGCGCGTCGTCTTCCCCTCGCCTATTGCGGCGGCGCAGGCGGTGGCGGCCAACGATCCCTGGCAGCCGAAGACCGGCACCGAGGCCAAAACCTACGTTCGCAAAGCCGCGTATGAATACGGATGGGACTGGGGACCGCGATTTGTGACCAGCGGAATCTGGCGATCAGTGAGGCTGGAGGCGTGGGACAAGGCGCGCATCGCCGACTTCACCATCCGCCAGCGCGACGTGAGCAATGAGGTGGCGCATCTCGATGCGGAGGTTGAAATCGAGGCGGCAAAACCCGGGACTATTGTTGTCGATGTCGATTACTTGGAACATGGTCTACCTCTCCACGGAAAAGCGCCTTTCGTTGCGCGGACCGTCAATGTTCATACTGGAAAAAACGTCATCGATCTTCCCGTTGAAATCCGTCAGCCGAAGCTCTGGTGGCCGGCGGGATATGGCGACCAGTCGCGCTACGACTTCACAGCTCACGTGTCGACGGCGTCGCCTTCGAGCAACCTCGACAATCGCGCCGTCACCACGGGTCTGCGCACGATCGTTCTCGACCGCCATCAGGACAAGTGGGGCCGCTCGTTCCAGTTCATCGTTAACGGGATTCCCGTTTTTGCGAAAGGCGCAGACGTGATTCCCTTCGACAGCTTCCCGAACCGGGTGACCACGCCAGACTACCGGCGCATTCTCGAGTCCGCGCGCGACGCCAACATGAACATGATCCGCCACTGGGGAGGCGGCTACTACGAAAGCGAAGAGTTTTACGAGATCTGCGACGAGCTGGGCATCATGGTCTGGCAGGACATGATGTTCGGCAACGACTGGCAACCAGGCACCTATGCCTTCAAGCAGAACATCGAGGCCGAGGCCGAGGATCAGGTGCGCCGCCTGCGCAACCATCCGAGCATCGCGCTCTGGTGCGGCAACAACGAAACCGAGGTCGCGCTGAACTGGGGCCGTCGCGGGTCGCTGCCGGCGGAAGTGAAGTTCCAGATGTGGCAGGACTATCTGACCGAGTTCAGCGGCATTCTGAATCGCGTAGTCGCGCGCCTCGACGCCGAGACTCCCTACTGGCCCAGCTCGCCGAGCGCCGATTACGAGCAGACCGGCGACAAGTTTGAGTCCGGCGACACGCACGACTGGAGCGTATGGCACGGCCGCGTGCCCTTCACCGACTACGAAAAGCACCACTGGCGCTTCGTGAGCGAGTACGGCTTCCAATCATTCCCCGAGACGCGGACGGTCGAGAGCTTCACCATTCCCGAGGACCGCGCCAACATCTTCACGCCGGTGATGCTCGCGCACCAGAAGAACAACGAAGGCAACTCCATCATTCACGATTACATGCTCCGGGACTACTCCGAGCCCAAGGACTTCGCCAGCTTCCTTTATGCCAGCCAGGTGTTGCAGGCCGAGGGCATCAAGATCGGCGCCGAGCACTTCCGGCGTAGCCGCCCCGAGACCATGGGCTCCATCTTCTGGCAGTTGAACGACTGTTGGCCGGTGGCATCGTGGTCGTCCATCGACTACTACGGCCGCTGGAAGGCCCTTCAATATTACGCGCGCCGCTTCTACGCTCCGGTGTTGGTTTCGCCGCACGTCGAAGACGGCGTGGTGAAGGTCTTTATCGTCTCTGACCGAACGGCGGCGCAAGACGCGGAGCTCCGCGTTCGTCTCATGGACTTCGACGGCAAGGTGCTGCTTGAAGAAAAGCGCACCGTCAATATTGCGCCGCTCTCAAGCCAGGTTGACCTCGAATGGCCGCTCGACAAGATCTCGACCGCCGCCGGCGGCGACCTGACGAAGGTCTTTGCCGTCGCGGATCTCGGCCGAGCAGATACGCAGATCTCGCGCAACCTCATCTATCTCGTGCCGGTCAAGCAAGTGCATCTGAAGCCGGCAGCACTCAACGTTGAGGTCGGTGGCCAGAACGGCAGCTACACCATTCACGTCACCTCGCCCGTGCTCGCCCGCGACGTGTATCTCTCCTTCGGTAATCTCGACGTCAAGCTCTCAGACAATTACTTCGATGTTCTTCCCGGCGAGACGGTGACGATTACGGTAACAACGACAGCCTCTCGTAACGACCTGCAAGCGCAGATGAAGGCGGTTTCGTTGACTGACGCCTTCCGTAACGAATAGAAGCTCAAGGGTTCCGGGTCCGACTAAATTACGGACTCATGCGCACCAATGATCGAACGACCTCTGTGCCGATGGCGCTAAAACAATCTACTACAGGATGGACACCCGTATCATGCACCGTGGGCCGGCGACGCCGGTGGGGACCGATATGCGTCAATCCGAATCCACGGATCTGCTTTTCGGAGTAGAAATACCAGGCATTCGTATTGGTTTCCGGGCTCCACTGCATCATGCCAAAGGGCAGCGAAGCGCCCAGGAAGGTGTTGCCGCCGTCGGAGGCGCCGATGAGGGGATCAACTGCGTCGTAGGGACCAGGAGCGGACTGCGCGCAGTTTGAGATGGCAGGAACGAGTGAGAGCCAAGCCAGACCGTATTTCAGAACAAAACAACCTTGCATCGAGGTTTTCCTTTTTGACCGCACGTCACTTCCAGAGTTCATCTTTCAACCGCCGGCAGCGTTCTCTGCCGGTCAAGCCAATCGAATGCCATCGTTTGCGTGGCTTGTGGAAAGCGGTTGAAATCCTCGGGAGAAAGTATCTCGACATTTGCGAATGGTTGCACCAGATTCCGTAGCGCAGGGAGATCGGTGTAACGATCGTGGGTTGGCTGTATCAGAACAACTCTACGACGTCCAATCGCACGAAAGACATCGTCGTAATCAATAGGCAATGCTGTGGGTCTATCTGAATAGAAGCCTAACCGAGGAAGCAATCCGTGCAAATGCGAGTATGCTCGGATTCCTTCTGTCTCATTCGAGGTGCGGAGTGGAGTGACACCAGCTATGGATACCACCCCGGCGAGCCTGGCATCAAATGCCGCGGTCCAAAGTGCCACCTTTCCACCCAGTGAGTAGCCCAGCGCATAGATCTTGGATGTGTCGATCACGTTAAGCGCAGAAGCAGCAGTGATAGCTGCTCTTGTATCGGCAACCATTTTGCCCAACAGTGACCATTTCGGATAGCGCCGGTAAAAGTCCTTTGCATGTTCCACTCTCGTTCCGAAACCGATCTGATCGAACGCGAGGACCCCATATCCGCGCCGCACCAGTTCTTCAAAGGACGCCTTTGCATATCGCGAATAGCCGGTGCTATACGAATACGGATGGAACCAAATGACAATGGGCAGCTTTTCATCGAAATTCAACGGCAGATAAAGATCTGCCTTTAGGTCAACTCCGAATGGGACAGGGATGGCTTTCATACGCTTGCTGTCAATTGGGCGCCGATACAGAAGTTCCATCCACCCGGCACTCGGCATTACGTCGGGCGCGCGCCTCTTGGTTGGAAACTCTACTTGTGGAGGCTCGGGGCCAATTGCCCAAGTTAGTGCGTCGGCCATCGGTTTGGTCGCCGATGTCTCACCCGATGCCAGCTTCCAATTTTCAAATGTGTAGTCAAAGATTAGTTTGGGCTCCGCAGCATCATCGGATCTTCGAGCGAAAACGACATCGAGAAAATCTATGTAATCTTCGATGTCTCCCGCCGTGGTAGCGTGAGCACCTACGCGCTGGTGAAGTCCTATATTTTGCGGCGCCCCCAGGAATTCGTAGACCGTGCGGAGTGCGCGATAATTGTGTTCAATGCCGAGATCGCAGCTTTGATCTTCTGTGCAGGAGCCGCTTAGCATCAGACTTCTCGGTGCGATCAGCGCCAGTACAGAGTTCTGATCAAATGGCAATTTGTCTTCTCGTCCAGCAAAGAACCGCAGACGTGGATGAAACCAATGAGGGAATATTGTGGTGATCTGCTCAATGCTCTCGGTGACGAAAGGATCACTCGTGTAGCGCCACGGGGTGCTTGCGCCTGTGTTCCCGCTGGAAGACACTGCGGCCGTAATCCGCTCGTCGAAAGCCGCGGCTATCAGTGCCTGTTTCGCGTTGCGGGAGTGGCCGGCGATTGCGATAGAGCGACGGTCCACTTCCTGCAAAGTGTATAGATAATCCACAGCCCGGCTCGCCGCCCATGCCCAGCGCGCTATGCAGGCAAAATCGAATTTCGGATAGAGATCGATGTATTGATCCGAATCATCGTCGAATCCATACACTGGGTCGGCGGCAAAGTAGATGACTCCCATATAACCGCGTGCAACGGCCGCTGCAGTCCAAGGGCGCTCTCGATTGTGGTTAGTCAAAAACACTGGCAGCGGTTCGCGATGCGGTGGTATCAGCAATTGGAGTCGCAGAGTTCCGCGGTGTTCAGGCCCAAACTCAAGGCGAACATCGCGAATCGTGACGTTGCCCTCCCGCTTTTCTGCCGTCACAATACTGCGGAGGTTGGTGGGGGCTGGTGGCATACAACCGGTGAGCCAATGCTCGAGCTGCGCTCGAATCTCTTCTCGACGTTCCGCCCAGTGTTCGACATTTTGAACCCCCGCTAAGACTTCGGGAAGAAACGGTTGCGAGGGAAATGTGGAAAAGATTGGGGGGAGTTCACCCGTGCGGCGCTGCCAGTCCTCCCACGTCCGGTCAACCGCATTGATCCGTCCAGTTGCCGGCGCCCATGACGGAGGGAGTACGCGAAAGAGCAACTCGAGAGCATCGCGTTGCTCTTTCCCACCGTCTGGAGTCACTGCATTCGCCGATGCATGGTCCCAGTCTTCAGAGACAGCCGTTAAGCCTTTAAGGGCTACGCCTGCTGCCAGAACCTTGCAGAACGCTCGTCTTTCCAATGGTCAGCCTCCTCTCCTTATTTGTCTCGGGATCAAAGCGGACACCTGATTCAGTGGCGAACCGCCCTGTCTTGTAACGGCTGAAAGAAGCTCGCGCTGCACTCGCACCGTTTCAAAGCTGCAATATCTTGATTTGGTCAATGCTGATTGAGAGTTGCATCTGAAGCGGGCCTTTCTTGTATCGCACGTCTGAGAATTGCCTGCAACATTATTGAGTCGAGGTCAGGCGATACAGTGCGGAGGCATGTGGCTTGAGCGTGACCCGAAACGAATCGGCGACTCCGAGATTGCTGTGCGTCCACAGGTCCCGGATTTGATAACTTCCGTTTGCAATTCCCAGATCTTCCCAGGATGCTTTGAAAGTTTGTGGGGAATCTCCAACGTTGAAGATTCCCAGATAGTAGCCGCGTTCAGATTGCGGATGCGCCAGCCAAACAACTGTTGTGGCCATTGTCAGCACAGGGTGATTACCTTCTGAACGTTGATCGACAGCCAGGACCTCGGAGTTTGTGAGTAACGATTCCGTAAAGCTGTCCATCCTCGGCAAATTACTCCCAATCATCAGGGGCGAGCGGCTTATCGACCAGAGCGTTATTAACGTTTGCGCTTCGTCGTCTGTAAACCTGCTCTTTCGTTCACCATTCCAGCCTGGATTCGGTCCTAGATAGCCAATCGGAAGCATGTCTGCATCCGGCCAATGACCAGGCACGCTGTACTTTGCCCAGATGGATAGAAGGTTAAACTGTGCGAGCAGGTCCTGTGGTCCTTTTTCTCCGGTGACGTGGCTCCATTTATCCCAAAGGTCTCCGGAGATCCGCCACATTTGCGCGTCCTTGCGGACATCGTCTGCCTTCTCGATCGGAGTGGGGCCAGGTGAGAGACTCAACACTATGGGCCGTCCTGACCGTTGCAGCGCCCGGCTCATCATGTGGATCTCCTCATCCATGTACGGTGAAGAGATGCAATCGACCTTGATGAAGTCCACACCCCAGCTGGCATAAAGTTTAGCCATCGAGTCGTAATACGCTTGCCCTGCATCGTTCGCATTTACGCCATAGTTGTCTGGATTCCAGGTACATGTATCAGAACGATTCGCGGACTCCACGGCATGATAAGCTGAGCCCGCAATCGGCAGATTCTTGTCCACTGCCTCGCGGGGAATGCCACGAATGATGTGGATACCGAACTTCAAGCCCTGGGCATGCACAAAATCTGCCAACGCCTTGAACCCGGCATCTTTGGCCGCTGATGGAAAGCGGTCGTCCGCCGGCAAGTAGAGGCCGTTGTCAGAGATCGTGTAGTGCCAGGCTGGCTTGCCTCGGTTCTCTGGATTCTTGAGGTACCAACCTTCATCGATTACGGCATACTGCCAGCCGTACCGCTTTAGGTGCCGATTCATCCAGTTAACATTGGCTTTAAACTGTGGCTCTGTGATGGTCAGGCCGTATGAATCCCAACTATTCCAACCAAGAGGCGGTGTAGGCGCTAGCTGGCCATTACGCTGTTGTGCAAGCAGATGTAAGCCGCTAGCCAGGAAGAACAAGGCCACGGCTGAATATTTAGGTCGCATGTTGTGCATCCTTCTTCGTTTTCAAGTCGCTGATTTCTGTTGCACCCTATTTGATGGATTTGGAAGAATCGATCGCTAACGCTCGCTCCATATACTCGACATATCCAAGCAGTGATCCCCAGTGGTAAAAGGGATCACTTCTGTCTGCGTCATCTCCGGAACCCGCGCATCGGGGTCCTTGCCAACGCGAAATATCTCTCACTGTCCCGCAATCGCAACCGTCTGCGAGCCTGCGTTCCAACTTCCAATTTGCACCACCGGCGCGTCCGCTCCGCTGTCGGGCAGCAGCGCCGTCAGCACGCGCTTCTCGCCCGGCACCAACTCAATCCAGTTGTCCGACCAGATCACCGGCGCAATCAGTCCGCCTGTCTTTGTGCGCATCGCTGCGCTCACCTGGAAAGCCAGCGCCGCGCTGGGATTCTCAAGTTCCACGCGCACTTCCCTTCCACGCGCCGTCCTCACCATCTCTGCGTGCGCAACCAGCTTCGCCGCCGGCAGATTCGCCAAGGCAGTAAGGTCCTCGTGCCGCGCCGCCGGCGTATGCGTGTAATCGGTCTTCGACCAATCAAAAATAGTCAGAGTACCCGGCACCCAGTAGAAGTTCCGGCTTACCACCTTGCCTGCCTTGTCCGTCAGCGTCAGGTCGATAAAGAAAGTTCGCTCTGCGCCCGAGTACAGGCTCTCAGGAAGCGTAAACGCAATTTGCGAACTGTCCACGCCCGCATCCACCGCCGCGTCTTCCTCGTACAACTCCTTCCATGCCACGTTGTGCACATGCACGCTGGCAAGCAGGCCCGCAACCCGTTCGTATGTGCTGTTCACAACCACAATTGACCGGTCGTCGTAGGAATACTGAATGTGCACCGGCTCGCAGGCCTTCTTGGTTCCGAAGTAGCCTGCGCCTGCTTCGAGATAGTAGTCGTACAAGTGCCAGATCATCGAGGGCCACGCGTTGTTCAGCATCCACTGGATCACGCCGGTCGACACGTACTTGTTTCCGCTGTATGCCTCATACATCGCACGTTCGGAGTCGTACTCCATGGTCGCAGAAATGCGCTCGTATTCGGCCGCCGATTGCGGTTTGGCATACACAGCCTCCATCGCCGCATCCATCACCTTCAGATTCGCGAACGCTCCGCTGCCCAAGTGATAGCTCCACGTCGCCGAGGGCGGCCATACCTGCGGATCGGGCAAGAACTTCTCCCGGCTCGCTAGCGATGGAATCGCCGGTCCGGGGCTGGTCTCAGTGTTGAATCCGTATGCGCCACCGTTGTGCTTGCCCACATACCAGTAGCTGGGCGCAACGTAATCGTAAGGCCCAGTCATCTTCACGCCATTCAACCCGCCGCCCGCCGTTGTCTGCGACGACGCAGCCGAAAGAATCGGGTTGGGCCAGTGCGTCTCCGCCTCCACATCCAGATACGCGCGCTCCACATTCGTGGGCGGGGCGATGTCGCTACCATTCAACCAAACCAGCAGGCTGGCGTGATGCCGCAAGCGCAGCATCTGCGAGCGGAGCGACTGCGTGGCAATCGACAAGTCATCCGCAGTCCAGTCCTTCCAGCGCTCCCAGTGGTCGCAGCAGCACCAGCCCAGCATGACCAGGACACCATCTTGATCGGCCAGGTGAAAGAATTCTTCCGTCTCCAGCTTGCCTTCTAAGCGAATGGTGTTCAGGTTCATGTCTTCGACCAGCCGGAACTGGTCGCGAAGACGATGCGTGTCAGTGCGCAGCAGCATGTCCTGCGACCAGCCCGCGCCGCGAATCAGAATCGGCTTGCCGTTCACGCGGAATAGCCGAGCCCCGGCCGGAGTGAGCTCCGAGGTAATCTCGCGGAGTCCGAACTCTTCACTCTGCTCATCTGTCACTACGCCCTGCTCGCGGAAACTTACCGTCAGCCGCTCCAGGTGGGGATCACCCATCTGCCGCGGCCACCAAGGCTTCGGATTGCGAATGCTGAGCTCGGCAAACTGCTCCGGCGAGAACACCACCGTCCGTTTCTCGTAGCCGGCAAGTTCGACCGGCTGCTTGAACTTCACGCCGGCCGCCGATCCCTCCACCACTCCCTTCACCGCGCGATCACTCGCGTTGTACAGCTCCACATAAACGGTCAACTCCGCTATGGCCAGCGTCGAGTCGGTAAAATGCGTGACCGCCAGCGGCGAGCGCAGCGTCACTGTGCCCGTACTCACCAGGTCCACGCCGCCCCACAAGCCCATGTCTTTGTCCGGCGGGCACGGATTCCAATCTACCCAGTTGATGCCCAAGTCTTTCTCCGCCGGCGCAAACGTCTCCACCGCCAGCACATTTTTCTTTCCCGGCTTCAGCGCGTCGGTCACGTCAAAATCGTAGATGCGGTACGCGCCCGCAACCCTGGCCGAGTCCGCGATCTCTCGCCCATTAAGCCAAACCTCGCCACGGTAGTTAATTCCGCCGAAATGCAGCCACTGCCGCTCGTCCGGATGCGCAGCGGCCGGCGCCGTGAACTCTGTCCGATACCACCAGCCGCAGTGATACGGGCTGTTCGGATCTATCGGCTTCTGCGCAAAATTTGCGCCAATCGGATACGTCGTCCCCGGAATCTGCCGCAGATTCATCCCGAAATACGGATCCGGAAACACACCCGCTGCGACCTGCGCGGCCAGTACCGTGCTGGGCACTGTCGTCTTCAGCCACCCATCCGGCTGAAACGTATCCGTGGATATCGCTTCGCCGGTGGACTGCAGCTTGCAGGCAGATTGCAACTGCCAGTCTTCGCGCAGCGGCGTAACCGCTCCCGCAAAAAGCGTGTTCGGCATCGCCGCCATCGTCAAACACCAAAGCACAATTCGTCTACGCATGAGCGCCCATAATCCTTCTTCCCGTAATGCAGCAACTTAGAATCTTTTCGCGGCAATCCGATTGTGCGTGGAATGCCTGTTGACCGGTTCAGCGTCGAAGTGTCTTCACTACCGGTAAACTTCCCCTACTACGAAATCCCTTCAAGAGACAGGTTCACATCTGCCCCCGCTCTGCTCTCCGCCCCTTCGCCGGCGCGCCGAAGACATGCGCGCCACCAATTCCGACTGCGCCCAATGCAAGCGCGCCGTCTGTTCCCGCCGCAGTTCGCACGCTTCAATCGCATCCACCACCCGCTGTGCGGAAAAGGCAGCAACACTCTGATACGTGGCCCGATCGTG
>Ga0302274_10000328_pt1 | contig 49852 bp, 41 predicted proteins | sample III_Bog_N2_1_FD_198755 | JGI IMG/M metagenome (GOLD analysis project Ga0302274, IMG submission 198755) | Peat permafrost microbial communities from Stordalen Mire near Abisko, Sweden - III_Bog_N2_1 | ecosystem: Environmental > Terrestrial > Soil > Wetlands > Peat | place: Sweden: Abisko...
GGAAGACGCACCCTACGTCGCGCTGGTCGGCGACACGATTTTTGCCGGCTCCATGGGCAACGGCAATGGCGCATGGGAACTGGCGAAACAAAAAATTCGTGAACAAATCCTATCGCTGCCGGCGGATACCCTGCTATGTCCCGGCCACGGCCCGCTGACGACGGTGGCGGAGGAAAAAGAACACAACCCGTTCTTTTGACGGCGGGCGTTGCCGGATTAGCCTCGCCGTAGAGATGTTTGCAACCGGTGTGACACCGCGTTGTTGCCATCCGGGCGAAGGAAAAGTGGCCGCCAGGTTTGAATGGTTGGCGCCGGTTTTTCAAAAAATCAGGCCGCATTTTTTGATTTTCTTTCGGCGGGGATTTCCTATAGTCCATGACTGTTGGAGAAACCCGGGCTTTTCGCCCAAGAAAATTAGCTCATAAATTTATGCCACTGACACACACCAAAGACCTGTTCGCCAAGGCACTCAAAGGCAAATACGCTCTCGGCGCTTTCAACGTCAACAACATGGAACTCATCCAAGCCATTGTCGAAGCGTGCGAGGAGGAGAAAGCTCCGCTGATGCTCCAGATTTCCAAGGGAGCCCGCCAATACGCCAACCCGGTTTACCTCAAGAAGCTGATTGAGGCTGCGGTCAGCCTGTCCAATGTGCCGATTGCCGTACACCTCGACCACGGCGACACGTTCGAGCTGTGCAAGGAGTGCATTGACGAGGGCTTCACCAGCGTGATGATTGACGCCTCGCACGAGCCGTTTGAGAAAAACGTCGAGATCACCAAGAAGGTAGTCGAATACGCGCACAAATATAATTGCTCCGTCGAATCCGAACTCGGCCACCTCGTGGGTGCGCAGTTTGACGAAGGCGAAGAAGGCGGTGCCCATTCCATGAGTGGCCATTACACCGTGCCGGAAGAAGCGGTGAAATTCGTCAAGGAATGCGGCTGCGATTCGCTCGCCATCGCGATTGGGAATTCCCACGGCGCCTACAAGTTCAAAGGCGAACAGCACCTGGATCTCGAACGCCTCAAGCTCATCAAGCAAGCGCTCATGGAAGCCAACCTCGGTGATTATCCGCTCGTGCTGCACGGCGCATCCAGCGTGCCGAAGTATCTCGTGGACGAGATCAACAAATACGGCGGCAAAATGCCCGACGCCCAAGGGGTGCCGGAAGCCGACATCGAAATCGCGCGCCGCGTGGGTTGCACCAAGGTCAACATTGACACCGACCTGCGCATGGCCATGACCGCCGGCATCCGCAAGGTGTTCGCGGAAAAGCCGGGCGAATTTGATCCGCGTAAATACATGGGCCCGGCCCGGCAGATGGTGAAGGATCTCGTCCGCCACAAAGTAAAAGATGTCCTATGCTGCGCTGGCCATGCGTTTGATTGAAATCTATTCGAATCAAGACCCGGGCTGGTAACGGCCCGGGTTATTTTTTCACCGCAGAAAAATCCCACGGGTTCTGGCAAACAGATGCGAGCCTGTGTGCCTGAAAACCCTGCTGCGGCCATAACCCGCGGAACTGATGGATATCAAGCGGGTGTCCAAAGTGTTGAATAACACGAGGAATGAGGGGCCAGAGGGTTTGGTAAGCGCATGAAATATGAAATGATTCGAAGCTTATAACCAGGCGGAAAATAAGCCTTGAATGGACTCTGTTCCCGGGAAAAAATTTCGCCTTGGATTTTCATGCCGGAGACAATTCTTCATGCTGTGCCGAGGTATCAAGACATTCCCGGACAACTCTTCCCAATTGGCCGATGGAGTACGGTTTAGGTAGAAAGTTCCGGCCTTCCAGCAGCGTGGTATCCTTGCCGGCCATGCCCGGACTGTAGCCGCTAGTGTATATCACTTTTAACCGGGGATGCTCACTCAAAAGGCGATCGGCCAGTTCACTGCCCATCACCCCGCCCGGCATTACCATATCCGTCAGCAAGAGGTCCACCGTACGGTTGGCGTGTTTCCAGACTTTGAGCGCATGCGTTCCGGAGACGGCTTCCAAAACGTGATAACCCTGGATCTTGAGCACTTCAACCACCATCTCGCGCAAGGCATCCTCGTCTTCGGCCACCAGAATCGTTTCGCGTCCATTATGCAAGGAAACATCAATCATCGTATCAGTTTTCTCGGCCGCATGGTAGCTCGCGGGGAAATAGCACCTGAAGGTGGTTCCATGGTCCGGCTTGCTCTCCACCTCCAGCCAGCCATTGTGTTGCCGAACAATGCCAAAGACGGTGGATAATCCCAAACCCGTCCCTTTGCCAGCGGCTTTGGTGGTAAAAAACGGTTCAAAGATCCGGTTAAGAATTTGGGTATCCATCCCGGTGCCGGTATCGCTTAAGGCGAGGCAGATAAACTCCCCATCCCGCTGTTCGGGATCCATTGGGGTTGGCGTGCGATGAATGGTTTCCAGCGAGGTGGCGATGGAAATCTTACCCCCATTAGGCATGGCATCACGAGCGTTGACCGCCAGATTCATGGCAACCTGTTCCAACATGCTGCTATCGGCATGAACGGTGGGTATCGGACTTTGGGGATGAAAATCAATCTGCACATGTTCGCCCACCACGCGTTCGAGCATTTTGATGGCGATGCGGATGGTGTCGTTGATGTCCAAATGCTTGAATTGCATCACCTGTTTGCGGCTGAACATCAACAGTTGGCGGATAAGCGCGGTGGCACGCTCGGTCGCCCGGGCAATCTGTTCCAACGATTTTGCCTGGGGACTATTGGATTCGATTTTGTGCTGCATCAGTCCGGCGTGACCCTGAATCACCGTGAGAATGTTGTTGAAATCGTGAGCCACACCGGCGGCCAACTGACCGATGGCTTCCATTTTCTGCGCCTGTCTTAACTGGCTTTCCAATAATGCCCGCTCCGTGACATCCTGTGTGAGCAGAAGGACATGCGGCTGTTCTCCGAGGGCAATCGGGGAAAGCGACACCACCAAAGCGCGCAAGTCGCCGACGGGCGTGCGAAGCTTGGCTTCCTTGTCCCGCACTGGCTCATGTCGCAAGATGCTCTGATACCACTCATCGGCCAACGCGGGCTTTTCCCACAAGAACAACTCTGCCGCCGTGCGGCCTATAATTTCTTTGCGCTGGTATCCGGCAACCTCGGCGAACCGTTGATTCACGTCCACAAAACGTTGTTCGGGGAAGCTCTGAATGGCACTTGGCAGAGGACTTTCGTGAAATGCCTTGGAAAATCGCTCTTCAGACCGGATCAAGGACTCATTAGCCTGTGACAGTTCCGCAATCTGAATCCGGGTCTGGAAATTGAGCAGCCACTTTTTAGTCAGGGCATGAGCCATTTGTTGAACTTCAATGTTGTCGAACGGCTTTTTGAGGACAAGTAAACTGTCGGGTTGGCCGACTTTGGCGCGCATTTCATCCCAAGAGTAATCCGAGTAGGCGGTGCAAATCACCACCTGTATTTCGGGATCCACTTCCCAAATCCGGGCAACGGTTTCAATGCCGTCCCAACCAGGTGGCATGCGCACATCCACAAAGGCCATCGCGTAAGGGTGCTGCTCGGTCAGCGCCTTTTGCACCATCCCCAAAGCCTCTTGTCCTTGGTAGGCAGAGTCCAGTTCAAAACGGGTCTCGTTCACCACCGGCTTTACGTCGTCGAACAACGCCGCCTCCAGATCATTGACCGCCGTTGCCGAGTTGGTATCCGGACAGAGAATTTTGCGGAAATCTTTGTGGATCTCCATATTATCATCCACGAGCAGGATGCGGTGGTTCGGTTTTAGGTTATTCGCATTCATAACATTCCTTAGGTATCTTTGGTTGGCGCAGGTTGCGGATGACGGTCGGCACTGGCAGTGGGCAGCAGCAGCGTAAATTCCGCACCGGTGCCCGGTCCGTCGCTATGGCCAGTGAGACTGCCACCCATTTCCTTGGCGGCATTCGCACCGCTGTGCAGGCCGAAGCCGTGGCCGTCTTTTTTGGTCGTGAAACCGTGGTTGAAAATCTTGTGCAGATTTTCTGGAGGAATTCCGAGGCCATTGTCGCGGACGACCATCTTGACCTGATTGGCGGAAGCCAGGCTCACGTGGATGGTCAGGCGACGTTCGTGCTCGTCCACATCTTCCACGGCGTGTTTTGCATTGCGGAGCAGATTGATGAAAATCTGCAAAAATTTGTGCCGGTCCACGCAGACCTTCGGCAAATCATCTGCAAAATCCCGGACCAGCGTGATCCGATGACGTTCGAATGCGGTGGCGTTCAAACGCAGGGCATCCTCCACCAAATCCACCGTGGAAAGATTTTCATAGGCACCGGAAACCTTCGCGTAATTTTGTTGCATCGCCACAATCTCCTTGATGTGCTCAACGTGCGTGACGACCGAGCCGATTTCCACGATCAATTCATTTTGCTCGGCAGCCAATTGTTCGGCCACCACTCCGAAGTATTCCGGCAGCAGCTTGCCCTTCGGATCGGTGGTCAGGAATTCTGCGAGGTGTCCGTTTTTATCGCGCAGCATGTCGGTGGCGCGTTGCAGATTGGCGACCTTGGAGCGACGCAGTCGTTCGCCGACGAGGGTGGCGGAAACGCTGACGCTATTGAGCACGTTGCCGACGTTGTGCAGTACGCCCGTAGCCACGTCGGCCATGCCCGCGCTTCGAGATGTGTCAATGAGCTGACGATTAAGTTTATCCAGCTCCTCCGCATCCCGCCTGTGTTGGGTGATGTCCAGAAAGATACCGCGCATGGCCACGGGCTTGTCGTTCTCGACCAGCACCATGCCACTCTCCCGAATCCAGACCGTGCGGCCATCGGCCGCCAGCATCCGATATTCAAAACTGTAGGGTTCGCCGCGCGCAGCCATTTCATGTCCGGTCTTAATGGCTTTGGCGGCGTCTTGTGGGTTCAGTTTTGACTCCCAAAAGTTTGGTTGATCCAGCCACGCCTGCGGCGCATAACCGAGAATGTCCTCGCTCTGGCGGCTGATGAAGGTGAACTGGAACGTGTCTGGCCGACGTTCCCATACGATTCCGTCAATCGAATGAATTAACGCCTGCATTTTTTGTTGTGACAGGTTAAGCGCGGCATCTTGGCTTTCGATACGGCTCAACATCTCGTTAAAAGATTCCGCCAAAATACCCAATTCGTCGCCGTGACTGCTGACCGACGTGCGTACCGAGTAATCCTTTTGCTCGCCAATAATTTTTGCGGTCCGCGCCAACTGGAGCACGGGACTGGAAATCGCCCGGCCCAACCGGCTTGAGAGAAAAGCCGCCAGCGCAATGGATACAACCATGACGCAAACGATGATTTCTCCATAAAAACCCAGCAGCTTAAAAAATGTTCGCCGATAGTCCGTCCGAAGGTAAAGCATGCCAAGCTGATCATGTTTCTGAACGACCGGCTGGGTGAGCAGCAGACAGCCAGCGACCAAACTGCTTGTTCCCGGCACCGGAAATTGCGACAGTGTCTGCGCAGTTTCATCCTTGCCGGTTTCGCTTTCAAAATGGGCAAGAATGGTGCCGTCCGGCAAAACCAGGGAGGCGGATAACACGGTGGGTTTGGCCTTAAGGGAACCCAAAACCTCGGTGGCGGCCGCATCATCTTTGAAAGCCATGGCTCCAGCGCTGTTGTCGGCGATAATGGCGGCCAAAGTGGAGTTGTCACGCTGGAAACTGGAACGAAAGTTTACAACTTCAAAGACGAAAAGTGCTGCCGTGGCGACCAACAAAACTGTCCCACAGATGAGGAGGGTCATCACCATCATTTTTCGCTGTAGGGGCAGATTTTGAAATCGTATCATAGGCTCGGATTAGTCAGTCAACGCTTGGGCTGGCCTGTGTTCTTTTCGACCGGCAGAATTAATGACGATACAGCACCAACGATAGCCGTTAGCATCGACGTCTAGTCGCCTCGAACAATATGTCCATATTTTGTGCATTAATGACTCGTTTCTAAATCCGGTTCCAGGGGCCGATATATGAATCAACCATATGCTCACAGCCATTTGGGCGAGGATACCGGCTTCCCAAGCAATTCAAGCAGTTTTTGCTCCAAATCCTGAATATCTAGTAAGAAATCCTGTAAACAGGCGCTTTCAACGAGAGGATCCCACAGCGAGGCTCAACAATTTGGAACTAATTTTAAGCCGGACGGCCTTGGCGGCGTCATCGTTGATCTGGAACCGGATTCGGCTGTCTTCTTTTACGAAGTCGACCATGCCACCCGAATCAATAAACCGGTCGTTTTCGCTGACCGTAAGGACAGCACTTCCTTTAAGGTTCTTGATGATTTCGGTAAAATGCTTGCTCTCGGAATTGCTGATGAAAAGTATCTGGCAGCGGGCGACCTCGGAGGCGGTTTGAAAGAATTGGACCGAAATCGTGCGGCCATTGATTTGTTTTCCAGCGACGATTTGCTCAAGACTTTTCCCAAACGGGTTGTCGCCCAAAATACCGATGACAAACGGGGACGAATTATCCGACGGCGCATCCGACGGCCAATCGATGAATTTGGCAAAGTTGTACAGAAATGCGGCCTTGAGTTGATACTCGGACGGCCGCGGCGTCTGCGCAAGCCCCGGTGCGGCTGCCAGAAAAAGCAGCCCGCTTAAGCCATAAAATATGAATTTGCGCAGACGTATGAACATTCAATGACAGGCTCGCCGTATTTTCGCCATCCTAGTTCATTTGTTTTATGCTCCCGATTCGGACGGTCATTTAAACAAATTACTTTGAAATGATGCGTCGTTTTGTCATAAAGCGCACTTGGAATCGAATAAAAAAACAGCCAGCATAGTCGGCGGTAAAACCGAGCGGTGGAAAAAAACGAAACGGCGGCATGATCTGCCCCGAAGCATTGCTTTTGTAACCCGTTAATTTTCATGGCGCCAAAAGACATTTCAATGAATAACCCACTGGGTCCCCGGCGGTATTGGCATAAAGGCAGCTTCTTCTGGACCACGAACATGTCGCCGCGCAATTCGATTTCGCCCTCAAGTTCTGGCTGGTTCAGAGTTTGGCCAAGGCTGCTTCGGCAGTTTTTGGCGGCGGTGTTCGTTTGCCACTCATTGTTGGCCTACCCGGCTGATTCCGATACCAATCAAGCCCCGGTCGATCTGACAACGCTACCTTTGGAGTCGCTCATGGAAATCGAGGTCCCCAAGGTTTACGGCGCCTCCAAACTTGACCAAAAGGAATCTCAGGCCCCAGCCTCGGTCACGGTCATTACCGCTGACGAGATCAACAAGTATGGATACAAAACACTGGGAGATGTCCTCCAAAGTGTACAGGGATTCTACGTTTCCGATGACCGGAATTATGAATACCTTGGAGTTCGTGGCATCAGCCTGGGCGATTTTAACAACCGGGTTTTGATCATGGTGAACGGCCACCGCATCAACAACAACCTGACCGACGGGGCGTTCATCGGCAACGAATTCATTCTCGACATGGCCCTGGCGGACCGGGTAGAGATCATCCGTGGTCCGAACGCGGTTCTCTATGGCAACAATGCTTTTCTGGGCGTTGTCAATGTGATCACCAAAACGGGCGCGCAACTCAATGGCATCGAAACCTCCGTCAGCTATGGCTCGTTTGAAAGCTATAAAGCCCGGGTAAGTTACGGCCAACTCTACACTAACGGCCTGGACTTGCTGCTGTCGGGGACGTATTACAATAGCGCTGGTAATTCCGAATTGTTTTACCCGGAATTCAACATCCCAGCGCAAAATAACGGCGAGGCGCATAACGTCGATGGCGAGGAATACGGGAACTTCTTCGGATCGCTTGGTTTCCATGATTTTTCGCTGGAAGGGGCATACATAGACCGCGAAAAAGCCAACCCCACGGCGCAATTTGGAACAGCTTTCAACGATTCAAGACTAAAAACAACCGATGATCAGGGCTATGCGGCGTTGAAATACGCGCACAGCTTCGACTATGATTATGATTTCACGGCCCGGCTTTATTACGACACTTATTACCATCAGATTGGCTATCCCTTTGCGCCGCAAATCTTTTACCTTGAACAGGACAACGGCAAATGGTGGGGCACCGAAGTGGAAATCAACAAGCGTTTGTGGGACCGGCACACCTTCACGTTAGGTGCGGAGTACCGCGACGATTTTCAGCAGCAGACCGAATTGACGAGCGAACCGACTGTTTTCCGTGACCGGCAGAGTTATGGGTTTTACTATCAGAATGACATTGCCCTGCGGGACAATCTGCATTTCGATGGCGGCCTGCGCTATGACCAATACGGCAATTTCAATCCGGCCTGGGATCCACGCCTAGCTTTGATCTACAATCCGTTTGAAGGCTCCACGTTCAAAGCCATTTACTCCACCGCCTTCCGTGCGCCGAATTACACGGAATTGAGCGATCCACGATTCCAGAATATCAGTCCCGAGAAGATTAACAGCTACGAACTCGACTACGAACAAGAGTATGGAAAGTATCTGCGCTCTTCAGCCTCAGTTTTTTATAATGACATGCATAATCTGATTGTTTTCGACAGCGGAAATTATACGAACTTCAATGCGAACACCAAGGGCGTTGAATTGGGTCTGGAGGGCCACTGGAATTATGACATTCGTTGCCGGGCCAGTTATTCTTTACAATATACCAAGGACTATTCGGTAGGGTGGGAGTTGCCGGATTCCCCAAACCATATGGTTAAATTGAATTTAAGCGCACCGGTCGTTCCCGACAAATGGTTTGCAGGATTGGAATTTCAATATACCAGCAGACGGGATTCCTTGAATACCGTTGCCGGCCCGGGTGGGCAGCCGATCACCATTCAAGGAGAACAGGCGGGTGGCTTTGCCGTTGTTAATTTCACCCTGTTCAGTCATAACTTATTGAAAGGCTTGGACGTTTCGGGCAGCATTTACAACTTATTGGACTGCTATTACGTTGATCCCGCCTCGCAATTTCATGTGCAGAATGTCATCCCACAAGATGGACGGACCTTCAGCCTGAATTTAACGTATCACTTTTAGACAGTGGCACAGGAATAGCTTTTTAGCTCATGTGATTCGTTTACGAGAGAGGCCATTTTTAGATCGGCGGTGGATGAAGGCTGTTTTGTCATTGCTATTCATCAACTTGCTGGTTTTTAGGGCTTGCCTTGCCCAAGGCCTGCCTCCGGTAATAACTGCCCAACCCTCGAGCACAACTGCCTCATATTTGGGCAGCGCTTCGTTCTCCGTATCTGCTTTCAGCTTAACGACGTTGACGTTTCAATGGCTCAAAAATAGTTCACCCATTTCCGGCGCGACCAGCAGTACCTACAATATTCCGACAGTTGGCACAAACGACGCTGGGGGTTATTCGGTACAAGTTGGTAATGCCGGTGGAAATGTAACGAGCTCAACAGCCACACTGACCGTGCTTGTTCCACCACCAGTCATCACTCATCAGCCCCAGAATTTGACGGCAATTCAAGGCCAGACGGTTATGCTCTCCGTAACAGCCAGCAGCGTGGGGCTGGCTTATCATTGGCAGGCAACCAATGCCGCCAGTGGTGGCTTTACCAATCTCTCCAATGGCGGCCAAATATTGGGTGCCAACACCAGTGCATTAACCATTTCCAATGTGATGACCAATAACGCGCTGATCTATAACGTCATTATCACCAATATTTCCGGCGCGGTGACCAGCAGCCCGTCGCTCCTGAAAGTTATTCCCCCATTGCTAGTAAACGTTCAATTTCTTGGCACAACCAACACTAGTTGGCCCAGCGGACGTGGTTCGGTTCAGACCGGGCCGGCTGTTATGGGCGCAACGGGCGATTTCTGGAACCCCGAGGCCATCACCTATTATATTAATCCCGGAACTTCGACTTTAATCAACGGAGCACCCCTCGTAAATTCCGCAGGAAATAGCAATGGACTCACTCTCACCGTGGGTTCTTCACCAAATGCGGTCTTTGGCGGTGCCGAACCCTCGGGCGGTGCCACAGATACTAGCACCTCCAATTTAATGTCGGCTGATCTTGAGCAATTCGTTTTGTCCGCCAACGCGGACGTATGGACTGTGACCGTTGGCGGCTTGTCTGGTTTCGCCGGCGATCAGTTCAATTTGGTGGTCTATGCCGGGGCACCAAGTGCCCGATCTCAAACGATAGCCATGACGGGCGGAGCTGCGGGTGGCAATACCGGCAGTGTGTTGATCACCAGTTCGTCGGATCGCAAGCTTTCCAATGGTGCCGGTGATGCCTATCAGATTTTCACGAACGGCACCCTGAACGGAAGCAATCTGGTCTTCACCGTCAATGGCGGAACCGCAGCGGTGGATACGTATTCGGCCTTTGTGAATGGCTTTCAGCTCCAGGTTTACAGTTATCCAATCATCACGGCCCAACCGGCCTCCCAGACGGTGGTCGCCGGCTCCGCCGTACAGTTTAGCGTCAGCGCTTCCGGTGGGTCCTTAAGCTATCAATGGCAGACCAACGGCGGAACAGGATATGTTAATGTGGGAAATGGTGGCATCTTTTCCGGCGCGAACAGCAATGTTCTGACCATCACCGGCACGCCCGGCTCCGCGGCGCTAGAGTACCAGGTTTTAGTGGCCAATAATGCCGGCTCGGTCACCAGTGCGCCGGCCAATCTGACGGTGTCGCCTTATACCGTATTGATTGATTGTGACATGGGTTCCGGGGCCGTTCAAACCGGTGCGGCGGTCATAGGTTCACCAGGGGATGTATGGAACGCGATTACGACCGCAAGCGGGAGCCTGGTCGGGTCAACCGGATTTTCGTTGAGCGGGATCGGGTTTACACTGGCAAATGCTGCCCAGTTGTATAATGCCGCCAGCGGGTCTCCCACTGATTCCAGCACCACAAATTTGATGGAGGATTATGCTTTTGGCTATAATAGCAGCGGCTTTACGCCGACGGTCTCTGCCAGCATCACAGGGCTTAAGCTCTACACGAATTCCGCGTTCATTCTAGTGATCTATGCGGCGGGCAACTCGGCCGGCGAGGGCGGAAGTCTTACCTTGACGGGTGCCACTGGCGGCAACTCGGCCAGCAACCTGATTACCAGCGCCGCCTCGCGGCAAATTTCGGCTGGTCCGGGCGTGGCGTATGCCACGTTCACGGGGACGCTAACCAATGGCACCTTAGCCTTTACCTCGACTGAAAATGCAGGACAGTTGTTTACCTGTGTGAATGGTTTTCAACTAGAATTGAACCCACCACCAATCATCAGTTCCCAGCCCGTTTCCCAAACCAACATCGCCGATGGCACTGTTTCATTCAACGTCACCGCAATAGGGTCGCCCACGATGAGCTACCAGTGGATTTTCAATGGCGCAAGTATCTCTGGCGCGACGAACGCGTCGCTCACTCTAAACAATGTTGTGTCGACAAATGCGGGCAACTATGAGGTTGTGATCACGAACAGCACTGGCTCCATCACCAGCTCAGTCGCGACTCTTACCGTATATGTTCCACCAATGATCATTTCGCAGCCCCAGAATCATACCTTATCCGTCGGCCAGTCGGCAACTTTTTCCGTGGTTGCGACTGGCTCCGCGACGCTGGGCTACCAATGGCAGACCAACGGCGGATCAGGATATGTTAATGTGGGAAATGGCGGCATATTTTCCGGGGCTAACAGCAACGTGCTGACACTTGCCAGTCCGACAATGTATGACGCGCTTTGGTATCAGGTAATTGCAACCAACAACTTCGGCTCGGTAACCAGCACCCCGGTATTCTTAACTTTGACCAACCCGGTTATCACGTTATCACTGTCGAACGGTTTATTAACGACTTCAACCGGATGTACATTGCAGATTTCAGTTCCTGTCGGGATCTCTTATATCATCTTGGCTTCAACCGATCTCAAAAGCTGGATTCCGGTTGCTACAAATGTTTCTGCGACCGGCCACGAAGTGTATACGGATATTTCCGCCACAAATTACAGCCGACGTTTTTACCGGACCGTATTGCCGTAATTTTCGTAAAATTCACCGATTGACGCTTGCCGTCTGCCTGGTAAGCGATCTGATAAAAGGGATAATTTTTGCGTAGATGGTGGCCTCGGCTTTCCGGTGGCGAATTACCTTAGGAAACTTCATTTCGGGGAGTCCAGATTCAGGTGGAATCTGTGCGGGAGTCAAGGAAAAGTTTATTTTCCAAAAAAAAGTGGTGCGCATAGCAGGACTTGAACCTGCACGCCTTGCGGCACTACCACCTCAAAGTAGCGTGTCTGCCAATTCCACCATATGCGCAACCGAGCCCAAGATTCTGACTGTTGAATTGGCAGAAGCAAGTATTTTCACTGGCCCAACAGCCAGTTCCAGCCCCGCCAGTTATCCGGCTGGGCCGACTTGAAGCCGTCACCATGGGGTTTATCCAGATCAATTTGCAGCAGGAATGAAAGACTGTTCGCCCCGCGTTCGCCGTCGCGGATGGCGTTGAAACCGTAGCCGTAATTGATGGTAAATTTGAACTTGTCCGACGGCGCGCGATATAAAATTCCTGCGCCCACGCCGCTGACCGAGTTACCCGGCTGACCGGTGCCCGGCAGGTAATCAATAACCGCCGTGGCCGCGTCGAAATTCAGGTTCCAGCGCTGGTTGGGGGCGATGGGCAGCATATAACTAGCGTTCAGCAGCACGAATTGCCGCGCGCTAAACTCCTGAAAATAATAACCGGGCAGCGACAGCGGATATTCCGCCACGAGCGGGAGAAATCCGCCGAGCCGATAGGCGCTCAGGCGGTCGGCGTTTACAGTGGTGCCGCCGACGAGACGCGCATAAAAATTCTGTTTGCTGTCCGGCAGCGTGTAGGACAATGCCGCCGCGCTCCAAAATTGATGCGAGGACCCTTCGATTCGGCGATCATTGTTGTAACCGTAGCTGCTGGGTTCGGCGCGGAACATACCTTGGTACCAGAGGGAAATCTCCATCGCCAGATCCGGGAACAGGGTTGGCTCGATGCCGCCCCAGCGGAGGCCGGTGCGCACGTTGAAGGACGGATCGTTGCCGGGCAACTGAAAATTAGCCGCGGTGTTTTCATTACGCACGTAGGCTGCATAATGAGCCGTGCCACGCAGGACGAAATTCAGCGGGATCAGATCGCCGGGATTGAAAAGGTGATAGACGCTGGCCGAAAGCTCCCCGCCGTGACCGTCGAAAGATTGGGCTTCAAGGTATTTGCCGGCGTCCACTTCGCTGTAGCCGTCCGCAAAGCCGCCGCCGGCCACGCCGATCGCAAAATCCGTGTTCGGTCCCAGCGCGTGATTAAACCCCAGTTCCGAATCGAGATAAACCGGTGCCAGCGCGAGCCGCAACGTCAGGTTCGTCCGCAGAAAATCCGGGTCGTTGTGGTAGTAAAACGCATAGGCTCCCAGCGGCGCGCGGCCTTCCACCGGCTGGTCGTAGCCGAGCTGGATCAGGTCCCGCTTGACAGGGTCAATCTGCGCCGACGCGGCGGGCGCAAGCAGCAGCGCCAGCCACCACCAGCCGGTTGCGATTTGCCTCATGGCTGATTTCATAAAGCAATCCCGCGGCGGCGGCAAGCGTCTTTGCTTCATACTTTCTGGACAGGCGAAAAAAAATCCGGCTTACTGTTGCGAATTTAACGAATGTCATCGCTTAACGCTCAAAAACTCGCCCAGGCCAAGTCGCTCGGCTTTTCCGACCGCCAGATCGCCCATCTCACCGGCACCACCGAGGACGGCGTCCGCGCCGAACGCAAACGCCTCGGCCTGGTCCCGAGCTACCGGCTCGTGGACACCTGCGCCGCCGAGTTCGAGGCTTTTACGCCATATTATTATTCCACCTACGACCGGGGCGACGACGAGGTGAAAGGCAATGTTGCCAAAAAGGTGATGATTCTCGGCGGCGGCCCGAACCGTATCGGCCAGGGCATTGAATTCGATTACTGCTGCGTCCACGCCGCGTTCGCTTTGAAGGCGGACGGATTTGAAACCATCATGGTGAATTCAAATCCCGAAACCGTCTCCACGGATTACGACACCAGCGACAAGCTGTTTTTCGAGCCGCTTACGCTCGAAGACGTGCTGCACATTTACGAACGTGAAAAATGCTGGGGCGCCATCGCGCAGTTCGGCGGCCAGACGCCGCTCAACCTCGCCCTCGGCCTCCAGAAAAACGGTGTCAACATCATCGGCACTTCGCCGCAGAGTATCGAGATTGCCGAGGACCGCAAACTGTTCGCCGCGATGTTGAACCAGCTCAACATTCCGCAGCCGCCAAATGGCCTCGCCACCAACGGCGAAGAAGCGCTCGTCATCGCCAAACGTCTGACCTATCCCGTGCTGGTGCGCCCCAGCTTCGTGCTGGGTGGACGCGCGATGCAGATCGTGTATTCCGACGCCGAACTGGCGCATTACATGAAGTTCGCCGTCGAGGCGTCGCCCGAACGCCCGGTGCTCGTGGACAAATTCCTCGAGGACGCCACCGAAGTGGACGTGGACTGCATCGCCGACGTGGGGTTGCCGAACGGGGGCACCATTGTCATTGGCGGCATGTTGGAGCACATCGAATTCGCCGGCGTGCATTCCGGCGACGCCGCGATGGTGCTGCCGCCGCACACGCTGTCCCCGAGCGTCATCGACACTATCCGCACCTACACTCACGCCATGGCGCGCGAATTAAAAGTCGTCGGCCTGATGAACGTCCAATACGCCGTCAAAGGCGAAATGGTTTACGTCCTCGAAGTGAATCCGCGCGCGTCGCGCACCGTGCCCTTCGTCAGCAAGGCCATCGGCAAACCGCTCGCCAAGATCGCCGCGCGCGTAATGGCCGGCAAGACCTTGAAGGAATTGGATTTCACCGGGGAGATCTGGACGAAGTATTGGGCCGTCAAGGAATCTGTTTTCCCGTTCAACAAATTCGTCGGCCAGGACATCCTGCTTTCGCCCGAAATGCGGTCCACCGGCGAAGTCATGGGCCTGGACGCCGACCTCGGCACCGCGTACGCCAAATCACAGATGGCCGCCAACTCTGCCCTGCCCTTGTCCGGCAAAGTTTTCATCAGCGTCAGCGACCTTCACAAGCCGCACGTTGCCGAAGTGGCCAAATCGTTTACCGACCTCGGCTTCGAACTCATTTCCACCGGCGGCACGGCCGCGGTGCTCGAAAAAGCCGGCTTGAAAGTTGAGCGCATTTTCAAATTACAGGAAGGCCGGCCGAACGCCATCGACCTGCTCAAAAACAAAGAGATCCAACTCGTCATCAACACGCCCAGTGGCGCCTCGCCGCGCGCCGATGAAATCCGCATCCGCACCACCGCCGTTTATACCGGCACGCCAATCATGACAACGCTCTCCGGCGCCAAGGCCGCCGCGCTCGGCATCGCCGCGCTGAAAAAATCCGGCTACTCCGTGAAGACCGTGCAGGAATATCACTGATTTGGCGCCGCGAACTGTAACGGCGCCCCGGTGGATGCCGTCCGATCCTTGATGAATTCGCGGAGCCTCATCGCGGTCGCGGTCACGGTGCTCTTGGCCGAGCCAGCCGGGTTCGCGCAGACCAATCTCGCCTTTCCCGGCGCGGAAGGTTTCGGCCGGTTCGCCCGCGGTGGCACCGGTGGCGAAACCATTCGCGTCACCACGCTCGCGGATTCCGGCCCCGGCTCGCTTCGCGACGCGGTGAGCCGACCGAACCGCACCATCGTCTTCGATGTCGGCGGCGTCATCCGCCTGAAATCCAACCTCGCCGTCAGCAGCCGCCTCACCCTCGACGGAACCGGCGCACCCGGCGACGGCATCACGCTGTACGGCCGCTCCACTTCCTTCAGCGGCCAAAAGAACGTCATCGTCCGCTACCTGCGTTTCCGCGAGGGCATGGCCGGCGACCAGCGTAAATGTTCCGTGAATCTTTCCGGCGGCAGCGATATGATCTTTGATCATTGCAGCATCGAATGGGGCCGCTGGGATTGCCTTGGCCTCACGCAGGGCAGCCACAACATCACGTTCCAAAATTGCCTCATCGGCGAAAGTGTGAACCCGCAGCGCTTTGGCTCGCTCTCCGATGCCGTGACCAAAATCACCTTCACGCATAACCTTTGGATCAACAATCAGAGCCGCAATCCCAAGGCGAAAGGCAGAATCCAATATATCAACAACGTGGTTTACAACTGGGGCGTCTGCGGCCTCGTCGGCGGCCATTCCCGGGCGGAGCATTTTCAGGATGTCGTCGGCAATTATTTCATCGCCGGGCCGAATTCCAACCCGCACCCCGTGGGCGAATGCACTCAGACCGACCACATTTTTCTCCAGGGCAATTTCGTGGACCTGGACAAGGATGGAAAATTGAACGGCCGCGAATTGGTTCCCGCCGATTTCGGCCGCGGCGCGGGCGCGCCGACGTTTTTGTCCGCGCCCGGCAACGGCCCGCTCGACGGCTTGAAAATCGAATCCGCGGCCGCTGCGCTGACCAATGTCCTGGCCCACGCCGGCAGTTCGTTCCACCGCGATGCCGTGGACGCCCGGCTGATCGACGCCGTGCAATCCTTCGGTACGCGCGGCAAGATCATCCACGACGAGGCTGAAGTCGGCGGTTTGTAGTGCAGGCGTCGTATCTTTCTAAATCGAAAAATACATTGAGACCGGTGCGGCGCCTGTCCTACATTGTTCCCTTTGAAATCCGATTCGCAAAATCTCCTCCCGCTGCTGAAACAATATTTCGGTTTCACCACCTTCCGTCCGCTGCAGGAAGAGATCATCCGCGATTCGCTGGCCGGCCAGGACGTTTTTGCCCTGCTGCCGACCGGCGGCGGCAAATCGCTTTGCTTCCAGCTTCCCGCGCTCGCCCGCGACGGCCTGACCGTGGTTGTTTCGCCGCTCATTGCGCTGATGAAGGACCAGGTGGACGCGTTACAAGCCAGCGGCATTGCCGCGACTTTCTTGAATTCCTCGCTCGCCGCCGATGAATCGCGGAAACGCCTGCGCGGTTTGCACCAGGGCGAATATCGCCTGCTCTACGCCGCGCCGGAGCGGCTGATGCTGTCCGGTTTTCTCCAAGATTTGTCGCGCTGGAACGTCCGGCTCATCGCCGTGGACGAGGCGCATTGCATCAGCGAATGGGGCCACGATTTTCGCCCCGAATACCGCCAGATTGCCGATCTGCGAAAATTATTTCCCGAGGTTCCCTTCATGGCGCTCACCGCCACTGCCACCGGCCGCGTGCGCGAGGATATCGTCAAGCATTTGAAATTGCGCGAGCCGAAATGCTACGTCGCCAGTTTCAACCGGCCCAACCTGACCTACCGCGTCATTCCGAAGAACAAGCCCTACGACCAGTTGCTGCAATTCCTCCGCGCGCGGCCCAAGGAAAGCGGTATCGTGTATTGCCAGTCGCGCAAATCCGCCGAGCGCGTCGCCACCAATCTCACCGAGGATGGCGTGAAGGCGCGGCCGTATCACGCCGGCCTCACGCCGAAGGAACGCAGCGAGCATCAGGAACTTTTTCTGCGCGACGACGTACGCGTGATCTGCGCGACCATCGCCTTCGGCATGGGCATCAACAAACCGAACGTGCGCTTCGTGGTCCACTACGACCTGCCGAAAAACATCGAGGGCTATTATCAGGAAACCGGCCGCGCCGGCCGCGACGGGCTGCCCAGCGAATGCGTCCTGCTCTTCAGCGCCGGCGATGTAGTGAAGCAAACCGGTTTCATTGACGAAAAGACCGATCCGCAGGAACAAAAAATCGCCCGCGACCAATTGCACCAGATGGTTCACTACGCCGAATGCGCCGGCTGCCGGCGGGTGGAACTGCTGCGCTATTTTGGCGAGGGATATGGTAGGGCCGTGTTGCTGCACGGCCACGCTGACCAGCAGGTCATCCCTACCGAAGAGGGTTGCGGCGCTTGCGACAACTGCCTTTCGCCACGCGCCACGTTCGACGGCACGCTCGCGGCGCAGAAATTTCTTTCGTGTGTCTATCGCATCCGCGAGAAAAACGGTTTTGGCGTCGGGCTGAATCACGTTGTCGAAGTCCTCACCGGCGCGGACACGGAAAAAATCCGCAAATGGGGTCACGCGCAGCTTTCCACTTACGGCATCGGCAAAGAACACAGCCGGCCCGAATGGGCGGTGATTGGCCGCGAACTGGTGCGGCGCGGTTTACTGCGGCAGACGACGGATAAGTTCAGCGTGCTGGAACTGACGAATGCCGGCGGCGCCGCGCTCAAGGAACGCCAGAAAATAACGCTCACCAAACCCGCCATCGTGCCGGAAACCAACATCCATCATGTCGGCGAAATTTCCTGCGACGAAGTATTGTTCGACCGCCTGCGCCGGCTTCGCAAACAGCTCGCCGACGAGCGCGACGTCCCGGCCTATATTGTTTTCTCGGATGTCGCGCTGCGGCAGATGGCGCGGAATTATCCGCAGACCGAAGCCGACTTCGCGCGCATCAGCGGCGTTGGCGAGAAAAAGCTGCGCGAGTTCGGCGAGATTTTCCTCGGCGAAATCGCCGCGTATTTGCAGACCAACGCCCGCCAGATTTTTGCCGACGATTCATTCACCGCGCCCGCCGCGCCGTCGCCGTCACGCAGCAGCCTCGGCGATTCCGCCCGCGAGACGCTGCGCCGCTTCCGCGCCGGGCAGCGCGTCGCGCAAATCGCCCGCGAGCGCGACGTGACCACCGGCACCATTTACGGCCATCTCGCCGAAGGCGTTGAGCGTGGCGAGCTGGTGGATTTGCAGAACTTTTTTACCGTCGCGGAACTGGCGGAGGTCGCCGCCGCCTTCGGGCGCAGCGGTTTTGGCTCGCTCGGCCCGGTGTTTGAAGCACTCGGCGGCAAAATGGATTACGGCCGGCTGCGGATTTTCCGCGCCGCGGCGAATACCAAAAGATAGTGCGGCGCTGCGGCGCTGCCGATTTGGCAGACCAGCAGGTCTGCCCTACCAATTGATTATTTCTTTTCTTCCATCCTCCCCGCCGGCGGGTTCGTGTCCGTGCCAAAATCAATCGAGGCGGAGTTGATGCAGTAGCGCAAGCCGGTCGGCGCGGGGCCGTCGTCAAAAACGTGGCCGAGATGGCTGCCGCAGTTCGCGCACAATACCTCCGTGCGGCGCATCCCCAAGCTGTCGTCCACGTGCTCGACCACCGTGCCCTTTGCCGCGAGATCGGAAAAGCTCGGCCAGCCGCAGCCGGAATCAAACTTATCCTTGGACGTGAACAGCACCACGCCGCACGCAGCGCAGCGATACACACCCGGCTCCTTCGTGTTCCAATATTTGCCGGTGAACGGCCGCTCGGTGCTGGCCTGGCGCAAAATGGCGTATTGTTCGGGCGTCAGTTTTTTGCGCCACTCGGCTTCGGAGAGTTGAAACGGGAATGTCATGGTGTTGTTGGTTGGATTGTTCATGGCCGCCGGGATGTTCGTCGGTCCGGCTGTGCAGCCGGAGGCTAGCCAGGCCGCGCCCAAAACGAAGATGGTAAAATTGAGTTTCATGCTGTCTTTTTGGCCGCCCGTACCTATGCCACGCCGGTGCCCGGACGTCAAATCGGCGGGACATTCGGATTTGACTCGGGCCGGATCCTCTGGCACCGTGCGGCCGCAAACCATTTCCTGTCCGCAACCGTAACCACTGGGCGTGGGCCAACGGCCCACCAGGGTTGTATAGCTTGGTTTGCAGGCATTGCCGCCCGAAGCTTCGCCCGAAAGATTCCGGTCAGGCGTAGACTATTCTGTGGCAACGAAATGATAATTTGATATGAAAATAAATACGCACAAAATCCTGGTGGTAACTGCACTGTTTTTGGGACTGCTCCAATCCGGGGCCGTTCGCGGCCGAGCGGAGGACACCACCTTCCCGTTCCGAAATCCCAAGCTGCCGATTCCGCAACGCGTGGACGATTTGGTCTCGCGGATGACGCTGTCGGAAAAAGTCGCGCAGATGATGAGCGGCGCACCGGCCATTGATCGCCTGGGCGTCCCGGCTTACGAATGGTGGAGCGAGGGATTGCACGGCCTGTGGAACACGCCGGCGACGGTTTTCCCAGAGCCGATCGGCTTGGCCGCCACGTTCGACCTGTCGCTGGAGAAGCAGTTCGCGGACGCCGTTTCCGATGAAGGCCGCGGCTGGTATAATTTGGCCAATACCGGGGTGAAGGATAATTTCCATGCGCACGGCCTGACTTATTTTGCGCCGAACATCAACATCTTCCGCGATCCGCGCTGGGGCCGCGGGCAGGAAACCTATGGCGAAGATCCGTTTCTCACCAGCCAGTTCGGCGTCATGTATGTCCAGGAAATGCGCGGGACGGATCCGAAATACATCAAACTGATTGCCACGCCCAAGCATTTTGCCGTGCACAGTGGACCGGAGAATGAGCGCCATGGCTTTAATGCCAAGCCGACGCTCTACGACCTCAACGATACCTATCTGCCGGCCTTCGAAGCTTGCGTTCGCGACGGCCACGCCGAATCGGTCATGAGCGCCTACAGCGCTCTCTACGGCATCCCGGACAGCGTCAGTCCGCTGCTCATCCAGCAGAAGCTGCGCAAGGAATGGGGCTTCAACGGCTATGTCATATCCGACTACGGCGCCGTCTTTGACATATTTAAGGGTGGCAACCTGAAAGGCCATTATTACGCGCATTCCATGGCGGAAGCCGCCGCCGATGCCGTCAACAACGGTTGTGACCTGACTTTTTATCACGAATACGACGCGCTGCCCGAGGCGGTGAAGGAAGGCCTGATCACCGAGGCGCAGATTGATGTTTCGGTGAAGCGGCTGTTCACCGCGCGGATGAAGCTTGGCATGTTTGATCCGCCGGCCCTGATTCCCTACACCAAGATTCCGGTGAGCGTGATTGACAGCCCGGCCCACCGTAAAATCGCCCGGCAAGCGGCGCGGGAATCCATTGTGTTGCTCAAGAATGAAAATCAACTTCTGCCGTTCGGCACGAACATTCACTCCATCGCCATCATCGGACCCAATGCCGATAACATTGAAACCCAGGGTGGCAACTATCCGGGACAATCATCCAAATCCGTCAGCCTGCTGGAAGCCCTCCAGACCCGCGCCACCGCCGCCGGCATCCGCCTCGAATATGTCAAGGGCTGCAGCGTGCCGGATTTAGGTCAGGATCAAGATAACCTGGGCACCATTCCAACCAGCGCGCTAAACAGCGACGGTCAGCCGGGCTTGAAGGGTGAATACTTCGACAACGTGGATCTGGCGGGTGCGCCCGTCAGCACCAACCAAGATGCGACTGTGGAGTTCAACTGGTCTGCAACCCCGCCCGCGGGACTGTCGCATGACAATTACAGCGTGCGCTGGTCCGGCACGCTCACGGCGCCGCAGGACGGTGATTACACGCTCGGGGCCCGTGGCGATGACGGCTACCGGCTCTATGTCAACGGCCGGAAAGTTGTGGATTATTGGTCACCGCATCCGGCCGAGACCCGGACTTGTGTGGTAAGTCTCAAGGCCGGCCAACCCGTTCCGATCCGGTTGGAATATTATCAGGCCACTGGAAATGCCGAGGTCTCCCTGCTCTGGGCGCCGCCGAATACCAATCCGTTTCCGGAGGTGATCGCCGCCGCCAAGCGCGCGGATGCGGTCATTTTTGCCGGCGGCATTTCTTCGCAGATTGAAGGCGAGGAAGGCACCCCCTACGGCGGGGACCGGACAACCATGGATTTGCCGCCGATCCAGGAGCAACTGCTTAAGGCCTTGGCGGCCACCGGCAAACCGGTCATTTTTGTGCTAATGAGCGGCAGCGCCATGTCCATCAACTGGGAACAGGCCAATCTCCCGGCGATTCTTGAGGTCTGGTATTCCGGCGAGGAAGGCGGCAACGCCATTTCCGACGTGCTTTTTGGCGATTACAATCCGGCCGGCCGTCTGCCCGTCACCTTCTATCAGGGACTGGACCAATTGCCTGATTTCCATGATTACTCGATGACCAACCGCACCTACCGTTACTTCAGCGGCGAGCCGTTGTACCCGTTCGGTTATGGTTTAAGCTATACCAAGTTCGCCTATCGCAACCTGCAAGCCCCCGCCACCGTCACATCGAGCGAACCGATCACGATCAAGGTCAAGGTGGAGAACGTCGGCGAACGCGCTGGGGACGAAGTGGTGCAACTCTATTTGCGGCCGGCACCCGACGCCCCGGTCCGGGAAATTGCGCCCGGACAACCGATGCCACGGCTGGTGTTGGCCGGTTTTCAGCGGATCAACCTCGCGGCGCACGATAGCAAGGTCGTAAAGTTCACGCTCCAGCCCAAGCAGTTGCTGTTGGTCAATGCCCAGGGCGAACGCGCTTTGCAGCCCTGTACCTGGCAGCTCTACGTTGGCGGTGGCCAGCCCGACCTCACGGGAGCCACCCCGGCCAGTGACGCCGCGCTGTCGAGCAAACTAACGGTTCGCTGACCGGAAACCATTGTCCAGCGACGAAATTCCGCCTCTTCCACCCGTGCCAATTGGTGTCATTCCACCAACTGGCGCGGGTTAACTATTTAGCCCGAGGATTATTTCCAACGGAAGAAGCTTTAATCGCCGCGGCATGATTTGAAACGGTTCATTTCATTGGCAAACGGACATGCCGCCTGAGCGGGCGATTGGAAAAGCCGTTTGGTTGTGATTTCCCCTCAAGTTTCCCCCGACAAAACCGATTATGGAGCGGCTAGGTATGCGGTCGGAGGCACAGGTCTCCAGCGTATTGGCCGCCAACGATGATCCCATTCCATGATCGGAAACGACTTCAACGCCCGGCAACGATGTTCCGCCGGCTCCGGCGTTGTCATGTATGACGGCCATAGGAAAATGGACAATTCCGGCCCCGCGCAAAACCCTGGTCGTGGGCGTGGCGGACATGGTGGTCAGCAACGATTCGAGTGCGGAACTGGTGACTTACTCGCTCGGCTCCTGCCTGGGCATTGCCATTTACGATCCGGTGAAAAAAATCGGCGGCCTGCTCCACATCATGCTGCCCGATTCCAAGATCGATTCCGCCAAGGCGGTCAACATGCCGTACATGTTTTTAGACACGGGCCTGCCACGGCTGTTTCATGCCGCTTACAATCTGGGCGCCGACCGCGGCCGGCTGACGGTCAAGGTCGCGGGTGGGGCGCAATTGCTGGACGAAAGGAACATCTTCAACATCGGCGGCCGCAATTTCCAGGCCCTGATCGATTTGATCGCGCGCAACGGTCTCGCAATCCACTCCCGCGACGTTGGCGGCATGACGTCGCGCACGCTGCGCTTCGATCTCACCACCGGCAACATCACGATCAAATCTCCCGGCGCTGACGCCTACCCACTATGACCGCCCAAGAACTCGTCGCCAAAGTCAAAAACCTGCCGCCGGTTCCGCATGCCGCGCTCAAGCTCGTCAGCCTGCTGGATCTGCCGGCCGTCAGCAACACCGAGGTCGTGCAGGCCCTCCGCTGCGACAACGTGCTCACGGCCAAACTGCTCCGCGCCTGTAATTCGCCCTATTTCGGCTTGGCCGAGCCCGTCGGCTCCGTGGACCAGGCGGTGTTCATCCTCGGCCACCAGCAAATTTTGCACATCGTGCTCACCATCGCCTTTGGTAGCGCCATGGTGGTAGCGCTGCCCGGCTACGCCGTCGAAGCCAGCGAACTCTGGCGGCATTCCCTCGTCACCGCCACGGCCAGCGAAATGATTGCCAAGGAATTTACGGACTTGAACATCGAACTGCCCGTCGCCTTCACCGTCGGCCTGTTGCATGACATCGGCAAACTGGTTCTGGGCCAGACGTTGACCGCGGATTTGCAGGTGAAAATTCGCCGGCTGATTGAGCATGAACACATCGCCCGCGCCGAGGCCGAAAAAATCGTCTTGGGCACCGACCACAGCGAAGTCGGCGCCTTGCTACTCCAAAGCTGGCACCTGCCGGACGAATTGGTAGAAGCCGTCGCCAACCATCACCAACCCATCCTGACCCCGAAGCCCCGCCTCTCAGTGGTGACGCATCTGGCTGATTGTGTCGCACACCTGGCCGGTTCCGCGCCCGGCTGGGACGGTTACGCTGTGCGCATCAACAACGAGCTGGTCACCAGCCTGGCAATCACCCCGGAACAGATCGAACAAATGGTCGCCAACGTCCGCGAATCGTCCGACCGGGTGGATCAATTCATGAGCCTGGCATGAACCCATCCAAAAAAATCCGGGTGCTAGTGGTGGACGATTCGGCCGTCGTGCGACGGATGATTGCCGACACGCTGGGCGCTGACCCGGAAATCGAGGTTGTCGGCACCGCGTGCGACCCTTACGTGGCCCGCGACAAAATCCTGGAACTAAATCCCGACGTGTTGACGCTCGACATCGAGATGCCGCGCATGGATGGGCTGACGTTTTTGCGCATTCTTCAGCAGCACCGCCCGATGCCGGTGGTCGTGGTGAGTTCGCTGACGCGGGCCGGTTCGCGCACGGCGATGGAGGCGATGGAAATTGGCGCGGTGGATGTGCTGGCCAAGCCGCAATCCGCCTGGAATCTCGGTGATTTGCGCGAACAACTGGCGGTTCGCGTCAAAGGCGCGGCGGGCGCCCGCCTGAAAAATTTTGCGGCGGCGGCCCCGTCTCCACGTGCCGCCTCATCCGGACCGGCCCATTTCTCGCCGCGCCAGATCGTGCTCATCGGCGCGTCTACAGGCGGCACAGAGGCGATCAAAAATGTCCTCACCCGCCTGCCGGACGGGCTGCCGGGCATCTGCATCGTCCAGCACATCCCGCCGGTCTTTTCCAAGACCTTTGCCGAACGACTGAACGAATGCTGCGCCTTTGAAGTCCGCGAGGCCGCCCATGGCGATGAATTAAAACCCGGCCTCGCGCTCGTCGCACCGGGCGACCAGCACCTGACGCTCGCCTGGAATGGTGCGGGCTATCGCGTCGCCCTCCAGCAGGGACCGATGATCCACCATGTCCGGCCGGCCGTGGACGTGATGTTTGAATCCGCCGTCAGTGCCGGAAAAAACGCGCTGGCCGTGCTGCTCACCGGCATGGGCCGCGACGGCGCGGAAGGCATGAAAAAACTGAAGGCGGCCGGGGCCACAACCCTCGCCCAGAACGAGGATTCGTGCGTCGTATATGGGATGCCGCGCGCCGCCGTGGAACTCGGCGTGGTGGACCGCGTGCTACCCCTCGACCTGATGCCCCATGCCATTCTCCATGCGCTGCAAAACAACCCCGAAACACAGGCCACCGCCAAATTCTCCGAGTCAAAATCCAATCATTAAACACATCGCCCTCGTATGAGCCAAACCATCCAACTCCCTGATATCTGTGAATTCATGACGCGCCACCTCGTGGACGTCTTCGACACCATGCTGGCCATGCCCGCCGCACTGACACCCAAGGCCGGCCTGCCGCATTTCGAGGAGCGCGTGACCGGTTCGGTGGGTTTCGCGGGCGACTCGGTGACCGGCGCGGTTTACCTGCACCTCTCGGCGACCTTCGCCAACCGCGTGGCCGCCGCCATGCTCGGCCTCCCGCCGGAGGAGACCATCGGCGAGAACGACGTCAACGACGTGGTCGGCGAAGCCACCAACATGCTGACCGGCGGACTAAAATCCTGGCTGTGCGACGCCGGCGCGGGTTGCGCGGTGAGCACGCCCGCCATCATCCGCGGCGCTTTTTCCGTGGAGGCGATGCCGGACGTGGCGCGTGAATTTCTGGTCTTTGAAAGCGGCACGGAGCGCGTGATCGTTGAAATCCACATCAAACTGAACTGACGGACAATCCCACCCAATATATGGCAACAAAAATATTAAGCGTTGACGACAGCCGGACCATCCGGATGATCGTGGGCCGCACCTTCAAACCCTATGACTGCCAAATCTGCGAGGCTGGCAACGGCGAGGAAGGCCTGGCCGCCGCCGCGCGCGAGAAGCCGGACCTGATCATCCTCGACGTCACCATGCCCGTCATGGACGGCGTAACGATGCTGGGCAAATTGAAGGAAGACCCGGCATTGAAAACCATTCCGGTGATAATGCTCACCGCCGAATCCGGGCGTGACAACGTCCTGCAGATCGCCAAACTTGGCGTGCGCGACTACCTCGTCAAGCCGTTCAAGGAAGAGCAGCTCATCGAGAAGGCCGGCCGCATCGTGACGCTGCAAAAGAAACCAACGGTCTGATTTTCGTTTATTTTACATGAATGACGGAGCCAGCTATCTGGAATTATCGCGGCGCTACGGATTTGCTCCCAAACCCGAAAGCGCCTCGCGCCTGACCCAGCTCGTTTCCCGCCAGGACGCCGACCTCGATGAAATCGCCAAGGTCATCGACAAGGATCCCGCCCTCCGTGCGCGGCTGTTGCGCGTCGCGAATCCCGAGGCCGAGAACGAGGCGGAGTACGCCATTGAATCCGCCGAGGATGCCCTCATGCGCAACGGCATGGGCTGCGTGCTGGTTTTGGCCATGAGCACGCCGCTGGCGCAGGCGCTAGTCAAAACGTTCCAGACTATGCTTTCCCTCAAGCTCGAAAGCGTGGATCCCCGCACCGCACCGCCGCTCACCGGCGACCATCTGCGCTGCAACATCGATTTCTCCGGCAAGGTGATCGGCCACGTCTTACTGCGCTTGAGCAGCGCTTCCGCCCGGACCATCGCGGCCGGCATCATCGGCGCCGATGCCAAGGAACTGAACGACGCGGCGGAAATCTGCGATGTCGCCGGCGAACTGCTAAATATCATGACCGGTAATTTCAAGTCCAACCTTTGCGACGCTGGCCTCGAATGTAAACTCTCGCCGCCCGATGTCCGCATCACCGGCGACTTCACGCCGCCCGTCCGGCACGCGGGCAGCGTCGAACACCTCGCCTTCTGCTCCGGAAACATCCAGGTCTTTGTCGAAGTCACCGCGAATCCGTGGAGCGACGACTGATTGGGGATTGGGTTGGAAAACTCTCCGCCGATGGCGGTCGCGCCAGTGTCGGCTTTCCCGCGCTTAAACTAAACTACCCGCTTCACGCTTTTTAAGTTCCGGCGCCGCGGGGCTGTGCTGGGGCGATAACCCGCCGCGCCTAATTGTCCGCCGGCTGAAAACTTTTCGCCTCCGTCTGATGCTCCAGATGCACCAGCGCGTTCACATCTAGGATCAGACCCACGCGACCATCGCCGAGGATGGTCGCACCCGCGAGCGAGCGGTTTTTGTGGATCATCATGTCATTGAGATTCTTGATGACCACCTCCTGTTTATGCAGTAGTGCATCCACGAACAGGCACCGGGAGCTGGTGCCCGACTGGACGACCACCACAATGCCTTCGTCGCGATTTTCCACCGGTTGCGGGATGCCGAACAGTTCGTGCAACCGCAGCAGCGGCAGGTGCCGGTTGCGCACGGCCACGACCTCCGCCCGGTTCTGCACGCGCGTGATCATCCCTGGCTGAAGCCGCAATGACTCGCGCACGGACAGCGTCGGGATGATGTATCGTTCGTCGCCGACCTTCACGATCAACCCGTCAATGATCGCCAGCGTCAGCGGCAGCGCGATGGTGAACTTCGTGCCTTTGCCCGGCTCCGAGCTGATACTCACATGTCCGCGCAACCGTTCGATATTGCGGCGCACCACGTCGAGACCAACGCCTCGTCCGGAAATGTCCGTGATCTTTTCGGCGGTGGAAAATCCGGCGGCGAAAATGAAGGCGAACACTTCTTCGTCCGGCGGCGTGGTGCCGGCGGAAATCAAACCGCGCTCCACCGCCTTCTGCAAAATCTTCTCACGGTTCAGGCCCGCCCCGTCGTCGGAAATCTCCACGACCACATTGCCGCCCTGGTGAAAGGCGCGCAATTGCAACTTGCCGAAGGCCGGCTTGCCGGCGGCCGCGCGCTTTTCCGGCGATTCGATGCCGTGATCCACCGAGTTGCGGATCATGTGCATCAGTGGGTCGTTTAATTCCTCCACCACGCTGCGGTCCAACTCGGTGTCTTCGCCGCTGGTCAGGAACTCGACTTTTTTCCGCTGTTTGGCGCTGAGGTCGCGCGTAACACGTGCCATCTTTTGGAAGACGCCGCGGATCGGCACCATGCGCATGGCCATGCTGACGCGCTGCAATTCCTTGGTGATGCGCCCCAGCTGCGCCATGTTGCGAGCAAACTGCAAGTTGAGGCCCGTCACCTGATTCAAATCCTGACCGACGAGCGACTGGGCGATGACCATTTCGCCCACCAAGTCGAGCAATCCGTCGAGCTTGGCCGTGTCCACTTTGACCATGGAACTTTGCGCATCGCGCCCGGCGGCGACCAGGGGGCCAGCTGGCGCGGGGGAACTGTTTTCGGCGGTCACGACAGGCGGTGCGGCGGCAATTTCGGGCGCGGAAACCGAAGCCGTTTCGGTATCGGCTTTGGCGCCGGCGGGTTGGTCTCCGACATTATCAATGGCTTCCTGCACTTCCGCCTTGAGCACGGCGGTGGGAATCAGGATGGTCGCCACCGGACGCGTTCCGCCAACCTGTCCCTCGATGGTATCCAGGAACTGCTTGAGGATGTCGCGGCCGCGCAAAATGAGTTCGATGACCGGCGCGTTGATCGTGAGCCGGCCCTGGCGCGCGAGGTCGAGCAGGGATTCGAGCACATGGGCGAGGCGGTTGATGGGAATGAGGTTGAGGAAACCCGCACCGCCCTTGAAGGTGTGAAACGCGCGGAAAACGGTGTTCAACGTCTCGGCATCGGCCGGCCGGTTTTCCAACACCAGCACGCCGTGCTCAATATTGTCCAGATGCTCGCGCGATTCGTTGATGAATTCCCGGAGAAGGTCGACGTCGTCCGCGAGATTCAGGTTCAGCGGTAATTCCTCGTGGCTGTCTGGAACGACCACGATCGCCGGGGCCACCGGTGGCGGTAGTGGAAAGGGATCCGGCGCCGTGGCCGTGCTGGAGGAACCAGCGGGGCACACCAGCGCCGAGATCTGCGCGGTCGTTGACTTGAGCCACGCCACGTCTCCGGCCGAAAAGGGCTGGCCGGATTCGACAATGCTGACCATGCGCTCCCAAGCTTGGGCGCAAAGGGTCGATAAAAGGGCGAACGCCGGCTGGCCGGCCGCGTCGTCGCGCAGGTTGCCGAGCAGGTCGAGAATGGGAAATTGTCCCGACATCGAACCGGCCTGCGCCGTGCCGACTTCAAAACTCAAGCTGCCGAACAGTTTGGTAATCCGCTCTTGATGATCCATATACAGTAAAACCGCACTGCCGGTCCGCTGGTTTTCCGCGGCGGCGTCCACTCGCTGGGTCATCTATCGGCTCAAACCGTTGCCGGCTGAAGGGCATTCTGCTCCGGTCATCTGAAAAGATTAACCGACGGTTGAAAAAGCTGTGTCCCCGTCACAGTTTTTAGCTTTTGCTCCCCCAATGGCCAATGCGACCCCGCCGGTGGCCGCCGGCTTTACCATGGGAAAAAATAAACCGGGCCGGACTTGCGTCCGGCCCGGGTGGTGATGAGGTTTAGACGCCTTCACCAAGACGTTCAGAAGTGCAACGCGACCAACTGTAGTCGCCGTCCGAGCCGCGCTGCGAGCAAAACCTCTCTGCCAACCCTAAACGGACAGCGAAATTAACTGCCGATTAATTTGCCGGGATGGTCGCATTTGCGACACACATATCTTGCCAAATTCCAACACTAGGTTGGCAAATTTTCCCAACTCGGGCGGCAAACCCTAGTCACATCAAAAATCTTTAAAGTCCCCTTCAAGCGGGATCTCGCTCAATCGGCTTCCCGGCGTGACTGGGACGGCGTGACTATGTCCGTTGCCATTGCCATTGCCTTTGGTTGTGGCCTCTCGTTTGGCCGTGGGCGAAGCGCTGCGGACTGATTTGGCGGGTGCTTGAGCGACGGCGGTTCTGGTCACGGTGCCTTGGCGTTCGCCCCCGACGAGCTGGAGCAGGTCGGCGACGGAGTCCTTCATGGTGACCGCCTGGGCGTTGAGTTCCTCCGCGGCGGCCGCGCTTTCTTCCGCGTTGGCGGCGTTGGACTGGGTGACCTTGTCCATTTGGCCGACGGCGATGTTCACTTGGGTGATGCCTTGCGTCTGCTCGCGCGAGGCTCCGGCCACTTCTGAGACCAGTTCATCCACCTGCCGCGCCTTGGTGGCGATTTCGAGCAAGGTCTCCGAGACTTGCTTGCTGATGCCCACGCCTTGGGCGGTCTTGGTGATGGCCCCTTCAATCTTGCCAGCGGTTTCCTTGGCGGCTTGCGCGCTGCGCTGGGCGAGATTGCGCACTTCATCGGCCACAACGGCAAAGCCCATGCCGGCTTCGCCCGCCCGCGCGGCCTCCACGGCGGCGTTCAAGGCGAGAATGTTCGTTTGAAAAGCGATTTCATCGATGGTCTTGATGATCTTGGCGATGTCGTCGGAGGAGATTTTGATGGCCTCCATGGCGCCGTTCATGAGCTGCATGTCGGCGGTGCCCTTGTCGGCGGCGGTGCGGGCCTGCTTGGCAAGGTCATTGGCCTTCTGGGCGTTCTCGGCATTGCGCTTGGTCATGCTGGCCATCTCTTCGAGCGAAGAGCTGGTCTCTTCCAACGAGGCGGCCTGTTCGCTCGCCCCTTCGGCCAACGACTGACTGGACGAGGAAACTTGTGCAGCGGCGCTGGCCACCTGGTCGGAGCCTTCATCCAAGGCATTGGCGACGGCGGTCAGCACTCGGTTGGAGTTGCGGATGATGAAAAACGCGATGGTGATGGCGATCAGCAGCGCGGCGATCAGCCCGATCTTCATGGTCCACGAGGCGGCGATGAGTTTCTGGGTCGAGTTGTCGGCGGCCTCCACGGTCCGTTTCATGCCGGTGTCCTGGGTGTCGTTGACGAGCGTATTCACATGGTTCAGCGCCTCCAGCCGTTGCTTGGCGATTTCCGCGATCGCCACATTGTCGTCCATGGTGGCTTTCATCGCATCGCGGTAGTTGTGCGCTTCGGTTTTGACCTGGGTCAACTCATCAATGTCCTGCTGCACCACCAGCATCGCCTGCAGTTCGTCAAAATTTTTGTCCATCACCTCAAAACCAGCCAATCCATCCTCAATCAACTTCGGATCGCGCAAGGCTTGCGATTTGAAGACCGCGATGCGCGCGGCATTGCCTTCGCCACGAATGGTATTGGCCAACGCCAGCTTATCGGCGCGCTGCTGAAGCTTCGGCGCTTCGGTGAAGGTCTTGATTTCGCTTTCCTGTTTGGCTTTTTGCCCGGCGATCAGCTTGTCAATATTGGTGATGAAATCGGCCGCGGCGTTGTTCAATTGATCACGTCCGAGCAGGATGTCCTTGTTTTTGGCTTCGGTCTGGTCAATCAGTTTCTCATAGCTCGCCAGCGCCGGTTCCAACTCCTTGAGGTTCTCATGCAGCTTGACTAGTTCGGGATGCGCATCCGAAAGTTTCTGGGCGGCCTGTTGCTGCTGGTGCACGTCAACCAAAGCCTTCCGGGCGTCATCCAGATAAGAATTCTCCGCGGTGAGTCCATAAGTACGCATGTCGAGCACGACTTTCGCAAAGGCACCCTGCAAATCACCCGCGATTTGCGATTCCGGCACATAGCCCTCGGCCAGCGCCTGGGACTGGGTCTGGACCGACTTCATGCTGAAGACAGCCATGCTTCCCAATAGACCGGCGATGAGGATTAAGGCCCCGAAGCCGAGCGCGATTTTTTTTCCGATGGTCATGTTTTTCATATATTGATTGAGGTCATAATGGGTGGATTAAATTTGTGGTGGCGGTTTTATTTATTTTAGGATTTCGATTTTGCCGGTGGTTAGATCGTAGCGCGCGGCGACTATGAGGAGTCTGCCGCTGCTGACGGCTTCTTTTAGGACGGGCTCAACGTGGGTCAGGATCTCGGCAACCCGAAGCGCATTGGCACGGACGGCGTTGTCCACCCTGTCGCCCGGCAGGTCTTTGGTCTGCTCCACAGCGGGTTCAATGTCATCCGTCACACTGTGCAGATGGCCGGGCACCTCGCCCCCGTTTACGGCGGCGGTTACCGCACCGCATTTTCCATGGCCCACGATGATGATCAACGGCACATGCAAATGTTCCACCGCATACTCCATGCTGCCGATCACATGGTCATCCAGCACGTTCCCGGCATTGCGGATCACAAACAAATCGCCCAGCCCCAGGTCAAAGAAAAGCTCTGGCGCTACCCGTGAATCCGAGCAGGTGAACACAACGGCAAACGGAGCCTGACCACTCGCTACCGCCAAACGCCGTTCATTCGTCTGGTCGGGGTGGATGGACTGGCCCGCCATAAAACGACCGTTGCCGTCCATCAATTTCTGCAAAGCCTGTTCGCCCGTAAAGCTGACCGGTGGCGCACTCGCCGGAGCCACAACCGGGACTGCGACGGAGAGAACGGGCTGGGTGTTGGTCTCGGCTGCCCAAGCTTGCGGCCACCCGCCTAGCAGCAGGGTCGCGATGGTTGCGAACACGACCCCAAAAGACAGACAACTTAGTTTGCTGGTTCGAGTGACCATAATTTTTTGTTGGATTCGGACTGCGGCTTAATATTTAGGCCGAGAAAGCCGGGGACAGTAGACTTTGCGTGGCGGCCGCACCAACGATGCCGTCAATGTCCAGCAGGGTCTTGACCGCGCCCTTGAGCTTGGCCATGCCGACGATGTAATCCGTCGCGATCTGGCCGCCGAAGTCCGGCGTTTCCTCGATGTCCGCGGCGGCGATGTTGGCCACTTCTTCTACGCCATCCACGACCAACCCCATCTGGTTGGACTTGCCATCCGGCAATTTCACCTGGACCACGATGATGCAGGTCTTTTCGGTGCTGGCCGCCTCGGCAAAACCAAATTTCAGCCGCAAATCCATCACGGGAATGATCTTGCCGCGCAGATTGATGACGCCGCGCACATAGGCGGGCATTTGCGGGACGACCGTGATGTTGGTGAGCCGGATGATTTCACGAACTTTGAGCACGTCGATGCCGTAGGATTCGTTATGCAGGGTAAAGGTGAGATATTTGCCGGCTTTTTGCCGGTTGGCCGCAGCCGCTGATTCCAATGATTGAGTAGCCATATTTTGGGATGAGTCAGATATACGTGTAAACTATCGACCGTCGGACAAACAACTTGAACCCTATTTGCCATCGCCGGCAAATTTCTCAGGCTTTGGCCTTGAAATAGATCGCTGGCTGGACCAACTGGAGCGAATGTTTAATCGCGCTTAGGCTTTCCGAATGGCCGACCATCAAATATCCGCCCGGTTGGAGTCGTTCGGCCAGATGCCCGATCAGCGCCTCCTGCGTGGGGCGATCGAAGTAAATCATCACGTTCCGGCAAAGGATAAGATGGAATGTCTGGCTGAACGGATAGGGTGGCTCAAGTAAATTGAGGTGCTGAAATTCGACTTGCTGACGCAGTGCGTCTTTCACCCTGAACTGGCCATCCTGATCACGCACCCCTTTCTGAAAATGGTGGCGCAACAAGTCGTGGCTGATGTCGCCTAACCGGTCGGCTTCGTAAACCCCGCGCCCCGCAATTTCCAGCACTCGCGTGGAGATGTCGGTGGCCATGATCCGCCAGGCGTTCGATTCGGCGGGTGCCAGGTGTTCGGCTAGATGGATCGCCAGCGAGTAAGGTTCTTCGCCGGTGGAACACGCGGCGCTCCAAACCTGGAACAGGCCTGGCTTGACATTGGATTTGGCGCGCCAGGTCGGGATGATTTTCTCACGGAGAAAATCGAAATGCTTCATCTCCCGGAAAAAATGGGTGTGATTCGTGGAAATCCGGTCGATCAGGAAGCTCAATTCCTCCTTGCCGGCCGCCGAACGCAGCAGGTCGCAATACTCGCCGTAACCTGCTAGCTTAAGCAGGCGCAGCCGCTTGGAAAGCCGGGTCGCCACGAGGGTTTTCTTGTCCCGGCTCAAATGGATCCGGCTCCGCTCATAAATCAGGCGGCAGAGGAAATCAAAATCCTCATCAGCCAGCTGGGCGGCCGTCCAAGCCGGTTCCACCGCCGGATTCATACCAGGCCTTCCAGCAGTTGGGGCATTTGTTCAAGCGTGCGCGTGAGTGAGGCGCGGGCAATGTTATGCTCGCTCTCATGCGAGTCCGGTAGCAAGATTTTCCAGCCCGAGGCGGCAAAACATTCGTCCCGCGTGACTTCCCGGTGATCGCCGCTAAAACCCATCTTTTCGCTCCGCAATAAAAGGTCAGCGATCTGTACGGCGGCAATGGTCTGCGGAAATTGAGCCGCCCGTTCGGGTTGATGATGGTAACGGGCGCTGTGGACCATCAGTTCGGGCAGATGGTGGCGTTCGAGATAAAGCGCGCCGAGTTCCGCGTGGTCAATGCCGAGCACTTCGTTTTCGACTTCGACGAGATTGCGCGGATTGGCGACGCCCTGCCGGTGGATTTCCGTGAAATGATCCGGAAACGTCCACGCCATGACAATCTTACCCACGTCATGGACGAGGCCGGCGACATAATCAGCGTCGTCCGATTGCACGTTGATGCTGGTCGTGACCTCGCGGGTGAGAATGGCGACGCCGATGCAGTGCTGCCAGAATTCACGCCAGGGAAAATCACATTGCCGGGTGAGCCGCTGGAAATCTTCAATGACCGGCGTGACCATCGCCAGCTGACGGATCTGCCGGACGCCGAGATAAAACACGGCCTCCTCAATGCTGTTGACCGGCGTGTTCAGGCCGTAATAGACGGAGTTGACCAACCGCAATAGCCGCGACGTCAGACTGGGATCGCGTCGAATGATTTCGGCGATGTGCGCGGTGTAGCGCTGTTCGACAATCAACAACCCTTGCAGCGCCTTGTTGATGCTGCCCAGCGAGGGCAGCGACGGGCAGCGGGCCAGTTGCGACAAGATTTCCTTCCGGCCAACCGGAGCAACCGCTATTGACTTCGTGGTTTGGGGCATGTAATTAAAATAAATTTTCCTCATCATATCGGCCGGTTTCGGCGGGACTTAAAGCGCGCGAACAAAATATTTTTCAAAATTCCACTCAACCCCCGGCAAGTTTTGCCGATGAACGGTGGGTAGCATGCCGCCGTTGCCGGCAGCGGTGGGTAAAAACCGCCGGGGTCATCCCCGGCCCGGCAAAAAACAACAGTCATGAGAATTATGAGCAGGCTCGAAACCTTGCGAGTGTCCGGCCCGATGATCTTTCTTGCCGTCGCCGGCCCGGTGCTGGCCGCGCCGGGTGCTGTCAACGGTGATGGCGGCGGCTATTTGGCAATTGTCGGGCCGCCCGCGTTGCGTTTCGCATCCAGCGGCCGCCACGGAAACATCGTGCCGACGCAATACTGCCTGGCCGAATCCAGCCCGGTGAAAATCGCAATGCCCTCCCCGTCCGCCGAAAAAACTTCCAACCCGGCCATGAATCTCCCCAGCCCGGCCAACGCCACGCCAGTGGCCTCCGCCGCAGCGAAAGCCGATGCTGCTCCGTCATCAGCCAGTTTACCCGCGCCCATTTTCATGTCTAGCGGGGTGGATCCATCCATTGTTACTCCGGCGATGCTGGTGGATTATCTCAAGCCCTCGACATTCAGAAAAAACACCTCCGGCAATAACGACCAGAGCCCGGCCGTGCCCGTGAATCTGGGTTTCACGCCGCCGACCGCGCCCGCCGAAAATGTCAGCCGAGCCGTCTATAAAAACGAATGACCTCGCGCTTTCCCATGGGGTCACCCCGCCGTGCCGTGTGGTTGGGGATAACCGGTCTTTGGCTTGTTGCGCTCGCGGCTCCGGCACAGTCCTCAGATACCAATTTGCTTCCGCTGAGGGCGGTGCCGGTACCGGGGGCTACGAACGGCCTGCGAGACCCGCTGGCCGAATCCAATATTGTGATGCACGCGGACACCACGAATGCCCCGGATGCAGCAACCACGGCGGAGTTGGACAAATACCGCGATAAACTGGAACAGGCGCGGGACCTGATCAATACGCGCCAGTTCAACCTGGCCGAAAAACAACTTCTAAAACTGCTGGCCGAAAAAGTTCCCGACGTCATCCGGCAACCGGCCTTGGTTGATTTGGGCGGCGCCGTGGCGGCAGAAAACGATCTGGCGCGCGCGCAGTCCATCTATACTCAGTATCTGGACCGCTGGCCGACGGATGCCCGCGTCCCGGAGATTCTCCTGCGACAGGGCGGAGTGTTCCGGCAGATGGGTTTGGACAATCTGGCGCTCACCAAGTTTTACGGTGTGATGACGGCGGCGCTCTCGCTAAAAACCGACCAGCTTGACTTTTACCGGCAGCTCGTACTTCAGTCACAAATCGAGATTGCCGAGACGTACTACCAGATGGGCCGGTATGCCGACGCAGCGGAGTTTTATTCCCGCCTGTTATTGCAGTCGGATCCCGCGCTGAACCGTCCGCTGGCGCAGTTCCGACTGGTCCGTTCGCTGGCCGCGACCAGCCACAACGCCGAAGCCGTGGCGGCGGCGCAGGATTTTCTCGCGCATTTTCCCGACGATCCCGAGGCACCGGAAACGCGCTATTATCTGGCGCAAGCGCTCAAGGCCGAAGGCCAGAGCGGCGAAGCGCTGCGGCAGGTGCTGGCCTTTTTGCAGGCGGAAAAGAAATCTTCTGCCGAGCATCCCGATGTTTGGGCGTACTGGCAGCAGCGCGTCGGCAATGAAATCGCCAATAGCCTCTATAAGGAGGGCGATTATGTGAAGGCACTGGAAATTTACCTGAGCCTGGCCAAGCTGGATTCCGCGCCGGAATGGCAGTTGCCGGTCAAATATCAGGTCGGCATCACCTACGAACATTTGTTGCAGCCGCAAAAGGCCGTCGCGGCCTACACCGACATTCTGAAGCAGGAAACCGCCGTGGGCACCAACGCCACGCCGGGTTTGCAGGCCGTCTTCGAGATGGCCCGCTGGCGGGTCGGTTTCATCCAATGGCAGGACAAAGCCGTGACCGCCGCGCACTCGCTTTCCGAAACGGCCTCCCTCAGCCAGTCCAACACCAATTTCACCACGCCATGAACGCAATTCTCACTCCAAACTTCACCACGCAGGTGGTTGCCGATCTCCGCGCCTTCCTATCGCTCTGCGAGGACGCGTTAACCCTGGCCACCAGTGAAAACCAGGTTTTGTCCGGTGGACCGGAATACGCGCCGGCGGATTTTTCTCCGCGCCGGAAAAGCTTGCTGTCCAGCCTCGACCAAGCTCTGGTCAACTTGAAGCGCATCCGGCAGGTCTGGCTCCAGGTTGATGCCGGCGAACGCGACCGTTGTGCCGATGTTAAATCATTGTTTCAAGCCGTCCAAGGCACGCTGATGAAAGTCCTGCTGCTGGACCGGGAAAACCAACAGGCCCTGCTCCGCCGGGGACTGGTTCCGGTGCAACATCTGCCGGCGGCGGCGGCCCAACGACCGCATTTTGTCACTGGCCTCTATCAAAAACATGCCGGCCAATGAAATTATTGCAAATTTGTCTGTGCAGCGCCCGCATTTGTGCTAAATAAGCCTAACAAATCGCAATTCTTGTAAAGTAGGAATTGCCGGGTAATGGCAAAATAGTCTTATGTCGATCGAGAAAATCATCGTGCTGGAGGATGATGCGATTGTTCGCAACAACCTGGAACAGTATCTCAGGCGGAAACATTACGATGTCGCCTCCGTCGCCACCATCGCCGCCGCGCAGGAATACCTAAACAAGGATAATTTCGACATAATCTTTCTCGACGTGCGCCTGCCCGACGGCGACGGTACTGAGCTTCTCAAGCAAATCCAGTCGCGTCCGCAAAAACCCCTCGTCGCCATGATGACCGGCTTCGGCTCGGTCGAATCCGCCGTCGAGTGCGTCAAAAACGGTGCTTTCGACTACATCATCAAGCCATTTTCCACCGAGCAGATCGAAGTGATCCTCCGCAAGGCCGAAGCCTTCACCCAGCTCGTCAACGTCAACCAGTTTCTAAGCCAGGACAGCGAGGACAGCGAGGTCGAGCTGCTGGGCAACAGCCCCGCCATGCAAAATCTCCGCGCGCTCATCCGCAAGGTTGCGCGCACCCAGGCCACCGTCCTTGTCCAGGGCGAAAGCGGCACCGGCAAGGAACTGGTCGCACGTGCACTGTACCGCGTCAGCTCCCGCGCCAGCACGCCGTTCATCAAGGTCAACTGCGCGGCCATCCCGGAGAATCTGATCGAAAGCGAATTTTTCGGCCATGAACGCGGTGCCTTCACCGGTGCGTTGAACAAGCGCGAAGGCCGTTTCGAGCTCGCCCACGGCGGGACGATCTTGCTGGATGAAATCAGTGAAATCTCGCCTAGCGTCCAAGCCAAGCTGCTCCGCGTCCTCCAAGAACGCGAACTGGAGCGCGTCGGTGGCAACCGGACCATCAAGGTTGATGTCCGCGTCATCGCTACCACCAACCGCAACCTCGAACAGAGCGTCGAAAAGAAGGAATTCCGCCAGGATTTGTATTTCCGTCTGAACGTCGTGCCGATCCACGTGCCAGCGCTGCGCGAACGGGCCGAGGACGTGCCGCAACTGGCCCAGGAATTCATGCGCCGCTTTGCCCGCAAACACGGCGTCCATATCAAGGGTTTCACCGATGCCGCCATGCGCGTCCTGAAAAGCCACAACTGGCCCGGCAACGTGCGCGAACTGCAGAACGTCGTCGAACGTGCTGTCATCATGTGCAACGATAACGGGATGTTGGAACCGGAGCATCTGGGCCTCGGCGGCTCGGGCGGACCATCGTCCGCATCCGTCGTCGTGAACGGCGCGTTGGAACCCGTGCAACACACCAACGGGTTTCCCACGCTGGCGGATCTGGAGAAACATCATATTTTCGCCGCGATTGATCGCGCCAACGGCAACCGCACCCTGGCCGCCAAGCTGCTGAACGTAAGCGTCCGCACGCTCCGTAACAAAATGCACGAATACAACGGTACTTCGCCCAAGTCCGAAGAAAGCCCGGATCTCGCCGAGGCTTGAATTAATCCCGCCCACCGCACCGGCTTGGTCCCCAGTCCAATCTAGGATTGTCAGTTTTCAACTTTCGCAGCCAAAAGTTCCACCTTTGGAACCCGCAACCAGCCCCGAAAATTTCCAACCTCAGCCTTTGCTCCGCCGGTAGGAGTCATTTTTGCCGGCCCGAGACAAACTTGCCTAGTCGACGCCGCCGCGCCGGTAACATTTTCCCATTGGTGGCAATGTCCCTGCAAAAACACTGGTTTTTTAACTAGTTTTCCCGATGGCATCGTCGTTGCTTATCCGGTTACGGAAAGCGCTATGATCGAAGCCCTATTCAACCAACCCGACTACTTGGCGGCGAAAAAAAACCTCGACGCGGCGGTGCTGCGCCAGGACGCCATCGCCAGCAACATCGCCAACCTCGAAACACCCGGCTACAAGCGCGTGGACCTCGCGCCGTCGTTCCAAAAGGAACTGGAACGCGCCAGTTCCGCCGCCGATCCGCAGGCAATCGCTGGTCTGAAACCTACTTTGGCCGTGGATACCGCCGCCCCTTCCGTCAGTCCCGACGGCAACACCGTCAATCTCGAGAAAGAGCTGATGCAGATGAACCAAAACGCCCTGACGCATTCTTACGAGACGGAACTCGTCAGCAATATGCTCGCGCGGATGCGCCTGGCGATCACCGGCCACGCCTAATTCATATGATTCAACTCCTCACCGGCATCCAAAGCACCGGCGCTGCGCTCGACGCCGAGCGCACGCGCCTGAATGTGATCTCCGAAAACATCGCGAATGCCAACACCGCGCGCGGCCTCGACGGCAAGCCGTATCAGCGGCAGGTCGTCGTGTTTGAATCCGCCCTGAACCAGGCCATGAATGCCGACGGCACACAGCCGCCCGCATTACAAGTCGCGCGCATCGAAAAAGATTCGCGGCCACCGCTGGAGGTCTATGAACCGGGCAGCCCCAACGCCGACAACAACGGCATGGTCGCCATGCCGAACATCAATATCCACGAGGAAATGGCCGACATGATCTCGGCCTCGCGCTCGTTCGAGGCGAACCTCGCAGTGGTCAAAAACGCCCGTTCGATGGCCCAGCAGACGCTGGCCATCGGCCGACATTGATCGCTCAAATAATTTTTCATGTCACCCCTCTCGGCGATTCACACCTCGATGCCCGGCCTGGCATCGCCGTTGGAAGCTTATGCTCCGGACGTGATGCCGCTGAAGCCGTCGGAGGTCGCACCGCCGACGCCCATTTCCTCCACGCAGCCGGCCGGCGATTCGTTCGCCTCGATGCTGGGCAAAATGGTCACGGATGCGAGCGCGGAGCAGAACAATGCCCTGCAGTCGGTGCGGGCCGTGCAAGGCGGACAAAATGTCCCGCTGCACCAGGCGGTGATCGGAATGGAAGAAGCGAATGTCTCGTTCCAACTGATGGTGGAAGTGCGCAACCGCCTGCTGGACGCCTACCAGGAAGTCATGCGGATGCAGATTTGAATTTCATTAAATGAACCAGAACCTTTCCAAGCTCCTCGGCCAGTTGCGCGCCATCTGGAGCCAGCTCGGCACGGCGCAGCGGGTGAGTGTCGCCGCCGCAACGTTCGTGCTGGTCGCCGGCCTTGCCGCACTGTCGATGTGGTCGTCGCGGGCGGATTACGGCCTGCTTTACGGCGGGATTTCGGATGCGGAGGCCGCCAAGGTCATCGCGGCGCTCGACGACGCCAAGGTGCCGTACAAAGCGAGCGGCGGCTCAATCCTGGTGCCGCAGGACAAGGTTTATGCCATGCGGATGCAGCTCGCGGCCAAGGGCATTCCACAGGGCGAAGGCGTGGGCTTCGAGATTTTTGACAAGCCGAACTTCGGCATTTCTGATTTCGTCCAGCGCGCAAACTACACCCGTGCGGTGGAGGGCGAACTGGCCCGCACCATCAGTCAGATTGACGAGGTGGCGTCGGCCCGCGTGATGGTCGTGCTGCCGGAAAACCGGCTGCTGCTCGACAAAGACACGTATCCGACGGCGTCTGTTTTCGTGCGTGTGCGCGGCAACACGGCGTTGCAGGCGCAGTCCATCAGTTCGATCCGGTTTCTCGTGGCAAATTCCGTCGAAGGCCTGAAGCCCAACCACGTCACGATCATCGACAATCTGGGCAACGTGCTGTCGGAAAATTCCGATGACGATTCCATGACCGGCTTGACGAGCTCCCAGCTCGCCGCACGCCGCAACCTCGAACAATACCTGGGCAAAAAAGCGCAGGATATGCTGGAGAAAGTTCTCGGCCCCGGCAAGGCGATCGTGCGCGTCTCGGCCGAGATCAACTACGACACGCTCACCAGCACCCAGGAAAAATTCGACCCGGACGGCCAAGTCATCCGCACCCAGACCAAGAACGACGAGAACAACGACACTTCCACCACGGCCGCGCCATCGTCGCCCGTCGGCATTTCGGCGAACACCAGCACGGCCACGAATTCAGCCGGCGGCGGCGGCCCGATGAACAACACGCAGAATCATAAGGTCACGTCCACCATCGAATACGAAATCGGTAAGACTACCAGCAGCACTTCGCAGATGGCCGGCGGCATCAAGCATCTGACCGCCGCCGTGACCGTCGCGGCGCAAATGCAAGGCACCGGCACGGACCGCAAAGTCGTCCCCCGGACGGCCGACGATTTGGACAAGCTGCGCCGCATCATCGCCAGCGCCGTCGGAGTGGATCCGTCGCGCGGCGACACGATGACGCTGGAGGAACTCCCATTCAATGACCAGTTCGCCACCGATGTGACCCACGAACTGGACGTCCAGCAGAAACATGATTTCTGGTGGGAACTCGCGCGCAACGCCATTTATCCAGGCCTTGGGCTGGTCGCTCTATTTGTCTTGTTCCGATTGTTTAAGAGTACCCCCGTTCAGGAAATCCCCATCGGCGTTCCCATCGGCCGGCTGATGCCGCGCTATAACGGCAATGGCAACGGTTACGGCCATTCACCGCGCTACGGCGAAACTTTTGAACCTCAGCCGGGCGTCGTGACGGTGGAGGTATTGAACAAACTCATTAAAGAAAACCCATCCAACATGACCCAAGCCATCCGCGACTGGATGAACAAGGGACAGAACCGCTCGTCCGAACAAAATTAAAATTATGGCCGCCACCCTTGAAGCCCCTGTTGAAGCCGCCGCCGAAAATGGCGCGTTGAATAAGACGCAGAAGCTCGCCGCACTGCTGGTCATGCTCGGCCCGGAAAGCGCCGGGCAGATTTTGAAACAATTCCAGCCGCGCGAACTGGAGGCAGTCTCCCGCGAAATGGCGCGGTTCAACCTGATCACCCGGCAACAGCAGCAGGAAATCTTGATGGAGTTTTCCGATGTTGCCGTTGCCGCCAGCACGAGTATTTCCGCCGGGGTTGAGGTCACGCGCAACACCCTGGAAAAGGCGCTCGGCAGTTTCAAGGCCAGCGACGTCATGGGGCGCGTCGTCTCGACGCGCGCACCGCTCGGCGCCATGCAGACGATTGCCGACATGGATCCGCGCCACATTTTCAACCTGATCCGCGATGAGCAGGCGCAAGCCATCACCTTCGTCGTCAGCCATCTTTCACCGGAAAAGGCCGCGCAGGTTTTGGGCATGCTCCGCGCCGAACAGCGGGACATGGTGATCGACCGTCTCGCCACCCTCGCACCGACGCCGGTGGAAGTTGGCGAAAAAGTTGTGGAGGTCCTCAACGCCAAACTCGGCATCAAGCAAACCCGGGCGCTCGCGCAGACCGGCGGCATCACGAGCACCGCCGACGTGCTCAACGCAATGGACAAGGCTATCAGCCGCGAAATGCTTGCCAGCATGGAGGTTCGCAATCCGGACTTGTCGAATGCCATCCGCAAGAAAATGTTCACCTTCGAAGATCTGCGGCTTTTCGCGCCGCCGGTCATCCAGCGCATCATGCGCGAAATCGACATGCGCGATCTCACGCTGGCCCTCAAGAAATCCAGCGAACCGCTGAAGCGGCTCATGCTCTCGAACATATCGCGGCGCGCCGCCGAGTCCGTGCAGGAAGAGTTGATGTTCCTCGGCCACGTCAAGCTGCGCGACGTCGAGGCCGCGCAGTTCCGCATCATTGATGCCGTCCGCAAGCTGGAAACCGACGGAGAGATCGACCTTGACGAAGCCCGCACCGTTGAAAATGAAATGGTCTGATTCCATCCCGTTTCGCCAGCCGCTCCGTGAGGTGCGCCTGCTCGTGCAGGTGCCAACCCAGGGCTGGAACGATTTTCTCCGCGACCGCGAGCAGGCCGCCTACCAGCGCGGCCAGCTGGACGGCGAACGCGCGTTGACCCGGCAGCTGCTGCAGCAACAGGGCGAAACTGGCGAGCTGCAAAATGGCGTGCTCCAATCACTGACGCGGGCGATTCCGCAGGTTGTGCGGGAAACGGAAAACGCCTTGATCCAACTGGCGCTGGACGCCGCGCAAAAATTTGTCGCTGGCCTGCCCATCACCGCCGATATGATCGAATCCGTCGTCGCCGAGGCCGTCCGGCAGGTCGAGGGTTCGGCGGAGATCACGGTGCAGCTACACCCCGAAGATTTCAAATTATTGCGCCTGCATCAGTCCGCCGTGCTCACCGGGTTGCCGGAAAGTGGCCCGCTTCATTTCACCGGCTCGTCCGAGGTGACCCGCGGCGGCTGCCTCGTACAGACGCGGTTTGGGGTGATCGACGCACGCCGCGAAACCAAACTGGAACAACTCCGCCAGACTTTGAACTCATGACGCCAACGCTGCCATGTTCCACGACCCGGATGCAAAACGTCGCCCGCCGCGTGCGCGAGGCGTGCGTGACGGAAACCTGCGGCCGCGTCGTGCAACTCATCGGCCTGGTCATTGAATCGGAAGGCCCGCTGGCCGCGATGGGTGAAGTCTGCCGGATTCAATCCGCGCAGCATGACGGTGAGACGCTGGCGGAAGTTGTGGGCTTCCGTAATCATCATTTGCTCCTGATGCCGCTGGGCGAAATCCACGGTATTTCCCCCGGTGCCGCCGTCATCGCCACCGGCAAGCCATTGCGCGTGCGGGTCGGCAGCGCGCTCCAGGGCCGCGTCATTGACGGCTTGGGCAACCCGCTGGACGATCTTGGTCCGATCCTAGCGGAACATTCCGTCGGCCTGCACCTGCGCCCGCCGCATCCCCTCAAGCGCCATCGGATTTGCGATGTCTTTCAGACCGGCATCAAGTCGGTGGACACTTTCACTCCCCTTGGCCGCGGTCAGCGCCTCGGTATCTTTGCCGGCAGCGGCGTCGGTAAATCCACGCTCCTCGGCATGATGGCATCGCAGGCGGAGGCGGACGTGAACGTCATCGCCCTCATCGGCGAACGCGGCCGCGAAGTGCGGGAATTCCTCGAACGCGATCTGGACGAAGGGGGCCGAAAAAAATCTGTCGTCATCGTCGCCACGTCGAACGAACCGGCGCTCAACCGGGTGAAAGGCGCCTTTCTCGCGATGGCTATCGCCGAGCATTTTCGCGACGCGGGGCAAAACGTCTTGATGATGATGGATTCCGTCACGCGCTTCGCGATGGCGCAACGCGAAATCGGGCTGGCCGTCGGCGAGCCGCCGACCACGCGCGGTTACACGCCGTCGGTCTTTTCGCTGCTGCCGCAATTACTGGAACGCGCCGGAGCCGGTGAAAACGGTTCCATCACCGGCCTGTTCACGGTGCTGGTCGAAGCGGATGACATGAACGATCCGATTGCGGATTCGGTGCGCTCGATTCTGGACGGCCATATTGTTCTTTCGCGCGACCTGGCCACGCAGAACCATTATCCGGCGATTGACGTATTGGAAAGCGTCAGCCGGTTGAACCGTGATTTGCTGAAGCCAGAACAGTTGCAGCTCGCCGCCGCCGCGCGCGAGCACTTGGCGGCCTACCGGAAAAACCAGGACTTGATCAACATCGGCGCCTACCCGGCGGGCAGCAATCCAACGATCGACCGCGCCATCGCATTGCATGAGCCGCTTAACAAGTTTTTGCGCCAGGGCGTAAACGAAGGTTTCGCCGCCGCGCAAAGCTGGCCATTGCTGGCACAGGTTTTGTCGGCACCCGCTCCGGTGGCAAAACTGCCGGCGAACAAGAAATAAAACCAAGCCATGAAACTGTTCAAATTTCCCCTCGAATCCATGCGGACCATCCGCAAACAAAAAGAACAGGTCGCGCAACAGCAGTACGCCCGCGCGTTGGTCGCCTGCGCCGAGGCGGACACGCAGTTGCAGAGGGCCAAACTGACGCTCGCCGCCGCTTGGGAAATGCTGGAATGCGAACTCGGCAGCGGTGCCCTGGCCTCCAGCATCCTGAGCCGGCGGGCTTGGTGCACGACGCTGGAGAAACGGCGCGACGAACTCCAGACCGCACGGGACGCAGCACAGCGCAACGCCGAAGCCACATTTCGAGAACTGGTCAGCGCCATGCGCGATCGCGAGGCGCTGGACCGGTTCCGCGACAAATCACGTCGCGCCCACGCCCGCGACGTGCAGCGTGAGGAGCAAAAGAATTTTGACGAACTGGCGGTGCAGATGAACGGCGCGAACGATCTGCTCCAGCCCGCCGGCCACCCTTATTGAATCCACCATGAAACGAATTTTGCAATCACCGGGATTTGCCGTGCTGATCGGCGGCCTGTTGTACTTGGCAGTCACGGCTTTCGTATTGAGCCCAGCCAAGTTTGCCAGCATTCGGCCTGCTGAACCGGCCAATCGTTCCGCCGATGACGATCCTTCCTGGCGGTTCCGCAACCCGGAATTCAACCAGTGGGTCGCGCAGATCAAAGAAGAAAAAGATTCGCTGGCCGTGCGCGAGCAGCGTTTGGATGAATTACAAAATCGGCTGAATGCCGAACGGCAGGAAATCTTGACCGTAACCCAGACCGTCGCGCAGTTGCAGGCGAACTTTGATCAAGGGGTTGTCCGGTTCAGCGCCCAGGAAATCGAGAACGTCCGGCGTCAGGCCAAGCTGATCGCTGCAATGTCGCCCGCCGGCGCCGCCGCCCTGATTGCCGAAATGCCCGATGACGATGTCGCCCGCATCCTGTTCACGATGAAAACTGACGAGGCGAGTGCCATCCTCGATATGTTGAGCACGCGCAGCCGGGATGACGCAAAACGCGCGGCTACGCTGACCGTCCGGCTGCACCAGATTTTGCCCACCACCAACTCGCCCGCGTCAACGGCCGCATTATGATGCCAACCATCGGCCAATTTTTTCCGGCCATAACCGGCGCCACTTCCGGCGAAGGTAGTACGGTGGCACTTCCGAACGTGCCCGACCCCAACGGTGAAACATTCCACCGGGTGATGTCGCGCACGCTATCGCCAAATAAATCCAGTGCGCCATCGACCCCAAGTTCGCTGCGGAAAAACCATCCCAGCACACAGTCAAAGCCCACAAATGGTTCAAATCCGTCACCGACAGCAACCCGCGCAGTTGAAGATCCAGCCACCGAAGTAACGACATCGAGCGACAAGGTAAAAACAACTGGTGAACCGAAATTGAACGACCCAGGCAGCCAGGAGCCAAACGTGCCGGTGCAGAATGGCACCAGCGGCGCGCTGGATCCGTCTCAGCAACTACCGATTCAACTACTCGCGCCAACCCTGGCGGCCTGTCTATTAAAGTCCTTCGCACCGGCAATGGCTTCCACCTCTGCAAATAACGGTCCGATTTCAGTTGCCGGGACGCCGGCGGTCACATCTGGGAAAACCCCTGTGGTAGCCGCGGCATTCATTCCGAGCACCGGAGCGAAGGCAAAGCAATCGTCGGCGGAGGTCGTATCGCAGCTGTTGACCGGTGCAACGCCCAAACCGGTTTCATCAAAAAGCTCCGGCGTGGAAAAGATACCCGAGGTTACAACCAGTGCTGAGACCGCCGTTGCGTCCGCCATCCCCCTTAAAACTTCTTACCCCGTGGCAAACCCGGAAGTCGCACCAAGAAACATTGCATCGGTTCCGACGCCGGATCTCCCGGCTGACAACTCTGGCAATATTATCACACCTCAAAAAAACGCCGGGGAATCCGCCCTTGCCGCGACCAGCATGTCACATGGCACGTCCGTTGCTAAACAAGCTGTGCCTATGAATAAAGTGGAGCAAACGAACAAAGTTGCCGGTCCAGTCGAGAAAGTTTTGCCGATCGCTGCGATTCCGGTCGCGCGCGGGAATACTTTGCCGGGGCGAGCCAGCTCCGCTTCTGCGCCCGCGCCGGCTGGTCTGCCGGAAACGAATGTCACCACCGGATCAACGCTGCTGGAAAATACGGCAAATCCTTCCGTTTCGGTGGCCGAGGGGGTGACGGTTTCAAGTTTTTCCGACGTCCGCAGCCAGACCCTGGACCGCACCCATGATTTGATGGCGCTGCACGCGACCCGTTTGGTCGGTATGAATTCTGACTCGCTCCAGGTTGTGATTAAGCCGGATGCGGGCACCCAGTTGTCGCTGGAACTCCGCCAGCGCGGCAACGGTATCGAGGCGCAGGCAGTCTTGCAAAAAGGCGATTTGGAAAATCTGAAGCAGCACTGGCCGGAGTTGCAGCAGCGAATGGCAGAGCGCGGCATCAAGCTGGCGCCGCTGACCGGCGATGGAAATACCGCCAGCTGGACCGGCAGCCAGAAGTTCAACCAACAACCCAACCAGCCCGCAGAACGAGAACCGCTTTGGACCGGAGCCAATCCCGGATTTGTGCCGGCGGGCACCAAGAATAATTTACCGGATGAACCGGTGATTCCAGTCACGTCGTCGCGCGGCTGGCAAACGTGGGCTTAAAATTTAATTTAACATTTTATCATTATGCAAATCCCCTCCGTTACCACTGCCACCAATGGAACCACCTCACCGGATTCCGTTACGAACAACTCGCAAGCGCTGAACCAGCAGGATTTCCTGCAACTGCTCGTATCGCAGATGCAAAACCAGGATCCGATGAACCCACAGTCGAACACGGATATGGCGGCACAGATGGCCCAGTTCACGTCGCTCACCCAGTCGAGCGCGATGTCGGCCTCACTCGCGATGATGCAGGCCAACAGTTTGATCGGTAGCACGGTCACGTTGCAGGTTACTCCGCAAAGCACGGCCACCGGCACTGTCCAGGGCGTGGTGCTGCAAAACGGAACTCCACAAATCCTGGTGAACGGTTCGACTTACCCCCTAAGTCAGGTGACCTCAGTCACTCCACCAGCCGCGAATCCGGGTACGACCGGCACGGCGGGCACCACCGGTACCACCAGCTCAACCAGCTCAACCAACTGAAACCCAATCCACCAAGCCATAGAATAAAATTATGCTTCTCTCCCTTGATTCCGGCGTCAGCGCCCTCGACCAATTCCAGCAGGAACTAAACGTGGTCGGCAACAACATCGCCAACGTGAACACCGTTGGCTTCAAAGCCGCAAACTTGCAATTCGCGGATGCCTTGAGCCAGACGCTTGGCTCAAATTCCGCCGGTTCCATGCAGATTGGCAGCGGCGTCCTGACGGCCGCAATCACCAACCAGTTCACGCAAGGCTCCATCACCAGCACCGGCGTGCAAACGGACATGGCCGTCAATGGCAGCGGGTTTTTCCTCGTGAAAGACCCATCCACCGGTGCGAGCTATGTGACGCGAGACGGCGAATTTAATGTGGACTCCAACGGCTATCTGGTGACCAGCAACGGCATGCGCGTGCAGGGCTACAGCGATTCCGGCCTGACAACCCAAGGGGACCTCAAAATCGACAACACCGGCGCCACCACCACGACTGGTGGGGTGACGACGCCGGATACTTCCCCCGTGCAGAGCTATTCTTTTGGCTCCGATGGCAAGCTTAACGTGCTGCTTTCGGACGGCACACAGTTCACGCGCGGCCAGGTTCTCCTGCAAAATTTTTCCAACCCGGAACAACTGATGAAAGTCGGCAATAATCTCTTTTCCGGCCTGACCTCAGCCGGCGCCCTGGCCACACCTTTGGCCCCGTCTAGCGGTGGTCTCGGCAACCTCGTTTCCGGCGCGGTGGAAATGTCTAACGTAGATCTCGCCGGGCAGCTCACGTCGCTCATCACCACGCAGCGCGCCTACGAAGCCAACACCAAGGTCATCACCACGAGCGATGAAATCCTCCAGGATTTGATCAACTTGAAACGCTAATTATTTATGCCCGAAGACCGCACCAATTCCGAACCGGCGGACAAAACCGCCGCCGCGCCCGCGCCCGCCGCCGGCGGTTTCAAAAGCTGGCTCCCGCTCATCATTTCCATCCTGCTCTTGCCCGCGCTGGCCTTCGGCATGGCACAATATGTCCTGCTTCCCCAGCTGCAAAAAGGGCTCGGCATGAAAGCGCCCTCGGGCGAAGCTGCCGCTGACGGCAAAACCAAAAAAGATGCCGTGGACGCCAAGCTCGAATCGGTGCCGATGAACAAGTTGCTCGTGAATGTCGCCGGTACCCAGGGCGCGCGCTATTTGCTCGTCAGCCTCTCGGTCGCCGGCTCCGGCGCGGATTTCAAGAACGCCATGCAGGACCACAACGCGCAGTTGATTGACATGGCCAGCAACACACTCAACGTCAAGACGCTCGCCGACCTGGAAAAACCCGGCGCGCGCAACCTCATCCGCACCGAATTGATCAACGGTTTCAACAACATCCTGGGTGACGACGTCGTGAAGGAGATTTACTTCACCGAATTTGCCATCCAATAAAATATGAGCGAACCGGCTTCCACCGCCACCGCGCCCGATCCCAGCGACGTGTTTGTGCTCAATGCGAAAGGCGTGCGCGAACGGCACCGGTCCGGCGACATCCGCGGGCACGATTTCCGGCAATCCGGCTTTCTCGCCGCCAGCGAGCTCCGCCGCATCCGCCAGCGCCACGAACAATTCATCCGTTCGCTCGCCGCGCGGCTGGCGATCTTTCTGCGGCTCGAATTTTCCCTGCAGCTTTCCAAGGTGCACATCATCAGCTACGAGAAATACACCGCCACGCTGCCCAGCCCCACGCATATCACCCTGTT
>Ga0302274_10000330_pt1 | contig 49836 bp, 48 predicted proteins | sample III_Bog_N2_1_FD_198755 | JGI IMG/M metagenome (GOLD analysis project Ga0302274, IMG submission 198755) | Peat permafrost microbial communities from Stordalen Mire near Abisko, Sweden - III_Bog_N2_1 | ecosystem: Environmental > Terrestrial > Soil > Wetlands > Peat | place: Sweden: Abisko...
TTCAGCAGATCGAGTTCGGAGCGGCTGCGAAGCAGGAGGTTTTCATGACCCCGTTCCCGGAGCGCGCGGACGATGGCGGAACCGACCATGCCGCCATGTCCGGCGACATGGATGCGTGTGGAGGAGCCCAAGATCGGGAATGGCTGTGTCAAAGGAAGAGGAAGTGAGGAAATTATGGAGGTGTAATCAATCCGCTCGAAGTGCCACCGATATTCTGGTAGGCGAGTTCCCGTCGGGCGAGTTCAAGATCAGCCTCGGTCATGATACGAACGAGTTCCTTGAACTTCACTTTTGGCTCCCAGCCAATCTGGCGCTTGAGCTTGGCCGGATCGCCGATCAGAAGGTCGACTTCACTGGGGCGTTCATAACGTTCATCGTGGCGGACATATTGCTTCCAGTCCAGATCGAGCAGCCCGAATGTCTCCTCGCAGAATTCCCGCACGGTGTAGGTCTCGCCCGTTGCGCAGACATAATCGTCCGGCTTGTCCTGCTGAAGCATCAGCCACATCACCTCCACATATTCCTTGGCATAGCCCCAGTCACGCTTCGCCTCGATATTGCCGAGGAAGAGCTCGCTTTGCAGCCCCAGCTTGATCCGGGTGGCCGCGCGGGTGATCTTGCGGGTGACGAACGTCTCGCCCCGGCGCGGACTTTCGTGATTAAAGAGGATGCCGTTGGAGGCATGGAGATTGTAGGCTTCGCGATAGTTGGCTGTCAGCCAGAAGGCAAAGACCTTGGCGCATCCATAGGGAGATCGGGGATGGAAAGGAGTTGTCTCACTCTGGGGCACCTCATGCACCTTGCCAAACATTTCCGAGGAAGAGGCCTGATAGAAGCGAACATCCTGCGAGAGCCCCGATTCACGGATGGCTTCCAACAGACGGACGGTGCTCAGGCCGGTGACATCGCCCGTGTATTCGGGAATATCAAAGGAAACGCGCACATGGCTCTGGGCCCCAAGATTATAGATCTCATCGGGACGCAGATCATAAAGGAGTTTCGTCATCTGGGAAGAATCGGCCAGGTCGCCATAGTGAAGAAAAAGTCGTGTCCCGTTGATATGCGGGTCGCTATAGAGATGACTGATGCGGCTGGTATTGAACGTCGATGCGCGGCGGATGATTCCGTGAACCTCGTAGCCTTTATCCAAGAGGAGTTCGGCAAGGTAGGAACCGTCCTGCCCCGTGATGCCTGTAATGAGTGCTTTCTTCATGGTTGCAAACCATAGCAGATTTTCACGGCTTGTCTTTGCGTATAAGCGCAAATATTATTTATGAATATGCGCAATAAGGTTAAAATCTTAAAAAATACCAGTCCTCAAAGCCTCCAAAGTAACTATTCAAACAAAAAACTGGTCGCCATTGCCCTTCCGCTTCTTTCCGAGGGCGATATCTCTCTTGTCCAGAGCATCCGGGAAGAGTTGGAAAAAACCGACTCGATCGAGGTCATGCTTCTCACCGGCGGCTATGAAGCAACCTTGAGACGGCTAGCCGAAGAGAGGCGCCTTGCCGGTGCCATCGGGGAGTTCATCAGCAACCGCTGGATGGAATCCCTCACATTACTGGGTGCCGCGGTCATCCAGATCGGATCCGGAGCTCCTGCAATTGGCGGTGTCCCCTCGGTTTCAACCGACTTGGAATCCATGTCCAGAGAGGCCGCCCAGGCCCTGCTTGGTAGGGAGATGAAAAGCATTGCCTATCTTGGCCCGATCCGCGCGAACGACCCGCTCCAACTCGGGAGCCTCTTCATGGCGGGATGCCGCAGGCAGGGAGTGGAGGTGCGTTCCTGTCCCGCGACTTCCGAAGTGGAAGTGAGGCATTTTCTTTGCTCCCTGAACCTCCCGGCGGGCATTCTCTGCGCTTCTGACAGGCTGGCACGCCTTGCCATTCTTGCAGGCAGAGAAGAAGGAATCCGCGTCCCAGGGGATCTTGCCGTCATCGGCGTTGGTAACTCCCGCCTGGAATCCCTGCACGCCGGAATTGCCATCTCCAGCTTTGAACTCCCCCTGGAGGAAATAGGAAGGCGCGCCGGACTCCTGATGAACGGGCTTCTTGAGAAGAAAACCGCCTCTCAGGATCAGCTGAAGCCGGTCCCTGCGCGGCTTCATGAGCGGGAAAGCAGCCTGCGTTCCCCATCGGGCATCGCGCGTGCCCTTGCCTATCTGCGCAGTCATCCGGAGACCCCGATCACCGCCGGAGAACTGGCTCGCCTTGCCGGAATGTCCCGCCGTTCCTTTGAAACAACCATGAGGGAAACTACCGGGGCCTCACCTGGAAAATACCTCCAACAGATGCGACGCACCCGCGCGGAACATCTGCTTCAGACCACCTCACTCTCCATCCAGCATGTGGCCCGTGCCTGCGGCTATACGGAGCCGGCTGTCTTTTCTGCAGCCTTCAGACGCTGGAGCGGAAAAAGTCCGAGAGAATTTCGCGGGATATGCATTGACCCCCGATCCACCGCAAACCTCTAAAAGGGTGGGCATGCTCGCGGCACATCTCTGATTTCGCTTTCGCTGCAATGAATCTTATTTTTGAGGAGCGGCGGGACTGGAGGAGTGGGCTACCAGAACGCCGGTGGATTTGAACTGCGTCACCCACCCTGCCACGACGCCGTTCCTGTTCTCCGGATTCGCCACCGCCATCCATTCGCAACTTCCCGAATCAGGCTGATCCCCCGGGATCAGCCCTCCCGTTCCTCGAATCTTGAGTTTGGAAAGCGGAGTCTGGAGATTCACCGTGAACGTGACAATCGGAACCTTATCGAGGAATTGGTCGTGGTCGCCGGAATTTTTCAGGGTCTCGGTGAGCAAAACAAATGGCAGTTTTGGAAAGAGCTCCAAATGCGCTGTTTGACCTTTTTGATCGGAGATGACAAAGGGATTGGCCTATCCCGTAAGTCGGATTATTTGCTGTCGTCACCACACCCTCCCCTTTTAGAGAAAAGTGTCCTTTGGAGATCCAATCGGTGTCCGATCCATGAGATCTGACCGTGAAGGTGGAGTCGCTGCCATCGTAACCCACTTCCAGGCTCTCGTTCCCGATATGCACAACCTCGGCTTTGATCTGAAGAGGATTGAGCAACACAGCCCCGGCAAGAATGGCAGCAAACATTATCCAACGAAAAATGATCATCATTGCACTTGTGAAAACCCCTTGAAGCGGTGTTGGTGCCGTTGATTCAGAGAAAAACATTCCCTGTTCCCCGAACAAGGGGCAGGTTCATAGACCTACGATTTTGAGGCCGATCGCGGTTTTCAGGGAGGCACTACTCTGGGGGAGTGTGATCTCCAGGCCGGACTCGGTCTGCTTCCAATCGACTTTATCAGGGGAGCCCAGCAGGGCGACGGCACTGATTTTGCCGGCGGCGGTTCCCAATGATTTGATGAGAAGACGATGATCGGCGGGAAGCGCCAGGGTAAAGGCATAAAGGGTCTTTCCATCCTTGCTTTGGGTAAAGCGAAGGTCTTGGGCGGTATAACCCTGAACTTTGCCTTCCGAGAATCCGCCTCCGAGAGACTTGGTGGGACCTTCTCCCGAAACTTTCCAGGGCCGCGTGGCATAAATACCCTCACCATTAAGGGAGAGCCAGTCTCCCACCTGGTGGAGCAGCGTTTCCACCTCGGGATCAATCGTGCCGTCCGGATGTTGGATGACGTTGAGCAGGAGGTTGCCATTTTTGCTCGTGATATCGATCAGAGTGGTGATCAGGCGTTTGGGGGATTCATACATGGTCCCAGTCTCCTGGTCCTTGTAATTGCGATTGTAGTACCAATCGCCAACGGAGGTGTCCGTCTGCCATGGTTCGGGGTCAATATCCGCTGAGAAGCCCCTCTCGTAGTCGAGCATGGTCGTGTGGGGATGTTTCTCTTTAAGGGTGATGATCGCCTCAAAATGATTGTCATGAGCGGCTGCATAGCTGTTGAAATAGTTGGCCGCGACACGAAGTCCCGGGTCTCCGGGATTCTTGGACCAGGGCAGGCTGCCGTCAAAATAGAGCATATCCGGATGGTAGCTGTTAACGAGGTCGTTGATCCGGCTGGCCCACCAGTTTTGATACTCCACCGGTGCATCCTCAAAGGCTGTTATGTCTTGCAGATCGGTTTTGCCAGACTTGAGGATGCGGTGCGGGCCATAAAGGTGTTCGGGATCGTAACCTTCCCACAACTTCCCATTGCCATCGGCTTTGGTCACGGTGGCGGCATCATAGGGAACGCCCTTTAGCGGGCCCGACTGATCGCTTCCAAAGGCAACGCCCCACCAACCCCAGCGGTAGCCATCACCGGTATGAACACTCAGGCCGAACGGCAGGCCTTGCTTATCGGCAGCCTTTTTCCATTCGCCCACGACATCCCTTTTTGGACCAATGTTGACGGAGTTCCATTCCTGATACTTGGAGTTCCAATTATCAAAGTTATCGTGGTGATTCGCCTGGGCGAAAAAGTAGCGCGCACCGGATTTTTTGTAGAGCGCCATTAATTCATCAGGGTTCCATTTTTCCGCCTTCCACAAAGGAAGGAGATCTTTGTAACCAAAGGTTGAGGGGTGTCCGTAGGTCTTGAGGTGGAATTGATAGTCAGGGTGGTTCTGAATGTACATTGCGCGGGCAAACCAGTCCCCCTGTTCAGGGACTGATTGAGGCCCCCAGTGTGCCCAAATTCCAAACTTCGCATCATGGAACCATTCCGGGCAGTGGTAATGCGTTGCGAGTGAATTCCAAGAAGGGTCAACGGGACCGGAAGAGGGCAGGGTCTTGTCCTCAGGATAGATATCGGAAGCCAGAGTCAGGGAGACCGAGAGAGCGAGAGCCAGGGAGAGGAAGGTGATGATTTTGGTCATGGGGGTAGAAATTTTTATAAATAATATCAATATTGGAAAGGTGGATTTCTCACGGAAGTCGGGAGAAATTGGCTCTAATGAAGTGGTTCGGGTGATATGTTCGTTGGATACCGGATCGTGGCAGGATTCGTCATCGAAAGAATAATGTTCGTCATTGGGGGAATGGCTGCTCCCGAGGCAACCCCCGAACCGGCATACATTTCCTGTTGGAGAGAGGCAACGATGGCGGACATCGCCGCCTGGCTGAGTGATTCTGCCGGGATGCCACCGGCTCGGGCAACTGTCACCATCTGCTGATTTTTCACCGTGACTAGGAAAATGCCACGACGACCACGCTGATCAGGGCCACCAAGGCCAAGGTCAGGATCAGGGCGAACCCGCGGCGATTGCCAAAGAAGCGCGGCTTGCCGTAACGCCTGGAGGAGTTAATCGCCATAGAAATATTTCTGCTAAATAGGGATGGAGCGCAACCAGTCTGTCATCAAGAAGAGTTTATCTTGCAGGAAAAATAACCGGGTTGGGAGCCGTCTCGGGAGCGATTTCATCGGGAGTAATGCTGTTAGGGTTTATTCTAGGAGGTCTTACATAAGGAGGAATGGGGCCCTTGCGAACCTGAAAGACAGGGTAAGCCACGCAGTTCTCAAATCCGGGGAACGTACGATGGGGATAGGGTTTGTCGGGGTTCCTGTCTTCAATCATGAGGATAAATTCCGAATCACCTCCCGGTTCCTCACCAATCACAACCTCGATGGGATAACTCTTCCCCCTCTCTACATGGAACCATAATCCATGGGAGAGTCCCACTTTGTCCTCCTTAGGGTTTTTAAAGATTCCCCCGAAATATTTCTGTGCCAGGTCCCCGTTGAGTTCCATGCCAAAGACTGTCTCCCCGTCGAAGCGAACCGCGATCATGTCATCCCCATAACCAAGAAATCGGAACTCTCCATCCTTGGGCGCCACCACGGTTCCCTTGTACAGGACGAGCCAATGGGAGCCCAACGGCACTTCCTTTTGGACACCAAAAGCCTTCGGCCCCTCGGGCGCGGGAAGTCTGGGCACCCAGATCTGATAGGCGTTCAGCGAATCCTTGGCCTTGTAAAACCGGGAGAGAAAATTTTCATCCCAGCCACCGTTGAAAAACTGCGTCATGACCTTCGACTCGCCTTCAATTCCAGGAACACCATCCAGAATCTCCGTGGGCTTGCGCTCCGGAGTCTGCTTCAGGTCGTAGAAGTGTCCGACCAGCGCATGCCCTCCCGCTCCCCTGAATCCGAAGGCAGTCAGTCCTTCCATCGGCATCGAGGCGATCCCTCCCCCCGATCCCGCTCCAGCGCCGAGTCCCGAAGCTGCCAGACCGCTCATGACCGAGTCCATGACATCCGGAGCGGTGGAGGTGGAGATATCGACGGAGGGAAGGGTGATCTGGGCATTCAGAGCCGTGGAGGTGATCCTCTTGGAGATGGCGGGGGCATCCGAAGCCATCTTCTTGGAGTGCTTCACGTGGTACTCTTCGGGATGGGCGGCAATCGGGGGAGCCGCTACAAATTTGAGCTTCGGCTTGCTTCCAATGACCTGCACGATCAGCAGGGTCGCAAGGACGATGAGCAGGATGTGAAAGAGCAGGCTGAGGATGAAGAAGCTCCCGCTCCAGTCCATCCAGCGTCGCCAGAGGGATTTCTTTCGAGGGGATGAGTGCTCGAGACGGGGGTTCTCTGCAGTCATTACTAAAAAAATAACACCAATTATCAGGAAATGGTGAGGGATGAAATTTGGGAGCCGAAACTAGAAACCTCAATCCTCAATACCTCACTCTCTATTCAATTGCCAAGAAGCGCATTTCTGAGATCGGGAGAAACCGGATTGGAACCGAACCAGAGGCTGAGGAAGGCCCTCTGGAAATTCCGTCCCGAAATCGTGCCTTTCAACGTGCCGGAATCCGTGACCAGCGTGTTGGCACCCACGAGCTGCACCTTTTCGACCCCTCGATACTGAAGCGGGCCAAAGAGTGCGATGAAAGCATCCCTGTCTTTCTCATAACCGGGATAGGTGTAGGAAACGCTCTCCGCAAACTGGGAGGTCCATGCTTTGGTCACATCGGACTGGCCCACGGCTCTCAGAAAGGTGAAATCAAACTGGAGCGGCCCGGGCGAGTCCGCAACAGCCCTCGCCGAGTGCAGGGCCACCGGTGTGTAAAAGGCAGCGACATAGACATTGATCGGAACAAAAAGCAGCGTAAAGGTTCGCAGCCCTGCACCATTGAGTCGGAGAGTTGATCCAGCCACCTGCACTTGATCCGGAGGCTTCACCCCCTGGATCTCAAGAGCCCGGGCGGGAAGCGCCGTGAGAAGCAATGCCAGCAAAACGGGAAGGTGACGTATCATTTTCTTGCTCTTTCTTCGCGGTCAGGATCCGTAGCTCTTGCTGAATTTCTTTTTTCCTTCTTCTTCAGGAGCTGGGGGAGCTGAGCTGGTGGAGGGAGCCGGAGGGGCGGAATCCGTGGAGCTGACCGAGGCCTCCGTTGATTCGGAAGGCTCCGGAGCAGGAACGGATGGAACATCATGATGGCAGTTCTCATCATGGACATGGGCCTCCCCCACCCCGCCACCACCTGCCACATGGACAAAGGCAAGCTGGAGTTCGGAAAGGATGCTGGTAAGGATTTTCTCCTCATCACTACTTAGATTCCCCCGTGTCTTCTCGCGAATGATTTCAAGGTGATCGATGAACATCCGGGCTGCCTCGAGATTCACCTCGGCTTTGCCGGTGGAAGGATGGGCGATCTGCCCGAGACAAAGTGCCGCCTGCTGGGCCTGCATCATGATGAATTCGATGAACTGCTGGCTCTGCTGCGCGGCATTCGTAGTGGGGGATTTTTGGATTTCGGCCATATGATTAGGTGGTTAGGGTTTAGGGGTAGGGAAAAAGCTGAAATGCTAAAATATCAGTGTGTCAGTTTTTCGGTTTTGGAAGCCTCAGGCTGGACGATGACTTCAACGCTTTTGGCATCCCGGAAATATTTTTGCGCCACGCGGCGGATATCATCCAGCGTCACTTTTTCTATTTCCCGAACGCGCGATGCGTCATGGTCATAACCGAGGCCCAAGAGTTCGTTGGTGGCGTAGAGGCCGCCAAGAGCTGCATTGGATTGATTGCGAATCGCCTCGGCACCCAGGAGTTTGGCCTTGGCTCGATCCAATTCAATCTGGGTGAGTCCGTCGCCGGCCAGCTTCGCGATCTCATCGTCAAACTCATGACGGGCGAGATCGACTTTTCGGGGATCGGTGCCCAGATAGAAGATGAAGGCGCCGGGAGCCAGGCCCGTCGAATTGGAGGCACCCACGAAATAAGCGAGACCCAGTTTTTCCCGGATGCGGACAAAGAAGCGTGAACCAAGGTCGCTGGAAGCTTCTTCGATGAGTTCCAGAACGGGGCGGTCTTCATCGGCAAGAGAGGTGCCGAGAAACCCCTTCATGATGACAGCCTGCTGCTTCGGCCTCTGGGCCGTCGCTTCCACGGAAGCAGCGAGAGGTGCAGCCACGGGGGGATGGGTCAGGGCCAGATCACCGGTGGGCAGGGAGGAAAATTCCTTTTTTGCAAGGGCCAACGCCTGATCGGAATTCACATCTCCAAAGATGGAGAGCACGCCGTTTTTTCCCACGATGAGGCGATCTTTCATCCCCTGAAGCTGATCCTGCCCCAACGCGGCGACGCTCTCCGGGGATCCGTTGCTTCTCAGCGCATAAGGATGGCTTCCGTAAAGCCCGGGTTTCAGGAGATTTCTGGCGACGGCAGTGATCTGATCGTCCTCGGCCTTGATCGCTGCAATCTGGGTCTCCTTTTCCAGGGCGACTTCCTGTTCAGGGAATGTAGCGTTGGCCAGGACATCGGAAAGGATTTGCATCCCAAGAGGAAAATCCTCCTTCATCACATTAACCGAGACGGAGATGCTGTTGCTCCCGGCACTGGCTCCGATGGAACCACCAACCTGCTCGATACTTTCGGCGATTTGCTGAGCCGTGCGGGTCGTGGTGCCCTTGATGAGCGTGCTGGCCAGGAGGCTTGTGATGCCGTTGTCCTGAGGGGTCTCGGCGAGGAGCCCCCCGCGGAAGACTGCCAGAATGGAAACGAGCGGAAGCCGATGGTCTTCGTGAAGGAGAACCCTTAGTCCGTTGGAAAGCTCGACTTTTTTGACGCCCGACAGGGACGAGGACTTGGAAGGAGTCTCCTCACCGGCATGATCCTCCTTCAAGGGATCCAGCGAAGTGACTGTCAGACCCTCGGGTTTAAGGTAAAGGGCGGCCACGCGGTGAATCTCAGACGAAGTGACTTTCTGGACGGATTCGAGATAGCGGATTCCAAATTCCGGATTTCCACTCATCAGCCAGCCGTTGCCATAGTCCGAAGCCCTCCCGCGCATGGTCGTGAGCGACTGATAATGGTCAGAGAGAAGACCCTTCTTCGCCTTGGCCAGTTCCGCCTCCGTCACTCCGTCACGAACCACGCGGTTCACCTCCTTGAGAATTTCATTTTCCGCCGCATTCCGCTTTTCGGGATCGGAAATGGCGCCGACATAGACCAGTCCTTCGGTCGGGGAGAGGGCGTAAAGCCCTGCCCCGATCTGATGAACCAGTCCCTTTTTTTCCCTCACTTCGGTATTCAGGAGGGAACTCGTCCCAGCGCCCAAAATAGCGGAGAGAACTTCGACGGCTGGAGCATCGGGGCTCGTGGCTCCCGGCCCGCGCCAGGCAATATTGATGCGGCTCAGGTCGGTTGGGAAAAACTCCCTGCCTTCCTGTCTTCCCAACTGGGGAGGTTCTTCGGGCAGGGAAAGCGGTTCGAGGGCGACGCGTGGATATTTTTCAAAAGCATCGGCCAGTTGGTTGCGAATCTCTGCGGCATTCACATCCCCGACCACCACGAAGCAAAGATTATTCGGGACGTAACGCTTTTTGTAATACTCAAGGACATCCTCGCGCGTGAGCGTGTTGTAGACGTCGAGATGGCCGATGACCGGCTCTTTGAACGGGCTGCGGTGGTAGACCGTGCTGAAGAGAAGCAGGGAGGCGGTACGGTCGGGATTGTCATAGCCCATGGCAAATTCGCGGCGGATGACTTCCTGTTCCTTCACATACTCCCCGGGAGGAAGGGTGGCATTCATCATCGCATCGGCAAGGATATCCACGGCCTTGGACGCACCTTTGGACGGAACATCAATCCAGTAGACGGTGCGATCATACGAGGTGTAGGCATTGATATAGCCCCCCTGATCCTGCACCTGACTGGCGATCACCCCCGGCGCCCGGGAAGTCGTTCCCTTAAAGAGCATGTGCTCGAGGATATGGGAGAGTCCCGCGCCGAGATGTTTTCCCTCGTGAATCGATCCGGTATTGCACCAAGCCTGGACACTGGCCACGGGAGCACCGTGGTTTTCCTCCACAATCAGGGTGAGACCATTCGGAAAGGTAAAGAGCCGGGGTTTGCCCGCAGCGAGAGATTCTGGGGGGGATTTTATGGACTCAATCGAACCGGCCCTGTCCGTGGCGGCGGTAAGTGATGGTGTCGTGAAAAGTGTGGAAAGTGTCATCAGAAGAAACAGACGGTTCATGAAGTAAGTGTTCTGGCCGTCTCAGGGTGTAACTCGCGGGTGACCGGAGGAAGAAACGGGGTGACGAACGCCTCATGAAAATCAAATCCCCGATCGAATCCTTCCAGGGTATCGTCCTGGGTTCTCCCGAAGGCCCCCGCCTCCACGAGTTGGAAAACCATCTGCCCGATATCACGGCATGATGTGATACCCCAGTAGTCGAGTACTGTGGGGGTCATGGGGCCGAATTCCTTCAGTGCCAAGCGGCGGAACCCCTCCAATAACTCATCCGCCGTGACATGCTGGGATTCCGGCTGAGGCTGTTTCCCTTTGGACCGCTTCTTGATCGTGGCCTCAAGCGATTTTCTCAAAAACAGATACCCTTCTGGATGAAAGCGGGACTCTTTTTCGACTGCTGCGGCAACGGCTTCGTTAAAATCAGAGACTTTCACAACAAGTTATTGATGGGATGGAAACGATGGTTCCGGCGATCCGGGAAGATTGCGAATCATACGAAAGTGACGGATGCCTGCTCCCGCCAGCAGAGAAATCAGCACAAGAACAAGTACGATCTGTTCGCGCCGGGTAAGAGAAAGCATCACTCTACAATAGGGAGCTCCACTGATCATGCAAGTCCGACGGAAGTGAATGGAAAGGATGGAGGAGGGTGGGTGGAAAAGTCATAGGTCAGAACAACCGGCGTACGCAATTCGTCGGAATTTCTGCACTTTTTTTGCTTCAGCCTTCGGCCTTCAGTCTTCAGCCTGAGAGAATGATTCGCCGACTTGCATCCCTGCCCGTGGTGCTCTTCTGCGTGATCACCATCACCTTTTTTCTCATCCGCCTCTCGCCGGGAGGACCTTTTGACTCCGAGCGGAAAATTCCCGAGGCCATCGAGAAACAACTGCTGGCCAAATACAAACTCGACGGTCCCATCCTCACTCAATACAGCGGCTATCTCAACGATCTGCTGCATGGAGATCTCCGGCTCTCCACAAAATACCGCAATCGTTCGGTCAACGAAATCCTGGCCCAGACACTTCCGGTCACGCTGAGTCTCGGAGCAGTGGCCCTGCTGCTCTCGATCGTGGCGGGTCTCTGGCTCGGTGCCTTTGCAGCAGCCCGCCCCGGATCATTGGCCGAGTTTTTAGCTCTTTCCCTCACGCTTCTCGCCATCTGCCTCCCCTCCTTCGTCTTCGGGCCGCTTCTTATCCTTTTTTTCTCAATCAAGCTCGGCTGGCTTCCCATCGGGGGATGGGGAACCCCCCAACAACTCTTGTTGCCCGCGGTAACACTCGCGATCCCCTATGCGGCGGTGATCGCCCGCCTTTTGCACGACAGCCTGCGCGAAACCCTGGCGGAGGATTTTGTGCGAACGGCGCGGGCCAAAGGCCTTTCGGAACATGCGGTGATCTATCGCCATGCCCTTCGCGTGGCTCTTCTGCCCGTGATCTCCTACCTCGGCCCCCTGGCAGCAAATCTCCTGACCGGCTCCATAGTCGTGGAAACAATTTTTCACATCCCCGGGGCCGGAGGATTTTTTGTGAACTCGATCCTCAACCGCGATGGCTTCCTCCTGGGAGGCGTGGTCATCGTCTATTGCGTCTTGTTGATCCTATTTAACCTGCTGGTGGATCTCTCCTATCGGCTGCTGGATCGGAGGATCAGGGAATCATGACGGGGACTTTTCCAAAATCCGCATCTTTTCCCGCTCTGGCACTCGGAATCATGGTTCTGACCGTGCTGATCGGTCCTCTGTTCTTTCCCGAAGCTGATGCTCTTCCCGGTTCAGAAACCTACGCGCCCCCGAGCTTCACCCATTTTTGCGGCACGGATCTCAATGGACGGGACCTGCTCCTGCGCCTTTTGGAGGGAGGACGCATCTCGCTGCTGGTCGGCATCTGCGGCGCGGCGATCAGTCTGCTGATCGGAACCGCCTACGGACTCATCGCAGGGTCGTCAACCGGGAGTTTGGACAATGCGATGATGCGATTTGTCGATATCCTCTACTCCGTACCCCGGCTGATTTTCATCCTGATCTTCATCAATGCCTTCAATGAACGACTGCAACTTGCAGCCAGCCGTCACGGATGGGACTGGCTCGTCGGTTCCTCCCGACTCGTGATCCTGATACTCAGCCTCGGCATCATCGAATGGCTCACCATGGCCCGCATCGTGCGCGGACAGACACTGACTCTGAGGGAACGCCCCTATGTCGCCGCCGCCCGCGTTCTGGGCGAAGGGTATTGGACGATCCTCTGGAGGCATCTTCTTCCCAATCTCGCTGGCATCGTGCTGGTCTATCTCACGCTCGCCATCCCCTCGGTCATCATTGATGAAGCCTTCCTCAGCTTTCTGGGCCTCGGCGTCCAGGCACCGCAGTCAAGCTGGGGTTCCCTTCTCGCGGAAGGGGCGGGAGCCATCAATCCCATCCACTCCGCCTGGTGGCTTCTCCTCTTCCCCTCCCTTGCGTTGCTCACGACGCTCCTTGGACTCTACAGTCTGGGCAATGCCCTGCGACGAAGTATTGGGGTGAAAAATCACTGATGATTTCGTACAAGGACGCGGAGGGCTGTGCATTACATAAAACTTAATTCTATGAAAATGAAAATAATCGGGCTCACCCTGTATGCAACAATTGGGGCCAGTTGTGTTTTGGCGCAAACCAACAATGTTCCGGTTGCGCTCCCGCCGAAATATCATGAAATTGAAGTCAACGGAATTTGGGGCTTCCAAGACACACCGATGCAACCGGACGGCAAGTGGCATATCCATGATCCCACCCGGACACAGCCGCCGGTGGTCACGCCCGGCACTTTTAGCCAAAAGGCCACACCACCGAGCGATGCGATAGTCTTGTTTGATGGCACAGACCTTTCGCAGTGGGTGGATCGCAAGGGTAATCCCGCGCCTTGGGTTATAAAAGACGGCGCGGCCATTACGTCGCAGACGGATATTTTCACCAAGCGGAAATTCGGCGACATCCAGTTGCATTTGGAATTCCGCGAGCCGCTGCCTGCCACCGGCGAAGGACAGGATCGGGGCAACAGCGGGATATTCTTCATGGGCGTCTATGAAATTCAGGTGCTGGATTGTTTTGATAACAAAACTTATCCGGACGGAGCAACCGGTGCGATTTATGCGCATCATCCGCCGCTGGCCAATGCCTGTCGTCCTCCGGGAGAGTGGCAGACTTACGACATTATGTTTACCACTCCGCATTTCGGTGAGCATGGTGAAGTCATTTTTCCGGCATATGCCACCGTGATTCTCAACGGGGTGGTGGTACAAAACCATCAGGCATTTCGTGGCACCACGACGCATTGCGCGGTTGGTGAGTACTCGATGCGCGAACCGACCGGTCCCTTTGGACTCCAGTACCATCTCAATTCGGTTGCCTTCCGTAACATCTGGGTGCGGGCGATTCCCACGGCAAACGAACCGTAAACTGACAGGACAGATAACAGAATCACAGCATCTTGATTCATCCAAAAGCATGCACTTCCCAACGCAAGTTCCCGCAAACGAACGCGCCGGCAACCAGTGCCGTAGTAACCGGATTTTCCCCAATCTCCTACCTTCCCGCACAAACAGTGGCAAAGGGGGTTAGAGCGTTATGGGTGTTGACGCGATGGGGGGATGGTTTTCTGAAATCCTGCTCCTATGCCAGACCAGTGCTTGGGCAGTTTATCCAAAGCAACTCCGTCCGATCCCTCAGCTTTCCTGATAACAGGTATGGGCTTCCCATCTTTATCGATCGCCACGTAAGTAAATAAGGCCTCGGTTACACAACACCGCTGTTCACTGATGCCCATGGGATTCACCCAGGCTATAATCTTATAGGTCATTGAGGTGGTTCCTACCCGCTCTAATTTTGCATGACAACACACTGTATCCCCCACATGGACAGGATGGCGAAACCGCATGCTATCAATGGCAACCGTGGTGATACGGCTTCGTGATAGTTTACGAGCAGCGATGGCTCCCCCCAAATCCATTTGTGCGAGCAACCAGCCGCCAAATATATCACCGTTAAAATTGGTGTCTTTCGGCATCGCTATCGTACGAATCACCAGTTCCCCTTCTGGTTCGGTATCCAACGGAATTACTTCGGTAGACATTATCCTAAATGGTCTACTACGTTGCATCATTTCTGGCAATCTCACCGAAAATTCTACCCATCCCCTCCGGATGTTCGCCCTGAAGAGCCAGAAACCCAAGCAACTCGCCTCGCGGGGAGTTTCGGACACCCTCTATGGAAGTGCAAAAATCCAAGCATTTTTTGGTATTCCTGTTTCAACTCCTTTCTAAAAAACTCTCCCATTCATCAGATCTTTGGAGTGATTCCAGTCCATGTCATTTTGGGAGAGTGCGTGTCAGTGGATTGGCAAAAGTCGCTTTACGAAGCGACGATAGCCTGTTATTTGCCTGACCTGATCTTCGATTCTCTCCCTCGCGATGATCCGCCGTGGAATCAACCCATCCTTTTAAACCATGCGAGGATACTATCGTCATACTAAAATTATCGCCACGGTCGGACCGGCAACGGAAAGCCGCGAAAACCTGAAACAGCTGATCCTGGCGGGGGTCGATGTTCTGAGGCTGAACATGGCTCATGCCACAGGTGAATGGATCCAGTCACTCGTCCAACGCATTCGGGAGGTGTCCCTCGAAGTGGAACGGCAGGTTGCGGTGATGATGGATGTCAAGGGACCGGAAATCAGGACGGGTGTCGTTGAGGCGGACATCGATTTGAAGGCGGGCGACATTTTTGAATTTTACACTGACAAACCATCGGCCGATTGTCGTGGAGTCATTGTCAATTATCCCGGCTTACCCTCTGATGTGAACGTTGGGGCCACCGTGTTGGTGGACAGCGGCCTGCTTCGTTTTGAAGTCCTAGAAAAAGATGAAAAGCGGATCCTCTGCCGAGTCCTGACACCAGGACGTCTTGGCTCCCGTCGCCATATCAACCTGCCCGGCATCGAGGTGAATCTCCCGTCACTCACGGAAAAAGACGAAAGGGATCTTCGAGTCGGCGTTGCGGCAGGAATCGATTTTGTTGCGCTCTCATTCGTGCGACGGGGCTGCGATATTGAAACCCTTCGCAATTTTCTGACAAGTCTCGGCTCCAAAGCACGCATCATCGCAAAAATTGAGGAACAGATCGGATTGCGAAATCTCGAAGAAATCGTGAAGGCTTGCGACAGCGTCATGGTTGCCCGGGGTGACCTCGGCGTCGAAATTGACTACCACATTCTGCCGTTGGTGCAGACCCGGATCGTGGAAGCATGTCTTGCGGAGGGAAAACCAGTGATCATCGCCACGCAACTTCTCGAATCGATGATCAACTCGCCAATGCCGACGCGCGCGGAGATTTCCGATGTCTCGACCGCCGTCCGCGAGCGTGCGGATGCCGTGATGCTCTCCGGCGAAACAGCGACCGGTCTTTATCCCCTGGAATGTGTGGGGGTCATGAAAAACATCATCCGCAGTACGGAGCCTGCCGAGAAGCGGCCCTTCAATACTGAAATCCGTCTGAGGGAACCCAAGCCGATCATGATGCGTTCCGCGACGCTGCTTGCCAAGGACTTGGGAAATTCCGGGATCGTTGTCTTCACCCGAAATGGAGCGCTCGCTTACACGCTGGCTGGCCTACGCGCCCAAGGTGTTCCTATTTTTGCATTCACGGACAACGAGGAACTTTTCCGCCAGCTGCTTCTGCCATGGGGTGTCGAGCCTTTCCTGATGCCATTCAGCGAAGATCCTGAGCAGACCATTGAGGATGCGCTGGCATACCTCAAACGTCGCAGCTGGACCAAGGTTGGTGAATGGGTGGTGCTTATTACGAACGTGCTTGCCAATAACAAGATCGTTGACACGATTCAGCTTCGACAGGTCGATTGAGAGAGACTCATGCCGTTCCTTGCTGTTTCTTTTTTTAGAGGCTTTCCGAAAAGCCCACTCCTGGCGAGCAGAGAGGAATTAAGCGTGTCAGCCCGAAGTGAGCAAAGAGCACAGGTATCGTTCGCGACGGTGTTTGAAAGAAAGCGTCGGTCAGCCTCGATCACCCACAGTTGCGGATGGATTGCTTAACGTGCTGGTAATGATAAGGAAGCTCTTCGTTGGCTTTAAGCTTGCCAATCTTGATTCACCAACAGCCTGCTGGTTGCGATCCAGACTTGAACTTCGGAACTGGAAAGTCGATGGAGCATTCCAAGAGATGAAAAAATATTTGAACTCCTTCACGCCGCATAGACGTAACAGGAGTCTTTGTGTTGCTCCTCACACAAACTCAAAACTGCCTTCGCTAAGACCAGATTCCACCGAGAGTGAGAATCTGGTATCTCTGATTTTATTCGCACGATCGTTTTGAGCGCGCTAGACTGTTCAAAGATTGTCACACCCTGCCCTTTCATCCCCCAAATTTCCTGTCACTGGCGAAAAACCAGTTCAGCAGTTCTAGAAATGGGTCTGGGTACAAAAAATCGCAAAAGTCAGACTGCTGATCTTTGCAAGGATCACTTGCGCACCAAGAACACCTCCCAAATTGTACTCGTCGAGGACTTCATTCTGGAAATCGAAGGATCGGGTAAATCCAGGGACATTCTGAAATGGGGTCAGTTCACCAATTCGGATCGAAACGTGCCGGTAATGCTCTCCCGACTCGACGAGAAATTCACCCGATGGCTCAACGGCGAAGTCTAGCCCAACCCAAAAACCTCAGAAATAACCATGGTCAAGATCAATTACGGATTCGAGAAACGCAGGAAAGAGTTGGAGAAAAAGCGTAAAAAAGAAGAGAAGAAAAAAGCAAAGGCTGAGAACAAAAACCCAGAATCTCCAGACACCCCGGAAAAAGAATCGGAATAAAAAATTCTGATTCACACCTTCATCACTCCGTGTCCTTACTTCAGGGCACATTAGGATTGATCCTCCAGCGTGTGGTTATGGATGATAGCTGTATTGGCCCAAGCAGCCCGGACGGCAGCAAGGGCGAGTGGGCGTCGTAAGGTTGAATGTCCGTTGAGGTGTGCTTTTGGACCACTCCGGGCTGCTGATCGCCAATAATCCGATTCACCCATTGGTTCGTCACTTTGATCGTTAGCTGATTGCTTCCGGGTTTCAACGTGTTGCCCAGATCAATCTTGTAGGGGGTCTTCCATGCGATGCCGACCGACCTGCCGTTCACGAGAACCTCCGCAATGCTCCGCACATCGCCAAGGTCAAGCCAGAGGTGAGCCCCAGGCTTGAACCACGCCGAGGGAGCATCAATGGTTTTGGTGTAGGCGGCCGTGCCTGAAAAGTATTTGACCCCTGGATTGGGACTGTCGCTCCAAGAGCTCAGATGATCAAAGCGAAGCGACTCCGGCGCTCCCCGGTGGGGTTGAAAGTGAACGTCCCATCCCTGGTTGAGGATCTCGCCCGAACCGGCGACGACCGTCTCAAACGGCGCAGGAACCTGCCGGGATAATTCCGCAGCCGGCTTGCGAAAGACCACGAAGATGCTGCCATAGGGATCGAGCCGCAGGGGAACGGTGGTCCGCCCGTCCGAGATTCGATAGGATGCCGGCTTTGCAAGGCCGGTGGCGGCATCCCATAGCTCCGGAGACTTACCCTCGACGCGAAAAACTGCGTCAAAAGACTCGGGGCGGTCTTTCCGATTGATGACGAAATAAAGATCTCCGTCACTCAATCTGCGATGAAGGAACATCGTCGTGGTATCTGGCTCAGGCCGCGTGTACTCATAGTCCGGTGATACTTGCAGATCAGCGAGCACCTCGTTCGCAGTCTTGCCGGAATAAACTCGTCCCTTGCCATAAGCATGAAAAGAGCAAGCCGAGCCGGATCCGGTGCCCCAGAGTTCATCCGCGGTCTTTTGGAATGTGGCCTGATCGTCCGAGAGGCTCGGTGAATCGACGGGCTTGTTGCCAACGATCACCGCTCCTTGGGCAACCAATTCCTCGAGGCGGCGCAAGACGGGCAGCGTCATTCGCCGGCTGGTGCCCCCGAGATAGAGAATGCGATAAGATGTTCCGCCGGGAGTGACCAGACGTCCGTCTTTGAGCGCGAGATGATTCAGGATGACGTCGCTGTTCACAAAGTCAAAGCCGTAACCTTGCGGAGCATCCTGCTGCGGGGCGTAGCCGAAAACCGAGGTCAAAGGACCTTCCTCGCCATAAAAGTAGGCGACATCAGCGTAGAAGTGTCCCTGCTGCAATAAGTAGGAACTACGGGCGAGATACGAAATCCAGGGACGCGCTTCCTTCGCCCATGTCTCATTCCGGGTGAAAAACTGGCCGGCTATGCCGAGCGTCAGCCCCGGCGGCTGATCGACGAGCGGCTCGTGGGTCGATTCGTGAATCATGAATCGATTCACGCCTAGAGCCAGTTGAAGGTCCGCGATCCGCTTCAGGTTGCCCGGGTACCAGCTCCAGGCCGGGCCTGCGCTCGTCATCGATTCGGCGCCGACAAGGTTCTGGCCGTAGATGTGGGCGATCGATGCGGCCCCTCTCAGGTCGGCGACATAGGTGGGCTGCGGCCCGTCCGTCTCGGAGTAAGTCCACATTGCGCCCATTGGTATGTCCGTCTTGGTCCTCATCTCCATGTCGTCGCCCAGCGATGGACGATGATACTCGAGCGCCTCCCCGTAATAGTGCATCCCCCGGCGATGCAGTTCGTCGGCAACTTCTCCATAGTGATTCTGCGCGATCAGCTGGGCGATCGTCCTGCGAAAATCCCAAAGAAACCGGTCCGAATCCACCTGGCTCTCGATGACCACGCCGGTAAGCGCGGGCAGCCAGGGACGGGGATCGTAGCCACGCCGCCTCTGGAATTCCCCAAGGATATCGTCGGTCCAATTCTGGGGACCGACCTCGATGCTGTCCGTAAGCATCAGCGTGATGCCTGACTTCCCAATCAACGACGGGCCGACGGTGTCCGAGTACATCTTCAGATAACTGTCGAGGTAGTTCTTAACGAACTGTCGATTGAGCTTATCCACTTCGAGTCCTGTTGCTTCGGCGGGCGCCGGCCCATTCTCGTGTCCCGTGAGGGAATATCCGATTCTTAGCACCTTCCACTCCCCCTCCGGAGGGGTCCAATTGAGTGAACCGTCGGGCTTCATCTTGCTGCTGAGATCAATGATGTCTTTCAGGGATACAACAGACTCCGGTGCCGTGTCTGGATTGGGAATGGCATAAAAATCGGGGACATTCGCATACCCGGCCCGCTTTTCAAATTGATTCACTCGCGCTCCGCTGCTGAGAACCAGTTCTGTGATCTTATGGTCGCGCACCGGTTCGCCGGCTGGAGTCGTAAACGTGATTTTGAAATAACGCGCGGTCACGGCCGGGAAGGCGGTCGTGCGTTGCGGCACGCTGCTCGGAGGGATATCCGCGATCTTGTGGAAGTGTTCCCCGTCATCGCTGGCTTCGAGTCGCGGAAGAACCGCGTCACTCGGAAACCCAAAAACGCTGATCATGTCATCCAGAGTAGCCAGGGTGATCGCCTGAATTTTCTGCGGATGTGCATAGTCGAACTCAATCCACGCCTCTTTTCCCGGAGCAATGGAGGGAAGGGTCAGCGCCACCTTGTCGACGTCTCCGTCCGACAGTGCACGCAGATCGATGGAGCCGCCGCTTGAGGTCACCTTCGGATTGAGTTCCGGCTGGGTCTCTTCACCAACCGGAAGCCGATAAGCGATCACCGCGCTGTCGGCATAGAACTCTGGCAGCGGTTTTGTCTTTGCGCTGTGGTCAGCACTTTGCTCGTTCTTACGCACGTCATAATTCTGAAAGGTCCCGGTTGTTCGGGGCGGCTGAGGCAGGATGCCGGTAAATCGCTTGCCGCCTGTGATACGGGTCTCGCTCCAGACCATCTTCTTGATGGCCTGCGACGGAATCACCCACGGCCCACCGGTTTCGCTCCATCCAGGCGAACTTGCGATGGCGGCTTCCATTCCGTGCGTTCCCGCCGTCTCGATCGCCTGCTTGAAGGCTTCTTTCCAGGGCGGAGTCATAAAGATAAGCCGCTTCTTGACGATTTGCGGCGTGTCGAGCGCCCCTTCGAAGACGGTAAATCCCCCCACCCCGATCCGCGACATCCAATTCAGGTCGAGTAGAATCCCCTCCGGGGTAATATTGCCATCCATCCAATGCCACCAGACGCGTGGACGTGCGCTATTTGGCGGAGTGCAGAAACCGCTCAGAAGCTCATCGTCTTTCGACTGCGCGGAGGTTTGCTCATGTGCATCAATGGATGAAATTACGACGAAAAAGAGCAGAAAAATGCTTGCCAAACATGAGTTGGGACGATTCATCGAAGTATGTCCTCACCACCAACCTATAATTGCAAGGATGATTGCGGAGAAAAAGATGCTTGGAATTTCGTAGCACCCAGCAAGAAAAAAAGCGATCCGGAGGATGCCTGGACTGATCGAGGTTTTCTTCCGTCAATCGTCGCAGAACCGACCGATCGGTGTCCATGGATTCAGCAGTTGATGTGAGAAAACTCCGCAAAACCGGAGGTTTCTGCCAATGATTTTGAGAATCTTCCTTCCGTAAGCAGCCAAAAGCCCAAAGGTTAATCTGGTTGGCATACGGTCTGGCGATTCGCCTGAGTCAAGCACTGCTCTTGGAACTGGAGTCGAAGTCAAGATGCTGTGTTTCTTTCGTCAGGTAAACAGCGAGCAGGCTTACCAGTGCGGCAGCGCTGAGGTAGCAACCGACTGCATGGAGGCCGAATTTCAAGGCAAGGTAGGTTGCGATATAGGGAGCAAGAGAGGCTCCCACAATGCCGGCCATGTTGAAACTCACGGAAGATCCCGTATATCTGACGGAGGTCGGGTAGAGTTCGGAAAGGAGCGTTCCAAGCGGGCCATAGGTCATTCCCATGAGACAGAAACCGATGATCAGGGTCGCCAGCACCCCCCATGTTCCGGAACTCAAGAGAGGCCCCAAGGCGAATCCGAATAGGAGGATCAAAAGTGAGGCAGCGATCATGGTTTTCCGGCGTCCCACACGATCTGCAAGGCTGGCAGAGACGGGAATTGCTCCAGCAAAGAAAAGCACTCCCAAGAGTTGGATCAGCAAGAACTCATTGCGATGATAGCCCAAATGAGTGACCCCCCATGAAAGGCAAAAAACCGTGAGCAGGTAAAAGAGCACAAAGGTTGCCACGGCGATGAGAGTTCCCAGAACCAGTGGCCGCAAATGCTCCCTGAAGATGGAGACGAGGGGGATCTCGACGCGCTCCTCATGCGCGAGTGCTCGGAGGAAAGCCGGAGTCTCGGTGATTTTAAGACGGACATAAAGACCGATCAGCACAAGCACACTGCTTGCGAGGAAGGGAATTCTCCAACCGAAGGTGAGGAATTGTTCATTGCTGAGTCGAAGGGAAAGGAGGAAAAACAACCCTCCCGAGAGGAGGAATCCCACCGGGGCGCCAAACTGGGGGAACATCCCGTATCTGGCACGCTTTCCGGGCGGCGCGTTTTCGGTGGCTAGGAGGATGGCTCCTCCCCACTCCCCGCCAAGTCCCAGTCCTTGTCCGAGACGACAGAGGGCGAGAAGGATGGGGGCTGCCAAGCCTATGGAAGCGTAGGTCGGCAAAAGACCAACGGCGACTGTTGAGAGCCCCATGGTCAGGAGTGCAGCCACAAGGGTGGCTTTCCGTCCGATCCTGTCCCCAAAATGTCCAAAAACAGCCGAGCCAACCGGGCGGGCAAAGAAGGCCAGAGCAAAGGTGGCAAAGGATTCGAGTATCGCTGCGGAGGGCGACGAGGAGGGAAAAAATAGCTTCGGGAAAACGAGCACCGCAGCCGTCGCATAGATGTAGAAATCGAAGAACTCGATTGCTGTCCCGGCGAGACTGGCGATCAGTACTCTCGCAGGTGAGTTTGTTGAGGGGATGTCTTGCTGCTTCATGGCGGAGCAAAGAAAAACACCGGCATCCTGCCTTTAGCAAGAATGAGATGCCCCTACTCATCGATGAGGGGAGGATTACGTACCCACTTTTGTGATCGCCGCTGCCGCCGCTTGTCACAACAAGTTCGGCGCCATTGTTTGTGTGATGAAATCATCATCTGTCTCAGAGTCCCACACAGGAGAGCCTTAAGAAGGTGCTACTGGGGTTCATCTTTCTTATTTTTATCAAGATCTTTGCCGTGGAACTGAATCTTTTCAGGAGCGGCAACAGGAATCTGTTTGATTTGCGGGGGTGGGATTGTTGCCCGTTGGGGGGCAACCTCTGGACTCCGAGTCGCCGGGACAGTGCCAACAAAATTCACACGGGAGGGCCTGGGAATCTGGATATGAATTTGATTTTGGTAATTCAAGCTGGAACCTGCGGTAAAACTTGAAGCCCTCTGTCCATTGGGTGGCGGGGATGAGTTGAAACGCGCAAGGTTTTGCTGTCGGCGAAGCAGTTGAAGTCTATTCTGCGGGTTGGGGTGCCATGGTCGGGCCGTGTTCTTGTTGAGATTCACCACACTCACGGCGTTATTGACCCCTTGGGTTCCACCATGTTGAGAGTGTCCATGATTCCAACCTGGGTGCCAAACCCCCTGATAGATTTGGTGGTGATTCCAATCGCAATCGTAGTTCAGCCAGGCACCTGCCGCACACCCCACGCCAAAAGTAATCAGAGGGCCGTAACCTGGTGAGTAGGTCTGCACATAGATGACTTGGGGATCGTATTGCGGAATATAGATTATCGTGGGATCAGCAGGTAGGATGCGAATAACCCCGTCGTCAGTAACGATTTGTTGTTGCGGTGTATCGACAAGGTTGCCGGTATTCTGAGCCTGCAAGCGGAGTTGTTGAATAGCACCCATCACATCTGCTTGTTGTGTCACAAAGGCCTCTCCCAAAGCTGTTGTCCATTCGAGATTTCCATCCATCCAACTGATGATTTGAGGATAGGCGGCCAGTGATTTGACACTGCTGTCCCATGATTGGGAGGGGATATTCTGGGGATCACCGTTCGAAGCAAGATAACGGGAGGCCAGAACCACATCGGTCGCTGAGGTAGAAGCTGGCAGGATCAAAGCAATCAGCGCGTCAGGATAGAGGGCAATCGGAGCCACTAATTGCTGCAAACTCTCCGCAGAGAGCGGTGGAGTGACATTCTGAGGCTGGTTTTGCAAAGGGTCTGATCCGAAACCGGTACTTTGGGAAAAGAGAGGAGCAGCGAGCGAGATCAGTAAGAGAAATGCAATTTCACCCCCCCTCAGCCTTGCTTTGTACATCTGGGGATAAAGGGGATTCATGAGATGAGAATAATGCAGGACCTATGAATTGCAAAGGGGGTGACTGTGTCCATTCGGGTATCTCCTATTCAACGAAAAGGAATAGCAGGGCGTACAATCTGATCCAGCATGGGGTTTCCCGAATGGACACTGTCACCCGAATTTTCGAGAGGAAGCGCGCCTCATCCGGGCATCACAGAAAATGCCTAAGAAGCGTCAGGGATGGAAACCATAGCCTCGTCTATAACTGCCAACTGCTCGGAAGAGCTCAAAGAAGCTCTCGGATTTTGAAGGCATTATCCAAAACTGTCTTCCTGCCGGCTTCAAAAAGTTGTTTTGAAACACCTTTCTTACCCCATCGATATCTCGGAACGACGCTAGTGAGCAAAAGAACCCTCTTGCCCACTAGTGAGGCATTTTCAAGACAGAGATCGAGTACACGATCTGAAATGATTTGGTGGGATCGGGCAAAGACGCCGGAAATCGTAAGGGGTTTGGTATGCGCCTCGTTTCTGGAGTCATGTCTCACCTCATGGACGAGTACCGTGTTGATGCTGGGATCGTTCACAAAATGATGAAATGGACTTGAGTCGGAGACAGCACCATCACAGTAAAGGCTTCCATCTATCGACTTTCCTTTAAAAACCAAAGGCACGGCACAGCTCGCAAGAATGAATTTCACCAACGGTCCAGATCGGACGATTTCAGGGCACCCCTTGGTCAGATTAGTCACTGCAAGCGATAGTGTTGCATTTGTGCATTCCTCAATCTGAATCTCACCGAGATGTTGCCTGAGGTAAGCATCAGCTTTATCACCTTTGATCAGCCCGGTATGGCCCGGCAAGTTGAACAGAAGCCCCATTCCCCTCAGGGGGATAAGCCATTCCACAAAACTCCTTGTCATTTCCCCCTGAGAAAGAATGGAATGAATCGTTTTAGGGTCGATTCCGGCCGCGTAGAGACCTCCAACATAAGAACCTGAGGATGCCGCGCCGATATGTTCGGGACGGATCTCCATCTCCTCGGTTAGAGCATCAAGGAACCCAGCATGAACATTGAAGCCAAGCTCCGAAGAAGCGAGCGTCAGTGCAAAACCGGGTTTAACCGAGGGATTGAAGGGCATGCTGTATTTCAAGACGTTTGTAACCAAAGAGACGCAAAAATAATCTTGGAGGCAATAGGGATTGAAAAAAGGGGTTCATTCTTTCAAGATTCCACACAATATTTTACACATGATGGATTCAAATAACCCTGAAGAAAAGAAACGAGTTCTTATAAAGATTCTCTCCAGTGAGATCCTTGAAGAAGGCACTCTGATAGATGAAAATACAGACCTTCATGAGGCTGGGCTTGATTCCATGGCTACCATGCAGCTGCTCATACGAATCGAACAGCAATTTGGGGTGCAGATACCGGCTTCCAAACTCACCAAGGAGAACCTTTCGACTATCAACAATCTAGCGCAAATCATCTAAAAGCCGGTTATTCCGCACACGACCGTCTGCATGATTTTATCTAGTGTAAAAAGGGTAGTTCCGCTGACAGGAGCTGACTGTTTTGTTCTTGCTCTCAGCCGCATGATGAGGTTGAACGGCCAGCAGGGACTGGTCGGGCAGACCCACGTGACCCTTGACGGGATACCCTCTTTCGAATCCCTGCGGGATGGAGCGAAGCGGCTGGGTGACACATATCCGCTCCTGAATGCTTTTGTCCGAAGGAATCTGTTAACCCTTTTACCCCATTGGTGGGTCGATTCTAGCGATCCTCGCTTTCTAACCGTGCAGCTTTGGTGTGAAGAAGGCGTCGAAGTATTACCTGTTAATGCTTCACTGACAGGTTCCTCCCATCGGCTTGCTGAGAATCTTCTGAACACACCCATAGAAGAGTGCGGTGGACTTCGGAACCTGCGCTTGGATCTGGTGCACCTGAAAAAGGGGGGAAGTACTCTTATTCTCACTTGGAATCACCTTCTTTTTGATGGGAAAGGAGCCGAGTTGCTAGTCGGATCTCTGTTCAATATTATCAACGGACGTACCCCGGAGAAATTTCAGCCGCCTAAGATGGAAGATGTCCCGATAGGCGAACAGTTCCGCAAATCCAGACCTGCGGTGAATCGGTTTTTTGAACTGATGATGAACCGCTATCAGAGCCTTTCGGGAAAGAAACCACGGCCGGGAAAACTGAGGTTCAGGGTCATGAATTTTACTCTGGAAGAAACAACCCTCATTCAAGCACGGGCAGCAAGTCTTTCCGGACTTTTTCCCCTCAGTTTCTATCTAGCAACTGCCACAAGAGCGCATCGGGAAGCCTTCCTCGCCCGAGGGCATGACCCGGAACACTATGTCAGCAGCATCCCTGTTCAGTTGAGAAGGAAATGGCTCGGGGCCAACCCCTTTCAAAACAGGGTGACTGTGCTTTTTTTTTCGATGAAGAGGGAAAACTTAGATTCCATGATGGATGCCGTGAAGGCGGCCCATCTTCAATTTGAGGAGATGACACGCAAAGATTTGGGTTCGTCCTTCAGTCTGATCCTCAGGCTCATGAGAAGACTGCCATCTTTCCTTTACATGAAATTTCTCGGAACTCAGTTTTCCGGAGATATTACTTCTTTTTTCCATTCCGCCACCGGAACCTTTGCTGCAAATTTGTGTGAACTGTCTGGGGTCAAGGTGCTCAACGCTTATCACGTCCCTTCCGTTTCTGCGCCGCCGGGATCCGGTCTTTTCTTCGGTGAATCGCACGGACGAATCACAGCAACCTTCTCCTGGAGGGAGGGGTCAGTGACAGAACAGGAGGCGGATCTCGTCATGCAAAGGATGAGTGCGGATCTCACGGGGCAAACAATCGCCAAATTTAAATGAAGATCGATATCGCTGTCGTCGGAGGAGGCAGTGCAGGCATCGCGGCCTCGATATGCGCAGCGAGGCAGGGTGCATCGGTGGTTCTGATCGAGCGTCTAGGGATGCTCGGCGGAATGGGATCCGCAGCAAATGTTCACACGGTCTGCGGACTTTACCGTCTTAGAAAGAACGAAGGAGAACCTTTGGTTCCGGCCAACGAGGGTTTCCCCCAAGAGTTCGCAGGACTGCTTCTCCGATCCGGAGGCGCGACGGGACCCATCCGCATGGGAAAACTGGATGTGCTCATGCATGAACCAGCTTCCTTTGCCCGTGTTGCCGACAAACTCACCGGGGATCAAGCGGGTCTTAGAGTTCTATTGCATTCAGAGGTGATGGGAGTAAAACGAGATAAACGCGGCATTGAATCGCTCGAGATTCGGAGCCGCGGTCGTGTCTTGAAGATTACTCCTCGGGCAGTGATCGATACGACGGGAGATGCAGAGGTAGCTTTTCTGGCAAAAGCCGGAACGAATCAGGAATCGCTGGAGAAGCTTCAACGCCCAGCATATATATTCGCCCTAGGCGGTTTGTCTCCAGAAGCCCTGACCGATTCTGGAAAAATTTTGATCGCCAGGGCCATCAGCTACGGGGTCCGTGATGGCAAGATTCCCTCCGATGCCCTCGGAGCAGCTTTCCGACCGGGAGTTCATTCCGGTCAGGGATGGGGAACCATCGACCTGACGGCTGATGGTTTCGACCCTGGAAAACGCGAGTGCCGTTCTCTCATCGAAGCGGAAGGACGCAACCTCGCAATCACCGTTGCCAGTTTTCTAGCAAGGGAGGTAGAGGGCTTCCGTTTTGCAAGTATCACCTCATACCCAGCACATGCAGGTATCCGGGAGAGTCGCAGGGTTAGGGGCTTTTATGAACTCACGCATGGCGATATACTTGCGGGAGCTCGTTTCAAAGACGAGGTGGCCTTTTCCGCTTGGCCAATAGAGCTCCGGGAAACATCACGAGGTGCTAAATTCCGTTTTCCTGAGGAAAACAGATCCTGTGGTATCCCCTTGCGATCAATCATGTCGGCGGATATTCCCAATCTTTTTGTGGCGGGAAGATGCATTTCTTGCTCCCACGAGGCCCAGGCTGCCATAAGGGTCATGGGTACGTGCATGGCTACCGGTGAGGCGGCCGGACGAAGCTCAGCCGAGATGATCTCCTCGACAGGCGGAATATCATTGTTGAAAAAGATGATGCCCGCATCCGGGCTATGAAGTCATGAGACTTCCAAAGCACCTTTATTTTTTAACCGCTTTCCTGCCATTGTTGCTGGCAGGATGTGCCTCCGTGAGTGTCAGCAACATTGAGAAACAAGGCATTCCTCCAAAAGCCCTCCCCAAAAAAGTCTTTGTGCAGGAGTTTTCCGTCCCGTCAAAAAGCTTCAATGTGGGAAGAAAGGACGAGGCATTGGAAGAATTGATTAAGTCGGAAAAACACGCCCTTACTGTTGACCTCTCAAAACAAATCACAAAAAGTGTCGCTCCGTGTGAGATTTTGCCGAAAAACAAACCTCTGCCAAAGGGGGACTTCTGGTTATTGCAGGGGAATTATATAAAGGTTCACCAAGGAAGCAGAGCTCTTAGGATCTTGATAGGATTCGGCGCCGGGAAGACAACAATGAAAATGCATGCTGTTTTTCTCTCCCTGGCCACGGGCAAACCTTCACCCTTTCTCTCTCTCGAAACTACTGGGGGATCAGGCATCTCTCCGGGAATCGTTGGCGGCATAAATCCTGCCTGGACCTTGGCTCTTTTTGGGGCTTTGGGCAATGCTTTCGGTGCGTCTCTTGGAGGACTTTCGGCGGATCGGAATAGAACCGCAAGAGAGATCACTGCAGTTCTTTCCGAGTACTGTTATCAGCAAAATATTCTGCCAAAAGAGCGCCTGCGACTGCCTAAGATGCTCCATAAACTCCCTGCGTTACAGTCGCCAGAGATCATCCTTCCATTTATCAAACCATGAACATCGTAGAAGAGATTTTCAAAAACGCAGATCCCAAATCAGTGGCTGTGATTGAAAGGGATATCTCCTATACCTATGAATCCCTCGATCAAAGTAGCAAGTCGCTTTCTTCGTGGCTTAAGGATCGACAGTTTTTTTTTCCATCTGCCCGCATCGGTTTAACAGGCAGTGACTCTCTCTCTTATCTGATTTTTTCACTTGCGATCCTCAGGGCTGGAGGGTGTTTTGTGCCGATTGCTCCGGAATTGTCCCGATCCGAAGTGGAAGAACTCTCACGAACGCTTCATCTGGACGGCATCCTGGAAGCACCCGCGGGCATTGAGAACCCCGAATTCGTTCCCCTTTTTCATTCCACTTGCCCATGGCAGGAGCACTACGCTTCCCTCAACCCTGCGTTGATCCGCTTCAGTTCCGGCACCACGGGTAATGCCAAGGGCATTCTGCTCTCCCATGAAACCCTGCGCGACAGGATCATCACCGCCAACTCGGGCCTGAGTATAGGCTCCACTGACCGCATCCTCTGGGTACTGTCAATGGCACACCACTACGCTGTTTCGATCCTGCTCTACCTTTATCATGGAGCAACCATTATCCTGCCAAAAAGCAATCGAACCGATGCTCTGGTTGCTGCGGCCATTGACCACCGAGCCACCGTACTTTATGGGGCACCGTTCCATTACGTCACGCTAAGCGCCGGAGAGAATCATTCTGAATGGCCGACGCTGCGACTTGCTGTCTCAACCACAGCAGGAATTTTACCCTCGACCTCAGAGTCCTTCGCTTTGATCTATGGAGTTCATCCTTCCCAGGCCCTCGGCATCATGGAAGTCGGATTGCCCTTCATCAACCATGATGCCGCTTCTGAAAAGCCAGCTTCCATTGGCAAACCTCAGTACGGAGTGGAAGCCAGAATACTAGATTCGGAAGGAAACCTGGTTCAGCCCGGTAAGGAGGGACGTCTCGAACTCAGGAGTCAGGGCATACTGGATGCGTATCTCTCTCCTTGGAGGCCAAGGAATACGGTAACCCGTGACGGAGGTTGGTTTGAAACGGGAGACATCGCCTGTAGAGATCAAGAAGGGTACTATTACCTAAAAGGCCGAACAAAAACCGTCATTAGCGTGGGAGGGATGAAATTTTTCCCGGAAGAGGTGGAGGATGTACTCATTACTCACCCAGGGATTTCGGAAGCCAGGGTTGTGGCGCGTGAACATCCCACTTTTGGATCGTTTTCCGAAGCGGAGATCGTCGTTTCTGGAAAAGCTCCAGTATCCGATTCGGAATTGCTTAAACTTTGCAAAAACCAATTGGCGCGATACAAGATACCCGCCCGTATTGTGTTCGTCGAAAAAATCCCAAGAACAGCGAGCGGAAAAATCCAACGACAATAAGATACCCGGATATTATGAGAATCGCCATTATTGGAGGAGGTCCATCCGGGAGTATCGTAGCAGCACTGCTTTCCCGACGTGGACATGACACCGTGATTTTTGACGAGGATTGCCAAAAGGAAATAGTCGTTGGCGAATCTCTAGTCCCAGGCGTTATTCCCGTTTTTCGCCGTCTTGGCATTGAGGAGAAGATCGCCGCCGTTGGCATCCGTAAGCCTGGAGTCACGTTCCGTCCTTCGCAAGAGAAGGAATTTGCCTTCTCGTTTGAATCCCTGCCACGACGCTTCCCCAGATATGCCTATAATGTTCCGCGTCCCGACTTCGATCGCATCCTAGCCGACTGCGCGATTGAATCCGGCGCGAGGCGCATCCCTCTACGGGTTGAACTTGAGGTTGAAAACGACTTCCTGCGACTTCCTGCTGCGGCCATCGGTAGAGTGAAGGAATGGGATGGCTTTCAACCCGACCTCTTCATTGATGCTACGGGTAGGCGGCGACAGGTGGCCGGACTTTTGGGGATACCCGCTGAAATCGGATCTCGGCGGGATGTTTCGCACTTTGCCCATTACAAGGGGTTTGATGAGGAAACGCCCGCCGGTCAAGTAAGGATCAACCGTCTTGCCGAGGGATGGTGCTGGAGGATACCCTTGCGTGGACGGATGTCCTTTGGAATCGTTTTGGACCGTGCGGCGGCGGCGGCTCTTGGTAGAACCCCCGAGGAACGGCTCGAGGCCGTCCTTCGCAACGATCCCATCCTTCGCCAAGAAACAGAAAACATTAAGCGGCTCACACCGGCGATGACCCACGGAAATTATCAACTCGTTTCCTCCCGCGGTCATGGAGCGAACTGGGTCGCCGTGGGGGATGCCTATGGGTTCGTAGATCCGATGCTCTCGCCCGGGATGATGGTAGCCCTTCAATCGTCTGTGATCCTTGATGAGGAAATTGCTGCTCACCCGACAGCAGTAGCACTTAGAAAATATGAGACCAGGATTTCATTTGTTCTGGAGGCATGGCGCGATCTCATTAGCTATTTCTATAATGGTAGGATCTTCGACCTGCACGAGAGCGGTAGAGAACATCTGTCACGTTACCCTTGGTTGCCATTGGAAAAAGTGGATGCCTTCATGAGTGCGATCCTCTCGGGTATGGCGTCAGGATTCACCACGGATTCTCCTTGGAGCCGAGGAATTCTGCGTTCTTCTTCCAGGTTTGTTCTCGGCGATCCTGTTGGGAGTTCAAAATACGCCGTCGCATGAACCAGGCCACCAGCGGAGCAGCACATTTTTTCCTGCAAATTGCGATCATCTTGATCGTTTGTGCATTGATGAGGTTCTGCATGAGACGCATCGGTCAGGCTCCTGTTGTGGGGGAAATGATCGCCGGCGTGATGCTTGGCCCCTCTCTCTTCGGGGCTCTCGCTCCAGGGATGGCTGCCTGGATGTATCCAAAAGATTGTCGGCCGATACTCTACGCCGTCGCATCACTTGGACTGACACTCTACATGTTTGTCATCGGACTGGAGTTTAGGACGGACCTCTTCCGTAGAAATCTCCGCACCGCAGCAGCAGTTTCAGCGGCTGGAATCATCGCCCCGTTCCTTCTTGGCGGAGGACTTGCCGTTTGGCTCTGTAAAACGGGTGGATATTTTCAACAGTCGGTATCCCTTCCGATGGCTTTTCTCTTTGTCGGAGCTGCTTTGTCCATCACTGCATTCCCAATGCTCGCACGCATCATCGTAGAGCATGGACTTTCAGATACCATGGTCGGAACCATTGCTCTGGCTGCGGGAAGTTTGGATGATGTGACGGCCTGGATGCTTCTCTCGGTGGTGCTGGGATGCATATCAGGGAATCCGTTACTCGTGGCTGCCGCATTGGGTGGTGGAGTTCTTTACACGGCACTCTGTTTCTTGGTTGTTAAACCCATTCTTGCCCGGCTTCACGTTTCCCTAAAAAACGAGGCAGAGTTTCTTTCCCTCATCATGATCCTTATCGCTGTCGGGGCATGGTTCACAGATACAATCGGCCTCTATTCGGTCTTTGGGGCATTCATCCTCGGCATGGCAGTTCCGCGAGGGGGATTGGCGGAAAAAATTGCGTCGCTTGTCGGCCCTCTCACTTCCGCAGTTCTCCTTCCGGTATTTTTTATCTATTCCGGTTTAAATACCAGAATCGGACTTCTGAATTCTGGCACTCTCTGGATTGTCTGCGGCCTTCTCACCCTGGCGGCCATCGCGGGAAAGCTTTTTGCATGCTATGGGGCGGCGCGATTCTCCGGTGTCAGCCATGGAGACTCCCTAACGATTGCATCCCTGATGAATGCGCGAGGGTTGATGGAACTGATCCTTCTCAATATCGGATTTCAGGCAGGTCTGATCACCCAGACACTATTCACCATGCTGGTTCTCATGGCCGTGATCACAACCCTGATGGCCGCCCCGGGATTCAACGCCGCCAAGAGATTTTCAGCCAGTAGCTGCTGAAGGGCGTCTTGCCCCAAAGAGGCTTGGCTTCAACAATGCATCCCTCTTCCTCGAACACCTCGATGAGATGGCCGAGTCGCGGAAAATTGATACTTCCACCCTGGATCCACCCAGTTGCTCGTGTCCACCATTCCTCGAGGAGGGTCATGCCAGAGCGCCATCCACAACCGCGGACCCCGTTTCTTATCAAGACAAGGCTCCCACTACGTGCTGCGGATGCCAGTTGATGGATCATAGCCTCCTGTTGATCGACAGAAAGATAGTGAAGAATATCAAAAGCGCAGATAACACCCGCATTCTCCAGGGGGAAGTCCAACAGATTCACCTCGTATAATTTCATCGAATATCCGAGTTCTTCGGCGGCTTTATTGCCGGCTGCTATCTTCCAGCCACCGAGATCACATCCCTTATAGTCAATCCTCAGCCCGTGCACGTTAATCCAGAAACCAAAAAGTCCAAGTCCACACCCCAGATCAAGTAGCGGCCCCTCCACCCCTTCCAGGGCATTGAGCCCCTCATTAAAAAGAGGATCACTCAAGACCTTACCCTGGATGTATCCACGCAGCCATCTTCCACCCCCAAGCGCATCTGAAATCAGGCGTGCATGGCTTGCGCGTGTTTTATGGACAGCATTCATGTGAGCGGTTGGCGGGCGTATTTAATCGAAATTCAGCCTTCTTTCGAGAAATAGGGATTCTACAATGTCGTTTCAACCGATTACGACACATGCAAGGGATCAACAAGTCCAGCCATGAACTTGTTGCCCAAACGAGCCTTACTCCGCAAATGGGTGCATCATATCCCCTCCAACTCTGCGCACATCTCTATTTTATCCTTTCCGGACTTTGGCTCTGGATCCGATGCATGTTTTTACGGGTACTGGGCCGAAAACCAGATCCCTTTACGGAGCGTTCCAGTCTCGCGGCGCGATTTCGAACATATCTCATTCTCCTCAAAAAGTGGAGAGTCCTCGAACTGGAATATTCGGGTTTTGAAGATGCCTCCTCTTGGACTGGCTCAATTATCGCACCAAATCATCCTTCGATCCTCGATGCAGTTTTTCTGTTGGAATCCTTGCCGTCTATGGACTGCGTAATGACCGCACGATTGCTTCGCAATCCCGTGACTTCCGGAGCCGTGGGGCTCTGTGACTACATCAGGAACGATGCGGTGCCATCCTTGATCAAAACCTGTAGATCAAGACTTTCCTCAGGATCAAACATCCTGATTTTCCCAGAGGGTGCACGCACAAAAAACAAACCGGTGGACACATTCCATCCGGTCTATGTGCTGGCAGCAAAATGCTGCCGAGCACCTATCAGAACCATCATGATCGAGTGTGATTCTGATTACTTCGGAAAACAGTTTTCCCATTTCAAACCAAGTCGGTGCCCGATCCGATTCAAGATTACCGTCGGCCGCGTTTTTCAAACTGATGAGACAACAGACACTCGAGGACTATCCGCAGATATAGAGGAATATTTCAGGACTAACCTTAGCGGCATCGGCAGCTGAGCCATTCGGTCTCAAGGATATTTGTATCTCAATGCAGCGTCATTGCATCATCATACCGAGTTACAACTCGGGACTATTGCTCAAGGAGACTGTGCATTCGGTCATCACCCTGGGCTTTCCAGTGATTGTTGTCATTGACGGTTCCAATGACGGCAGTGAAATTCCCGTACTGCAGATGTCGGAAGGAAAGCCCGACTTGCATGTGCAGTTGAACACCGTCAATTCCGGGAAAGGGGGCGCATTCCTTTCTGGATTGGAATTCGCATCAGCTCGAGGATTCAGTCACGCTGTGGCGTTTGATTCGGACGGCCAACACGATGCCGCTGATATTCCGCTGTTTATCGCGGCTTCGAGTAAGTTTCCTGACGCCATGATTCTTGGGGTACCCGTCTTTGGTCATGAAGCACCGGCTGCACGGGTCAATGGGCGACGTGTCGGGAACTGGTGGACCAATCTCGAAACACTTTGGGGTGGAGTCAATGACTCGCTCTTCGGCTTCAGGGTGTATCCGATTGAACCCGCAATAAAGATCATGAAAAGCATCCAAGGAGGGCGCCGCTTTGATTTCGACACCCAGTTGGCAGTTCGGCTTTACTGGAAGGAAATACCGCCGCTCAACATTCCGTCCAAGGTTCATTATCCGGATCGCAACGCGGGTGGAGTCACCCATTTCCATTATATTCGGGATAATCTTCTTTTGATCTGGGTTCACACCCACCTGACTCTGAATGCCATTTTCATGCTGCCTCGTCTTTTCAGGCTCCGCAAAAGAAAACCCATTACCTACCCATAGAAATGCTGACACCGGTTACAAGGCGTTCCCTGAGCTATCTTTCGGCCGGGGTATTGGGATGTGCTGCCATAAGAGAGTTGATTCATGGCTCCCTCAGCAGGGCTCATATTCTGGCATTTGCTGCAACTGGATCGATTCTCATACCGACACTCAAGAGAAATAGTCAATGGTTCGGGCCAGTTGAAACCAGATTCGTATCTCCTGAAAGAAAAGTCTGGCTAACAATTGATGACGGTCCCGATCCCTATGAGACCCCCGGAATTCTTGAGGTGCTTGAGAAGCATGGGGCAAAAGCCACTTTTTTTGTCATAGGGACCCGTGTAAAGCGTTGGCCGGATCTGGCAAGGGAGATCGTCAAGTTGGGGCATAGCCTCCAGAATCACACCTACCATCACTCTGCCGGTTCTTTCTGGTGCGCCTCACCAGAAATCGCGGAGAGGGAAATTCGGATGTGTGACGAGATCATTTTCGAAACCACCGGAATCAGGCCAAATCTGTTCCGGGCGCCTGTGGGATTGGCCAACCCCTTCGTTCATGCCGCAGCTCAGAGAGCAGGCTTAAAAATGCTCGGCTGGTCCGCAAACGGTTGGGACGGGATTACCCATCACCCTGAGAAAGTTGTTTCTCGGATTCTGGCAAGCCTTTCCCCTGGCGCCATTATCCTTTTCCATGATGGATCTCTGAAGGGACTGGCGCCCGGAACGCGAGCTAGAACCCTGGAAGATCTTCTCATCCGGTTGAAAGCGAAGGGATACGAAACAATTCTGCCGAAGTGCTGATAACAACCTCCTTTGTTTTGCACGGCGATAGGTTTGTTGTTACACAGAGAGTTCATGAATGAAGTCAGCATTGAAACCCTCAAGGAAATTCTGGTGCAGAATTGCATGCTGAAGATCGACCCGGAATCCATCGGGGAAGAAACTGCACTTTTTGGCCCCGAGGGTATTGGTTTGGACTCCTTGGATGCCCTGCAGATTGTGATTGCTGTGGAGAAGCAGTTCGGGATTGTGATTGGGGATCCTTCCACAGCCAAGGATGCATTACAAAGTCTTGGCGTTCTCAGGGATTGGATCCAGAAGAGTCTATCCGTCCGTGATGCAGCGAATGTCTCATGAAGCTGTTACCCTCGCACGATGTAGCTGTGATCGGTGGCGGCCCCGCCGGAGCGGCAGCTGCCACTCAGCTTGCGAAGGCGGGATTGAAGGTTGCGGTTCTTGAAAAGGAAAAGTTTCCACGCTTTTCCATCGGGGAGTCACTGTTGCCTCACGGCAACGAATTGCTTCGTGAAATAGGTGTCTGGCCAAAGCTCGAGGAGGCTGGGTTTCTCCGCAAGTACGGCGCCGAATTCTGCACCGGTGACAAGACGCGCCTCCGACGCTTTTGGTTCGGTCAGAACCTCGGGCCATCCTGCGAATATTCATACCAGGTTGAGAGATCATCCTTTGACGACCTTCTTCTCAAAAACGCCCGGGAACACGGTTGTGACGTATATGAGGAGACCAAAGTGACGGCTCTTGAAAATCCAGATACAGAGTTTATGACCCTGCGTTGCGAAGGAGAGAGGGAAAAATTTGATGTCACTTGCCGGTGGGTGATCGATGCAAGCGGCCGAGCCTCATTTTCAGGAACGCGGATCGGCTTGAAGCGGCAACCTACTCTGAGTGATCGTCGTGTGGCAATCTACGCTCATTTTGAGGGAGTTTTTCGTAATAGTGGCAAGGCAGAGGGGCATATCACGATCGCCCGAATACCAAATGGCTGGTTTTGGCTCATACCGCTCGCGGGAAACCGTACCTCCGTGGGATTGGTTCTGCCTGCCGAGAAAGTCCGTACATCTGAATTCCGTTCTCTCGATACGATCTTCCAGGAGGCCGTGCTTTCAGCCCCCGAAGTAAGGGATCGCATGAGCGTGGCGACTCCACTCTCCGCTCTGCGTGTCACCGCTGATTATAGCTGGAAACATTCCTCGTTCGCCTCACGTAGAGTTATCCTGACTGGTGATGCAGCTGGATTCGTGGATCCGATCTTTTCCTCGGGAGTCATGCTGGCACTCAAGTCGGGTATCATCGCGGCAGGATTGATCGCAAAAGCGGAAAAATCCAGCAGGCACCTCACTCGATGGGAGCGTTACACCTACACCAGGCAAATTACAGGTTGGATGAACCGTTATGCCGACATCATCAAGGCTTTTTATGACAGGGCTGGGTTTGAAGTGTTTATGAACCCAATGCCTTTCATGAAAATACCAAACAGCATTGCACGGTTGGTGGGTGGGGATGCAGAACCACGGTTCCTCGATCGCATTCGCCTAGATATGTTCTTTCTAATCTGTAGGATACAACGACTGGCCTCCATTGCCCCTTCGATCCCCTCTCTGCGTTGATGTGATAAGTTGCATCAACCTGATTTGGTTAGGCTTATATATAACTCATCGTGTATCTCGACACCGCGATCATCATCATTGGTGTCATTGCCGTTTGCTTCATTGGTGGCACCCTTCTTTTGAAAAAAAGAAAGGGAGATTACAGAAGCCGAAGCTTTTACAGGAACTTGTACACAGCAAATATTTTTGAACTGATTCTCTTTGGGTGGCGAGTTCTTGGACGACCTGGTTCCTATATCATTACGCGACTGATCGCTTTGGGATATGCATTCACCCATCCGGCCACAATCCGATCAGTCCGCGCAAATATTGCTCTTCTGGATCCTGCTCGTGCCTCCTTTGCCGCAGCCTGCAGATTATTGATTAATCAGGCTGAATGCTTTTCCTTCTATGGCCTTCTCGCGATGAAGAAGCCCGAGGAAGTGATGAACCTGCTTGGCTACAAAGAGGGATTTGATCATCTACAGCAGGCTCACCAGGCCGGCAAAGGATGCCTGCTGATTACAGGGCATCTGGGTTTCTTTGAACTTGGTGGTCTGGTGATGAAAGAACTTGGGTTTCCCATGACCGCATTGACCCTTCCAGAGCCTACATCCGAACTGACGGAATGGAGGGCTGACTTCCGTGGGAGATGGGGTGTAAAAACCATCGTCGTAGGTGATGATCAATTTTCTGTGGTGCAGATCGTTCGCGCTCTGAACGAGGGTGCCTTTGTGGCATCTCTCGTCGACCGCCCCTACGATGGCACTGGGTGCGAGGTGCAACTTCCTCACGGGAAAATCCTTTTTTCCACGGCGCCGGTCCTGATTGCCCTTCTAGCAAACTGCCCCATCATCCCTGTGGGTGTGACCCGCCAGCGTGACGGCAGGTATAGGATTGAAGCTCATGAGGCCATCCTCCCGCGCTGGCTTCCTGAGGGAAGAAAGGAAACTCTGGAATATTACACTCGTGAAATTGCAGCTTCACTTGTTCCGATGTTCACCAACGAGCCCGAGCAATGGTACCACTATTCCGAACTTCAGTGCGGATTGGAAAAGGCTGCTCCCCCCTTGCACTGACGCTCCATTTTACTTGCATGATTAAAGCACCCCTTCATCCCTTGACTCCGCATGGGCCCGGCTTCCGATTCATTGACCGCTTTGAAAAAAAGGGGGAGCTTTGCGGCATTGGTTGGAAGCATCTGGTGAAGGATGCTCCTTACTTTCAAGATCATTTCCCGGGCCATCCCGTGATGCCTGCCGTACTTCTTGTGGAATGCGCGGCTCAGGCAGCGGGTGTACTCATCATGCAGGGATCGGATCAGTTGGGGACGCCGCTCTTTTTAGCCAGTGTCGACCAGTTTCGGATTCATGGGCCTGTCTTTCCCGATGAGGTCGTCGAAACTGTAGTGACGATTGAAAAAGAACTTGGCCCTCTGGTGATGGTTGGTGTCGAATGCAAGGTGAAGGAACGCATGGTTGCACGAGGACGATTGATGCTGAGTCGTCAATTGGGTTCAGCCACACAAAAAGAGGATAGTCAACAGTGAGCACAACTCGAACGATCAAATGGGCTGCCATTCTGGCACTCTTCTTGGGATGCCAACTTCATAAGGTTTGCGGTGATTCAACGGTGGATCTCTCACCTCTCAAGGCCTGCTTTGAAGCCCAGCATGATCTGAAGTCCATTTCCGCCGACTTCACCCAGACGCGTGCCTTAAAAACCCTAAAAAGCCCCATTTCCGTGAAGGGCCATTTTTGGTTTGCCTCTCCAGACCGATTCCGCTGGCAGTTGGGTGACCCACCCAAGACCATCATCATAGGAGCGAAGGACGGCACCATTGTTATCCATCCTTCCCTGAAACATGCCGAAATAGGTGCCCTCTCTACCTCTGGGAGTTTTCCCACCCAAAAGGTCTTTGAAATGATGGGGCTGTCAGGCAAAAGAACCCTGGAGGAGTTTCAAAAGCGCATGCATGTTTTGTCGCTGAAAACTTCGGGAACCCGATGCCATCTGGAGATGCTTCCCAAGGACCCTTCTGCTGCACGGGGACTTTCATCGATCAATTTTGATTTTGACTGCGTGACCGGGCAGTGGCTCGATTTTGAGATCGTCACAAGGGAGGGATCCTCGATCCGAACGGAATTCAATAATGTCCGGACGAACTCCGTGATTAACGGAGAGGTCTTTGATTACGACCTGCGTGGATTCACTGTGAATCATGAAAAAAAATAGGCTGGGCTGGGTTTTGATACTCCTTCTCAGTGCGATTTACATCGCTGCGGGTTTGTCACGCATCAGTTTCAACATCGACATCCTCCGGCTCTTGCCCACCCATCTGCCCCAGGTGGAGGGCTTGTCTCTGTTTCTCAAGAACTTCGCACAGCAAGATGAGCTGATTGTCACAATCGAGGCCCCGGATGCGGATACTGCGGGATCCACCGCAGAGAAACTGGCCGTGATGCTTCGATCACAAAAGGGGTTGGTGAAAAATGCCGTTGAGGAGTCACCTTGGGAAACCAACCCAGCGAGCATTTCGGAATTCCTGACATTCCTGCTCCTGAACCAACCGGAGCAGAAGATTCATGAAATCCAGCAAAGGCTCTCTCCGTCTCAGGCCTCCGTGACGCTGCAACAAACCCTCGATGACATTCAGTCCTCGGAATCACCAGCCGAGATGCTTAGGAAAGGGTATGATCCCTTCCGCATCTTTTCTTCGTTCAGCGGACTAGGGTTCACTGAAGAATCTCCGGGGTCGGAGTTCTCATCCAGCGATGGAAAGTTCAGGGTCGTTTATGTCCAGGCCGCAAAGCCGTTCTCCAATTACAAGCAGACTGACGAATGGCTCCATCAAATCAAATCCCTTTGTTCCGCGCAGGTTGCGCGGGATGGGTTGACTTTGGGGTTCACCGGCGAACCGGCATTTGTTGCCGAAATTTCCACGGGGATGCAGCGCGACATGATTTCCTCGGCTTTTGCAACCCTTGCATTGATCAGTCTGATTTTCTGGCTCTGTTACGGCCGATTTACCCCGCTTTTCTGGCTTGTGCTGATGCTTCAGTTGATATTCCTCCTTTCGTTGGCCACGGCCGGCCTATTCCTCAACGAACTGACCGTTGTCGGGGCGGGATTTGCCTCGGTAATGATAGGCCTGAGCGTCGATTACGGGTACTTCATCTATCAGCGTTCCCAAACACATTCTGGGACTGTGCGTTCCCTGCAATGGCATTGTCTCCAGAATATCGTATGGACATCGGGCACAACTGCAGCGGCGTTCTTTGCCTTGAATCTCAGCAGTCTCCCAGGTCTTTCGCAGCTCGGAAACATGGTGGGGCTGGGAGTGTGTGTAGGCGCCATCGTGATGCTGGGTTTGTTCGCACCGATAGCCTCGGGTCTTAGCAAATCATCCGGTACCGCAATGGGTTCGCGTCTGGATTTCTTATTCGCCTCAGGGCGCTTTGCTCGATTTGGTGAACTTATCGCCTTGGGAGTGGTGGTTCTGTTGTTGGGAGCCTTGCTTTTTCAGGGACCCCCCGGATCCGATTTTTCAGCTTCCACGTTCCGCCCACGTAAAAGCGAATCCCAATCGGCTTTGGAGCATTTATATAGCCGCCTGCAGGATGACAGGGGGATGCTGAGCCTTGTGGTTTCAGGTAAAGACGACGGAGAAGTTCTTCTGCGATTGAGGAACGTTCAACGCGGTCTTGACGAGGCGCTACGGAATGGATCCGCGAAGCACGTCCTCTCCCCACTTCCTCTCTGGCCTGACGCCCAACGCCAGAAAGCCAACTTGCCCATTCTTTGCGCTCTCTCTCATGAACTGCCGCGATTGAAAGCGACGCTGAAGGACAACGGGTTCACGGATGACGCTTTTGTTCTGACTGAATCGGTTCTGAACCGTGCGAATTCATGGCGTAATTCTCGTTTCCCGATCTGGCCTGTGACTCCCACCAGTGAATGGATTCTTCGGAGGGTGGCGCGTCATCATGAGGGCAACCATCTTGCACTTGGAATAGTGGAGCCTTCACCAGGGTGCGAAGAGGCGTTGATCAAGTCACTGCAAGGCGAGGGAGTTTATCTGGTGAGTTGGGGGTCTCTTGGCACAGAGCTCAAACAAACTCTACCAAGAGAAATCATCAAAGTTGCCCTAGGACTCCTTGCGGGAATTCTTTTGATTCTGGCGGCAGCACTACGCAGTTTTCGAGCTCTCTTACTATTTGTTCTCACCACGGCGCTAGTTTTGGCATGTCTTGCCGGGGCCATGACCCTTTTGGGAATGAAATGGGGCTTTTTCAATCTCGCGGCTGTGCTTCTGCTCCTTGGGACGGGGACGGACTACAGCATCCTTCTGCTGCTGGCTTTTCAACGGAATGGGGGGGACGCCGTGGGGGCTCGCCGTGAACTGGGGCTGGTTATTTTTCTCTGTTGCACCTCGGCCGCGGCAGGATTTGGTTCGCTTGCTTGGGCAGGCAACATGGGTTTGGCAACCCTTGGCAAGACCTGCGCTCTAGGCTTGTTGATCGATGGGATGATCTCCCTCTTCCTGTTGCCAAGAGCCTGTTCGATGCTTTCCAGAAAAAGTCAACCAGTTGGTTCATAACGATTGGTAGTTCTTCCACTGTGCAGGACGGATATGTTTTCTTAAAGGGATGCGTAGCACCAGCGCCCCCAAAGTCGTCGTCACCGGATACGGCTGTGTTACGGCACTCGGTCAGGATGCCTCCTCGACGTGGAGTTCTCTCGTAGAGGGTCGCTCCGCGCGCGCACCCATCACGGCAATCCCGGTAGATGGATGCCGAGTCCGGGAAGGGGCTCAGGCAACGCTTCCTGATCTGAGCGACTATTCCATCAAGAGTCTGGCCAGACTGAGCCGAGCCGATCGTCTTGTGCTTCCGGCTATCGGAGAGGCTCTGGCGATGGCCGGACTTCTTGATAAAAATGGGAAAAGCGTTTTGCCCTTTCTTGAATCATCGATCAGCACGACAGCCTGTGGCATGGAAAAAGGGGAGAAGTTTTTGGAATCGGTCTGGGAGGGAAGAAAACCTGGCAGAAGAAGCCTTCTTGCCCACTACCAAGCGCAGCAACAGATTGGGCAACTCCATAAACGATTCGGATTCAGCGGTCCTTCGACAATTATTGCAAACGCCTGCGCGGGCGGATCCAATGCGATCGGTCACGCATTCGACCTGATCCGTTGCGGTATGGCCGATGTCATCCTGGCGGGAGGATATGATGCGCTTTGTGAGCTCGTTTATTGCGGGTTTGACGCACTTCTCACGCTCGCTCCCGAAGCGTGCCGCCCCTTTGACAAGGGACGCAACGGTCTCATGCTTGGGGAGGGGGCCGCATTCCTGGTGTTGGAAAGTGAGACCCATGCACGAAATCGTGGGGCTGGCACCAAGGGAATCATTGCTGGTTATGGCCATACAACGGATACCGGCCATCTCACACAACCCAACCAACAGGGCATTCCAATTGAAAAAGCCATGCGCCAGGCTCTGAACCAGGCTGGGATGGGCCCATCCACGATAGGTTACGTCAACGCGCACGGAACAGGCACTCCCTTCAATGACGGCGCAGAGGCGAAGGCGATCAGCCGTCTTTTTTCTGGAACCTCGGCTAGACTGAGTTCCACCAAGGCCGCTTTGGGTCATACGCTGGGCGCTGCCGGCTCCATCGAGGCAGTGATTGGATTGCTGGCTTTAAACACTGGGTATCTGCCTCCCCAGATCAATCTCCTGGATCCTGAACCGGATGTTCAGGATTTCCTCGTCGCTTCCGGGGAGAATACAAAACTCGATGCAGTGATCAGTATAAATCTTGGTTTCGGTGGTTCCAATGCGGCCCTTGTGATTGCTCAAAAATGAAAATTGGGGTTCTATCATCCGGTATCGTCTCTCCTCATGGGATAGGATCCCTGGGAACTGCTTTGTCCCCTGAAATGGTTTCAACGGCGGAGGGGGCCCACACTCATCCTGTTGCTCTTGTCGATAGGAATGCCCCGGAATTATTAAAATGGTCGAAGGAGCCCCGGATGAGGCGTGCCAGCCCTATTTCCTATTATATGATAGAAGCGGCTCATCAGGCGCTGTCGGCGATTCCAAGCCTCGATCTTTCCCGCGTCGGCATAGTTGCCACATTTTTTTTGGGGTGCCTGATGTACTCGGTTAAGTTTTACAGGCAAATCTACAACGAAGGCAGGCGCTTCGGAAGCCCCGTTCTGTTTCCTGAGACGGTATTCAATAGCCCGGTCAGCCATGTCGTCTCTGTTCTGGGGATTGGGGGACCTGTCTATTCGCAGATCGGCGACAAATCGAGTTGGGTGACCGGACTGCGAACTGCCGAAAGCTGGCTTCGCAACGGATCCGCCGATCATGTGATCGTGCTTGGAGCCGAGGAATTCGATCCGATTGCTCTGGATGCTTTTTATTCTGCCGGATTGATCACAAAAGAAATGGTGACAGGTGACGGGGCGGGAGCTGTTCTGCTAGGGGCAAGCGGAGGTGGTGATGAAGTGATCTTTATTGATAAAATCGCCGATGGTTATGGATTCGCCGACAAATTGGGCGCCGTGAATGCAGCAACCTCGTGCCTGAATCAATTTCCTGGTGAAACGCCGATTCTCTCAACGGCAACGAGTTGGACGCGAACCGTCGAGCAGAAGATCACGGAGGGTCGTTCCCTGATCCCCATGGATCATCTACTCTGCGAGGCCTTCACGGCACGAACCGGATGGGACACTCTTTTGGGTATCCAATTGATGCGCGAACGAAAGCTGGATGGCATCATTATCCCCTACTGGGGATTATCCCAGCAGATTGGAGCAGCGCAATTTACGCGCTGAAGCCAGGCCCCTTTTCAGGGGTAACACGCTGCACTCCGCATTCCTTTTTTAAGTCAGAATCCGCGTGCGCATTGCGATCCGAGAACCAGGAACGCCATCCTTCTGTAAGTTCAAGAAACAACCAGGCGATCATTGACCGAGAGATGATTTTCAAAAGGTGGACATGGTTGAAATTAAATCCGGCGAAAAGATCACGTTTCCCCGAGTTGTTCCTTCCGAAGGTCCCCATTTCACGCCGCTTTCGCCCAATCGCGGCAAAGCGCCTGTTGTAAGAGCGCATCAGGGCAAAAATCGGGAAGGCTCTGGGGGAGGCAAACGGGAGATCGAAAAATCCCTCTTCGCCTTTGCGGAAGACATGACTGGCGATGAAGAAGTAGTAGAACGAGATGTCCAACCGGAAGGCCAGCCGCATCAGGTCATAATCTCCCATATAATCGTATTTATCCTTATAGAGCGCCTCGTACATCCGCTCATAGCTCATGGAAAACTCTTTATTGAGTTTATCAATCAGCGATCCAACATCCTCCCCTTCCCTCCATTTCGTGATCAATCGTACGGCTGCGATGGTAGAAAAAGAGATCCAGTCCATGCCAGGACTGTAAAATGGATCGATGAAGGCCAAGGCGTCGCCGGTAAGCACGAAGCCATTACCGGATTGCAGAGTAGAGCTGTAGGGTAGATTGCGTCTGAAATTCACATCCCCCTCCACCATCCTTGCATCTCCCATGATTGCCTGCGTGGCCGGATGGGATGACAGGAAGCCGCGCATTTTTTCTTCGAGGGGAATATTCCCATCGGGCCACTTGGCTTTCCTCTGATCAATCACCAAGCCGATGCTGGTGTCTCCCCCTTTGAGTGCGATGAACCACGCCCACCAGCCGTCACCCACGAGATGGTTGGTGGCCGTACCGCGAATCCCGACATAGGGCCGCGAGAAGGAGGGGTTATTTCTGGAAAATTCCTCTCCGTCCCAATCTCTGCAGTTTCGCCAGCGCGACCACCCGGCGAGGGTTGGATGGTCAACATTGGGCCGGATCCAGCCGTTTTGTCTGGCAAGAAGACACCTCACCCCGGACGCATCAACCACCCAGCGAGCTTTGATGATTTTTTCTCCCGAGTCGGTTTCAACGAAAACGGTCTGCTCTCCGCCGTCAGAAAGATCAACTTTTTTAACCAAGCCCGGTCTTATTACCTCTACACCGTTGGCCACGGCACGGGATAGAACCTCTTCATCCACCACTGCCCGATCAATGAGGAATGAAGGCACTGTTGAAAGGTACTTTCCTCCGATTTCCGAGCAGTCACTAAGGCTACCGCTTGCCTTGTTTGAGAACCAGAAGCGCAAGCCGTTTTTGCATAACTGTGTTTGGGTAAGAAAGCTTGTCAACCCCAGCACCCGGCAAAGGAAATATCCGCTCACCTCCACCGTTGCTTCGCCAACACGCCGTTTAAACTCTGTGTTCTTCTCGATAAGAAGGACTCGCAGGTTGGGATCCTTCCGCTTCAGCAACAGGGCGGTTGAGGATCCGCTCAGAGCACCCCCAATAACAACCACATCCCACGACCTGCCTTCGTCTGGATTGCTGGGGTGCTGCATGGTGACAACAATATGTATCTCGACCTTGTGAAGGCAACAGAGTAAAAAAACGAGTTTTATGCGAAAGTACTGGCTGGCCATCCTTCAGGGCATTCTTTCGCTAGCCTTGATCTGGCACCTTTTCAGCAGCCCCACCCTCCGAGTCGAGGTTGCCGATGTTATAGCCAATGCAAAACCTCATTGGATATTGCTTGGTTCCATGACGGCCCTTCTCACGGAATGCCTCTGTGCCGTGAGGTGGTGGTTTATTCTAAGGCTTTTCGGGACACCGGTAAGTTTGCCAAGGGTGTTTGCTTTCTGCGGTGCCGGTTTGTTTTTCTCGCTGGGACTTCCTGGGGCGGCTGGCGGTGATGCGTTTAGGATCCTTTATGTGATAAGGCTTTATCCCAGATCTAAACTGAGAGCATCGCTTACTGTCCTGGCCGACAGATTGTGTGGGCTAGTAGCGCTCGTCATTGCCTTTGCCGTCGTGGCAATTTTTCAGCATCAACGTTTTGAAGGTGATCCCCATACTAAAGTAATCCTTAAAGCCGCCTCATTCACGCTCGGCTCGATTGTTCTACTCGTATCTTTGTGGGCTATCTTCTCGACCTGGAGGCCGGCGAAGAAAATCTGGCTGCCTCTTGATCCAATTCGGAAAATCGGGGATCGACTCGGCTTGGTTTTTCCAAAATTAGCACGTAATCCCAAGTTGCTCGCCGCAGCTGTTTTTGTTTCCTTCCCATCCCTTGCCTTCCATTTTGCCACCTACTTCTTCAGCATGCGGGCCTTCAACATTCAGATCCGATTCAGTGAAGTTTTTACGGTCATGCCCATCGTGGACACACTGATTCTTCTTCCAGTAACGCTTTTCGGCATCGGCTTGAGAGAAACCTTGTTTGAACAACTCCTTGGGGGACTTTTTGGCGTGCCATTGGGTGCCGCAACACTCGCCTCGCTGGGAGGTTTTGGATTGCAGGCCACAGTAGCTCTCCTGGGCGGGCTCATGATCCCTTTTACAACCCCACCCCCGATTCTCTCCTCGCAGAGTAATAAATCGAAAAATACGTAATCTTGGGTAGAATCATTTTTTTATGATACCGTGAAAAATATGATTATTTTGAGGCCCACTGTTTTCTCACTGCTAGTTGCTTTCGGTGTTATTTTTATCGGGGCTGGGTGTTCTACAATCCATTCGCATCAACCTGCTCTTACAACAGTTGCCCATGTAGATCTTAACCGCTTCATGGGCGGATGGTATGTCATCGGAACCATTCCATGGATTGTGGAAAACAAGAATGTTGGAACAATTGATGTTTATAAACGGCGTCCGGATGGCAGAATTGACATCACCTATGTTTTCCACAAAGAGAGTCTTGCAGCCAAGAGAAGCGAGATGCATGCGATCGGTACCATTGTGGACAAGGCGAGCAACGCTACCTGGAATGTGCAATTTTTCTGGCCATTCCAATCGCCGTATCTCGTCATCGATTTGGCTTCCGATTATCACTACACGGTAGTGGGTTATCCGTCGCGGGATCTCGTTTGGATCATGAGCAGAAAACCATCCCTTAATAATTCCGATTACCAAGCTATACTATTACGACTGGCGTTGCAGGGGTATGACATCAAAAGGATCCAGAAAGTACCCCAAATTGCAGATTTGCAGTTGTCCCACTGAGTAATAGATGGTACCAGGCGAATCAGTTGTTAAAATTAGTCCACCATTAACCCTAACGATTAAAAAAGACATAATGCTTTCGGATCTCACGGATCGTATTCTTGAGGAAGAGGTCATTGATCATATTGACTCGTCTGAACTCAATGCTTTGAGGAGTCGAAGGGATCTCCGCTTAATTGACATCTTCCTGGGCAACAGCAGATGGATTACACGAATGCTAAGTGCTCTGGAAGTCAACTCAGTCGTTGAACTTGGTGCAGGAGACGGCCATCTCTCCCGAAAACTTTCACGGATTTATCCAAAATCACGAATTACTAGCCTTGATCTGATTCCCCCTCCAATCGAGTGGGGGGATCCGCTCCATTGGATTCAGGGGGATTTACTGGAAACCATCCAGCAGACAAGTGCATCAATCTGCATCGGGAGTTTGGTTTTGCATCATTTTCACCGGAATGTTTTGGCTGAACTCGGAAAGCACCTGCACCGCTTTTCATATCTCGTTTTTTCTGAACCACACAGGCATAGCCAACCTTTGGCAGGCTCCTATGTGCTACAACCCTTCGTGGGAGAAGTTGTTCGTCATGACATGCCTGCGAGTATCCGCGCAGGATTCCAAGCCGGAGAACTTGCAGATTTTCTCCGGCTAAGTAGTTCCCAATGGACAGTTGAAGAATCCGTGACGGTCCGGGGTTCAATCCGTTTTTTTGCCAAGAAATCGTAATCACCCTGGTGAGGCACAGGCGATTTCGGTTTTTTTAGAGCGCCAAGTGGATGTCAACGTTGGGTTAATTATTGCCGGAGGGGAGATTACTGAAATGTCACTCTCTTCGCTACGGCCGTGGCAGCATTGTAATTGGCATTTCCAGCCAGTGTCGCTGTCAGGGTTGTTGTTCCTCTGGCTTTTACCGTGGCTGTGGGTCCGGAGATCGAGATGACATTCGTAATGCTACTGGTGTAAGTGAGAGCAAGTCCGGAGATCGAAGAGCCGGAGACGGGAATCATGATTTGGAGCCAGCGGAGAGTTAGTTTTTAGGTGTTGTTTGCGGTTCTATCTCGTTGATGTCAGTTCTCTAACCCACAACCCCCGGCACAACACAATTTGTAATGGCGAGCTACTTTCCCACCAGCTTGTAGTGCCCCTTTCCTACCTTCTTGATTGCCTTGTTCTTCTTGCCGATGGTGGCAAACCAGACATGGAGGTTGACTCCCTTCACCTTCAGAGTCTTGGCGAGATCTGCAACCTTCACTCCTGCCTCCCCTGCCCCTTCAAGTGCTTTCAATACCTTTGCACCGAGTCCACCACCCAAGCCATATCATCCGCACTATGGAACGATGCCGGGAAGTTGCAATGCCCTTTGCGGGCCCGTTGTCACTTTTTTGGGGGATACTCGGGCTCATCCTCTAACGATGCATAATCGTTGGGATTCTCCGGACAGGATCAGATCTCTCCATTCGTTCCAGTGACCTAAAACGGTATTTTCTCCAAAACTCTTTTTACTTTGCTCTTCCTGTAGGGACTTTGGGGGAAGTTGCTAAAATAGGTCACCCGAGTAGGAGGAACCCCCTACCCCTCCCCTGCAACGGGGAAGCAGGAGAAAATATGCAAAACCGGAAAAGATAATCTTTCAGAATGATTCTCAAAACATTCCGTCAACAATTCCTTCCAAAAGGTAAAAAACGAGCTCCAATGCCCCTTTCCCGCAGGCAGCCAACATCCCCAAAGTCAATCCGGCAAGGAGAGCGAGATGGAGGGATTGTCTGCACGCCTCGATGAATCCAACTCCAGGCGAGTCCAACAGGTCGAGAAGGAAAACAAAGATCAGGCTGACTCCAAAACCTACGGCAAATCTTCCAATCGCTGAATTTGGCAGATCATCGTTTGGGGTATTCATTCTGCGCTGAAGAATCAGACAGGGCAGGATCGCGAAAGTTCAGAGATTCTCCTCCCAATGATTGGTTGACAGCTAAAAAAAGGCCCACGCGCAGGAGAACCTTTTTCCGTCCAAGAGCCTCGGCTCTTGGACTCGCATATCTGATAGACCAGGTGCCGCCAGCAGCAAGGCTGAGGGAAGACAACGGTAGGATCGATAATCTTTCAGAATAATCCCCAAAAACAACACATCAGGACATGGATTGATGCTCTCTCCCGAGAGACCTCAGCTTTGGCTACTGATTTGAACCTGATGGAGGAGGAGGAAGCTGGTTCAGGCGTTGGCTGACCTGATCGAGTTTTCTCTCCAGAGCTTCAATCTTGGCGTCTCGTTGGGTCATTTCAGAGCGAAGGGAGCTGATCTGCTGATCCCGTTGAGCCATCTGCTGATCGCGCTGGCTGAGCTGGGATTTCAACTGATCGACTTCCTGACCGACCCCTTTAACCGCTGCAAGCGTCACGCCAGCTTCATCCAGGGTATTGATCGACCGATCATCCGTTCCCAGACCGAACGCCGCTTTGAAATCCTGCGCCGTCGGGCCGATGTAGCGGCGTGTTGGATCGTGCTTGTAGCTCCAGGCCGTCACGGGCATTTGCTCCAGTTGGTGAAGAATGCCCCGCTCGTCAATGGGCTGGAAATTTTCCTTCGAGTTGCGATCACTCAGCACCGACCAAGCTGTGGCGTTGGGGGCAAGGAACGCGCCCACATTGTTGGTCGAGGTGAAG